>Ga0123390_1013192_pt1 | contig 15756 bp, 15 predicted proteins | sample T3HHNO3metaT_FD_89918 | JGI IMG/M metagenome (GOLD analysis project Ga0123390, IMG submission 89918) | Methane-oxidizing artificial microbial communities from Washington, USA to study methane cycling - T3-HHNO3 metaT (Metagenome... | ecosystem: Engineered > Modeled > Simulated communities... | reverse complement strand
CCGGCGCCCAAAGCCAACGTGCCGGCGCTGACTTGCGTGTTGCCGGTGTACGTGTTGGTGCCGCTTAGCGTCACGGTGCCGGCAGTGGTTTTGTTCAATCCGACGCTGCCGCCTAACACAGCGTTGACCGTGCCGGCTTGCATATCAAACGTGCTGTTCGAGGTTAACGTGCCGGTGCCGGTGATCGAACCCGATAGTAATTGCACCCCGGCCACCGCGTCGTTATGGCTGCCCAAATGGAAACTACCGCCGTTGACGATCAGGCTGGAGGTGTTGGCGAGCACATCGCTGTTGCCCAAAGCCAACGTGCCGGCGCTGACTTGCGTGTTGCCGGTGTACGTGTTGGTGCCGCTTAGCGTCACGGTGCCGGCAGTGGTTTTGTTCAATCCGACACTGCCGCCTAACACAGCGTTGACCGTGCCGGCTTGCATATCAAAGTCGTTGGTTGAGGTTAATGTGCCGGCGCCGCTCAAAGTCGCGCCTGCATGCGCTAAACTGAAATTTGCCACGCTGGGCGAAATATCAAGAGCCACATTTTGGCTGACATTGATAACCGCGTCATCGGCGGCTCCGGGGCTTGCGGCACATGACCAGTTAGCGGGCGTAGACCAGATGTCATCCCCACCTTGCCAGTTACAAACGGCAGCGTCGGCGGTTGAAAAAAATCCGATCAGCAGCGCGGAGAAAGGGCAAGAGGCATACGCGCCGACGCGGCGTGAACGCCGTCCGGCTATCGGTGGATTATTTGCAGACTCGGCTAGTGATTGACACATCTTGAATCCATGATGTTGATTAAAAAGTGGGTTTTGGTCATATTCCACTTGCAGCTAGCTGTTATGCGGCATGTTAGCTTCGTCATTCAAAGCCTTTCTAGATTCAGATCAACGAAAGTCTGTTGTCGAGAGCTGACTAAGTGGCTCAAGTCTCGGTCGTCACCCTTAACACCTCTTCCAAGGTGGTGATGCCCTGCAAGGCCTTAACCACACCATCCTCGTACATAGTTTGCATGCCTTCCTGAATGGCGGTTTGCTGGATCACAAACGCTTCTTCGTGCTTCATGATTTGTTTGCGTATCGTGTCGGTCATCGTCAAAAATTCGATGATCGCCAGTCGGCCCTTATAGCCGATGCCGTTACAGATGGGACAGCCGATCGGTTTGTGTAAGAGGATTTCGCCGGTCGGTTGCCACTGTCTAAGTTTCATTTCTTCGATCAGCGTTTCCGAAGCAGGATGGGCTTGTTTGCAATGCGGGCACAGGCGCCGCACCAAGCGCTGGGCCAGAATGCCGTTGATCGTCGAGCTAAGTAGGTATTCCTCCAGGCCCATGTCCTGTAAGCGGGTGACACCGGCGGCGGCATCGTTCGTGTGCAGCGTGGACAGCACTAAGTGACCAGTCAGCGCGGATTGCACGGCAATTTTGGCGGTTTCCAGGTCACGCATCTCGCCGATCATGATCACGTCCGGGTCCTGGCGGACGATGGAACGCAGCGCCGAGGCGAAAGTCAGACCGATCTGCGGTTTGGCTTGAATCTGGTTGATGCCTTCCAGCTGATATTCCACCGGGTCTTCGACGGTGATAATCTTGCGTTCCGAGGTATTCAGAGTTTTTAAAGCCGCATACAACGAGGTGGATTTACCGCTACCGGTCGGACCGGTAATCAGCAAAATGCCATGCGGTTGCGCCAATACTTCCATGAAACGCTCGGCTTGTCTGCCAACGAAGCCCAGGGTTGCGAAGTCCAGTACCGCGTTCTCCTTGTCCAGCAAGCGGATGACCACGCTTTCACCGTGCAGGGTCGGTATCGTCGAGACCCGTAAATCCAGCTCCTTGCCTATCATTTGCAACTTGATGCGGCCATCCTGCGGCAAGCGCCGTTCGGCTATGTTCAGTTTAGCCATGATCTTGATCCGCGACAGCACCGCGGCGGTGGAGGCAACCGGCGGCGAGTCGATGTCTTGCAATACGCCGTCGATGCGTAGGCGTACTTTCAGGCTTTGTTCGAACGGTTCAATGTGTACGTCAGACGCCCGGCTTTCCACGGCTTTTTGCAGGATGAAATTCACCATCTTGATGATCGGCGCTTCGCTGGCCAGGTCTTTCAGGTGTTCAAGATCTTCGCTACCTTCGTCCTCGACGTTAAGGTTATCCAGCAATTTGTCCATTTGCGACTTGCCTTCACCGTATTGCAATTCCAGCGCGGCGTCTATTTCCGAGAGTTGGCCGATTTGCAGTTTAATGGGTTTGCCGGTGGCGAGTTGCAGAGCTTGGGTGACGTAGTCGTCTTCAGGGTCCATCACCGCGATTTGGATGTGTTCGTCGTCCGCCGCCAGACCCACCGCATGGTATTGCTTTAAGAAACGCTGGGAAACGCTATCCGGCAGCGGCGTTTGCGGCGGGTAGCGTTCGGGGGGGACGCGAGCAATGCCGCTGGCTTCGGCGAAGCTGACGGCGATGTCACTGTCCGAACACAAACCCAGTTTGATCAGTAGTTGAGGCACGGAGTCGTCCAATGCCGATTTTTGCATGCGGCGGACTTTACCAAGATCGCTGTCGGAGAGTTTACCCTTGCTTTTTAACAAGCTGAGAAAAGCGGCGTATTTTTCGGATTTTTCGACGGTTTCCATGTTCACTGTATCAGCCTAAACTTGCAGAACTCGGGCGCATTGTAGCGATTTTCCACACAGTCCGGCAGTAATTGTTTATAGCGCGGTGACTCTTTTACCGCGTTAGAGTGGGAATGTTGAACTGCTCGAACAAATCCTTATTTTTGGGATAGCGAGTGTCGGGGTCTTTGACTCGCTATTTGCGGGCCGGGTCAATAGACAGATACCACCGTTTTGGCGGCAAGGACTAAACTAGGACTCTTTCAGGTAGAGGATGTAAACGGCGGAAATATGCGAAGAATCAGAGCAATAACATGTGTGCCCTTGGTGTTGGGCTTGTGCAGCGCTTGCGGCGCGGATTGGCCGCAGCGCCTGGGCTATCATGCGGTGCAGAACGCCGGGCAATTGCAGTGCCAAAAAGCCATGTCTAACGATTGCGAACGGCGGCAGAGTTACGACGCGTATCAGCGCGAGCGGGAGCAGATGCAATAGAAGTTAAATACTGTTCAACAATGACAATTCCGCCGGATGCGGCAGCATGTAGAAAGAGTTGTCGATAAAGTCATCGGGCTCTCTGCGGAAATGATGGCGGAGCAGGGTGAGCGGCACGATCAGCGGCAATAAACCAATTCGATAGTTTTCGATGGTTTCCACCAGTTCCTGTTTGTCGTCGCTGTCCAGTTTGTGCTTTAAATAACCCTGGATGTGTTGCAAGACATTCACGTGGTTGCCGCGGGTAGCGACGATTTTTAGGCATGTCATCAGCGCAGCGATGTAGGCGGCGGCGGTGTTTTCAATATTAGCGTTTGTGACGCCGGCAATAATCCGCCCCAGCTCGCGGGCCTGATTTTGCTCGTGACTCATCGCGATTAATTTATGCCGGCTGTGAAAGGTGATCAAACTATGCGCCGACAAACCTTGTTCGCATAAATCCTGCCAGCGGCGCATCACAAACACGCGCTGGATAAAGTTTTCCCGCAGGCCGGGATCGCCCAGCCGGCCTTCTTCTTCTACCGGCAGGCTAGGGAAAGTGCGCTGTAAATAGTCCGCAAAAATGCCGGTACCTTGTCGCGCGGGAATATCGTTTTTATAGATTTTAACCCTGGTCATGCCACAGCTGGGCGAGTCCTTTTTAAGGATGTAGCCGCACAAGCCGCCCAGCCAGTCGTGTTGCCGTGCCGAAGCTTGTTCCAATCGTTCCGTTACGTCAAAGCTATGGTCCTTAACGCCGACGCAACGGATGCCATTGGCGGTTTCGCGCAGCTGTACACAGGGACGCGGGATACCCAAGCCGGCTTCGACTTCCGGACAGAAGGCTCTAAATTCGAAATACTGGCCCAGCGTGCGTTCGATATAGCTGTGATATTTATGCGCGCCGTCGTAACGCACTTCTTGGCCTAACAGACAGGCGCTGATGCCCACCGAAATTTTCTGCATGCTTAATCCTGTTATTGCTTGGGGTGTTGGTCAAAAATCAGTTTCTCGGTGGCAAAGCCAAGGGCTTTTGCCTGCTGAATCAGCTCTTGGAGGATGCTCGGTGGCAATTCCGGGCTGCGGGCCAGTATCCATAAATAATCGCGATCCGGGCCGGCGATCATCACATACCGGTAGCCGGTTTTATCTAGCGCAATGATGTTATAGGCGCCGTAAAACGGCCCAAAGAAAGATACTTTCAGGCGGCCTATGTCCGGTTTGTCGATAAAGTAAGCTTTACCTTCGGCGATTTTTCGTTGGCCTTGCTCGGCGTCGTAGCCGCTGTTTAACACCTTCACGCCGCCGTCATCACGCAGGCTATATTCGGCGCTAATGTCGGTCAGGCCGCGCTCGAAGCTGTGATCCAGGCGGGCGATTTCGTACCAGGTGCCCAGATAGCGTTCCAGCTCGAAGCCGTCTATGACTTTTACGCCGTCCGGAATGCCGGTGCAGGCGCATAGCAGGCTTAATAAGACTATCGATACATAACGCATGGTTTACTCCGCGGTAGCCGTGGTATTGCCCAGGGCTTTGAATTGGGCTTTGATCAGCTGGCTTTGTACGGCGTGGTCAACCCTTGGCCGAGGGTAGTCGCCGGCTTGCGGATGCTTATCCCATTTGTGAATGACTTCTGCCGGGAAGCGTTGTAACTCCGGAATCCAAGTCTTGATATACAGGCATTGCGGATCAAATTTTTTCTGCTGTAGCCAGGGATTGAAGATCCGGAAATACGGTTGCGCGTCACAGCCGGTCGAGGCGGCCCATTGCCAGTTGCCGTTATTGACGCAAGGGTCGTAATCTAACAGACGTTGGGCAAAATAACGTTCGCCCCAGCGCCAGGAGACGTGTAAATCCTTGACCAAAAACGAGGCAACGATCATCCGCAAGCGGTTATGCATCCAGCCGGTTTGGTTCAATTCGCGCATGGCCGCGTCCACAATCGGAAAGCCGGTTTGGCCGTTGGCCCAGGCCCAAAAGTCTTCTTGGCCGTTGCGCCAAAGCAAGCCGTCGTAACGTCTATCAAAGGCGTGACCGAATACATGCGGAAAATGAAAGCCGATATGGGTGAAAAAATCCCGCCAACACAGCTGCCGGAGTAAGGGATGGTCGGGATCGAGTTCGGCTTGGATGCTGGAAAAAGCCTCGCGCACCGAGCAGCAGCCGAACTTTAAATAAGCCGACAGTTGGCTGGTAGCGGCCATGGCCGGAAAATCGCGGACGGCGAGGTAGTTTTTGCAGTTGCCGATGATGGCTAATCGATCCAGTGCCGCGTGTCGGCCACCGGGTAGCGCGTTTTGGTGCGGCTGTTGCAGTTGCTGTAGCAGCTCCGGTTTGTGGCCGGCATAGGCTTTTGCCGATAGTTTACCCGGTGCCAAGCGCTGCGGAGGCGATACCGGCTGGAGTCTGGCTTGCCGATGAAACGCGGTGAATACTTGATAAGGCTTGCCGTTGCTTCTTAAACTTTGCTCCGGTTCTGTCAGCAGCAAATCGGCTTGGCTGTGAAAAGCCAAATGCAGTTTTTCGCATTGTTCGCGCAGTTCGTTGTCCCGTTGCCGGCTGAACGGACTGTAGTCGCGATTGACAAATACCGCTTCGATGCCCAAATCCTGCTTCAACGGCTCGAGGAGGTGCGTCGGCTGATCGTTGAAAATGTAAAGCAGGGCGCCTTGCTGTTGCAATTGTTGCTGCAAATCGCTCAGAGACTCCAGCATGAATTGCAGGCCCGGCGTACTTTGGTAAGGATGAGTTTCGATTTGCCGAGGATCGAAGATAAAACAGGCGATGACATGCTCGGAATCGCTTAGGGCGGCGTTGAGTGCGGTGTTATCTTCCAGCCGTAAATCGCGGCGGAAAATAAACAGCGAGGTTTTGTAGCGTTTTTTTGCCATCGGCTCAGCAGTCGCCCCAATGAATAATCATTTGTTGGCAATTAAACAGGATATTGGGGTAATACTGATAAATCACCCAACGCAGTAGCAAATCGAAATACGCCGCTACCGTCATCATGCGCGCGACTGCGGCCCAAATTCGGCTGGCCCCCTTGTCTGAACAGCGCCAAACGGCACCGGTCCAATAAATCAGCGGCATCGCCATGATGATATGAATAGTCACCCAGCTGGCGACGGTGAAGTTGCCTTCGTTAATGCGATAGTCGATGAAAAACAGTACGGCGTTATACAGGATAAAAAACGGATAGAACGCGTCTTTTAACCGTAGGTAACCTAGCCAACTCCATTGCAGGTAAAAATATAGCGTGGCCGGCGTGCGTTCTTCCCATTCCTGGGCAGGGGAGGGGGTCAGATAAAATACCAGCACGCCTAGGGCGAGGGCGATCAACAGGGTTTCGTACCAGGTGACGAACGAGGTAAAGGCAAATAGCAGGGAAAGACTGTCGATCAACATAAAGATGCCCGTTTTTAAATCTAGGGTTTATGCAAAATATCGCGCAATGCGGTATCCAGCTGTGAATATTTAAATGCAAAGCCTTGCGCCAGTAACCTCTCCGGCAGCACGCGCTGGCTACCCAAGACTAGCGCGGCCATTTCGCCCAGCAATAATTTAAGGGGCGCTTCCGGTATCGGCATTAGCAGCGGCCGCTTAAGCACGCTGGCCAGGCTGGCACTGAATTGTTGGTTGTTGACCGGTTCGGGGGCGGTGGCGTTGTATGGGCCGCGCATTGCCGGTTGTTCTATCATCGCTTCGACAATAGCCAGCCAGTCGTGCAGATGAATCCAGGACATCCATTGCTTGCCATTCCCCAGACGGCCGCCTAACCCCAAACGAAACGGCAACAACATGCGTTTCAGTATGCCACCATTATCACCCAGCACCAAGCCGGTGCGTATCAGGCAGACCCGGCTGCCGAATTTTTCCGCTTCTAAGGCTGCGGATTCCCAATCGGCGCACAACTGTTGGGAGAAATCGGCAAGGCTCGCGCTGTTTTCAGTGAGGAATTTGTCGCCTTGATCGCCGTAAACGCCGATAGCCGAGCCGCTTACCAGTGCTGGTGCGGGTTGGGTGGCTGATGCTATCCAGGCCACCAATTGTTTGGTTAATTTAATGCGGCTATCGCGCAATAGCTGTTTGCGTGGCTCGGTCCAGCGTTGATCGAAAATGCCCGCACCGGCCAGGTTGACCACCGCTTTAAAGCTGCCGGCATCCGGTAAGTCGGTGATCGAGCTAACAGCTTGAACGCTGTTGCCGAATGTGGCGAACACTTTTTCGGCGCTACTGCTTAGTATCGTCACCGCATAGTGTTTTTGGATTAGTTGTTTAGTAAGCGCACTGCCCAGAAAGCCGGTGCCGCCGCTAATTAAAATCGAGTTCGTGTTCATGACATTCTGCTCCAGAAACTAATAAGACTAAACCCTACCGTCTATTCAGGGCTTGGTGGGTTAATCGGATTCTGTATCGGGGGATGCGCGGCCTTTCGGAATCATCATTTGACTTAACTGCTTATTTTTAAACCAAATTACAGCGCGAAAACCCAACAGCATAAATATAAGAAGTAAATAGAATAATGGCTCGGCGAGATTACCTTTAAGCTGCCAGAAATAATGAATCATTGCCGCGCCGGCTGCTAGGTAAATAAATCGATGCAGTTTTTTCCAGCTCTTGCCCAAGAGTTTTTTGGACGCTTTAGAGGAGGTAATGCCCAATGAAAAAACGATAATATAGGCAATCAGGCCAAACCAGATATAAGAGCTTTCGAGAATATCGATACCGATGATTCGCCAGGCAAAAACTTGATCAACCGCTAAATAAACCAGGACATGCAAGCTGGCGTAAAAAAAAGCATATAAACCGAATAATTGCCGATACTCGGTCATGCCGCGCCATTTCGTGACGGTTTGTACGGGAGTAATAGCCAAGGTTATCCATAAAAACCGCAAGGCCCAGTCACCTAAACGAATATGTAGGGCTTGCATTTCATTTGAGCCCAGATTATCGAAGGCAATATCGAAAACGACCCAAAGCAGCGGGATAAAACACACCGCGATGGTTAAAGACCGCAAATTATTAATTTGCATAATCATTAGAAAAAATGCCTCAAATCCATATCACGATACAGGTGAGCGACCTGTTCGCCATACCCGTTAAATAGTTCGGTTTGTCGGCGGGGGGTAAAAAAGCCGCTGCCCAATAGCCGCTCGCTATTTTGGCTCCAGCGCGGATGCGGCACGTCCGGATTGACGTTGGCGTAAAAGCCGTATTCGTTGGGCGCAAACTTGTTCCAACTGCTAATCGGCGGCCTTTTCAGTAGTTCTATTTTGACGACGGCCTTGATGCTTTTAAAGCCGTATTTCCAGGGCACTACCAAACGCAGCGGCGCGCCGTTTTGCTTGGGCAAAATGTCGCCATACATACCGGTTGCCAGTATGGTCAATGGGTGCATGGCTTCGTCTATACGCAGACCCTCGACATAAGGCCATTCCAGCATCGCGTTATTGCGTTGCTTGGGCATGCTGTCAGGCTGATGAACCGAAGTGAGTTTTACGAACTTGGCGCTTGATAGAGGTTTTGCGGTTTTCAGTAAATCGCCCAGCGAAAAGCCTACCCAGGGCACTACCATGGACCAGGCTTCGACGCACCGGAAACGATAGATATATTCCTGTAGCGTATGTCTGCTCAGAATATCTTCCAACTGATATGTGCCGGGTTTTTCCACTTCGCCGCCGATCTCGACAGACCAGGGATCTACGCGCAGGATTTGGGCCAGGCTGCTGGGGTCTTCTTTGTTGAAGGCAAATTCATAATAGTTATTGTAATTTTTTGTGGCGTCCGCCGGCGTAACTGCTAACTCATGCGCCGAGAATGGGCTTTTGGGCACGGAGCTCCCTATCGGTTTTGAGGTGTCGGCCAAGCCGGTGCGGATGCTGGTGCCGGTCAGCATCATCGCCGCCATCGCTTTGATCAGAGTGCGGCGTTGCTGAAAAACCAAGGGATCGGTAATTTCACTGCCGGGAATAGTTTTTATTGTTTTTATAATCATGGCTTGATTACCGGTAACTTATCAAAGAAGTTCCATTAATTACTTTTTCCCTTTCGGAATCCAGCCCATTAATTGCCGGATTTTACGTTCGGTAATAAATGCCAGAGAAAACAGTTGAATAAAATTCTCCGCTTCAATCAAATCCAATCCTATATTGGCCGGTACCAGCTCTTTTCGGGTACCAAACATCCGATCCCAAATAGCCAACACTATGCCGTAGTTGCTGTCATGTTCGGAGCGCAAGGTGGAATGGTGAGTGCGGTGCAGGGAAGGGGTGATAATAATTTGGGAGATAGCTGCTTCGTTGGGGACCCGGATATTGGCGTGATGGAAAAATATGAAAAACAACTCGATGATTTCGATGGAAAGTACTAAATACGCATCCACGCCAATCACCACAACAAATACGCATTTATAAATTATTTCTAGGAATAAATCGAAAACATGGAAGCGAAAACCGGTGGAAACGTTAAAGCATTTATCGCTGTGGTGAACTTTGTGGAATCGCCACAAATACTCATACTTATGGCTGGCGTAATGCCAGATAAAAATAGCCAAGTCGAAAAAAGCGAAAGCCAGTAGCCATTTAACCGGGCCGTTACTCAGGCCGCTTAACAAGCCGTAACTGGCGAATTGCTGAGCAACCAGAAATAATGACGACGCTCTGAGCGCAGTTAATATTAAGTTATTGACCAAGAACGCCGTGGTATTGGTGACAAAGGACTCTTTATAAGTTTTGGTGGAAAACTGGCGATAAGGTTTGGTTTTTTCTATGATTAGCAACAGCACGAAAGCCAATATCGCCAGGCCAAATAAGGCTTCGTTAAAAAACAGGCCATCGTCGCCGTTGGCGTTTGCAGTTGTATTCATGGAGACCCTCTACAAAATATATTTATCGCACGGTAATTTAACTTCCTTGAATCGCATCCAATAGACTGGTTAATTCCTTTATTTCATTGTTAGCACTTACTTGCTCGGTAATATCATATTGCACGCCTAGATAATATATTACCCGATTCTTTTTATCCAATAACGGGGTTATCTTTAAACGATTGTGAAATAAAGTACCGTCTTTTTTGTAGTTTCTTAATGTCACTTCAACCGATTCGTGATTCTTCATGGCAGCAGCAATTTTGAAGCGCGCCTCTTGCTCTCTATCTTCACCTTGCAAAAAACGGCAGTTATGACCGATTATTTCGTCATGCGCATATCCGGTTAAACGTTCGAATGCTTTATTGGCGTATATTATAGGCGCGTCTTCAAGGTCCGGGTCCGCCAGCGTGACGCCGTTTACGCATTCGTCCAAAATAGCGGAAAGTACTTGCGGAATAAGCCCGCTATCTTTTTCAACAATAAAAGCCATGGTTAAACTCCGGGTTTTATAATAATTATGAGTTTGTATATGCTAGTTGCATTCTACTAATATTAAATTCTTAATGTTTTCGACGGTGCTTTCCGCACCGTCTTCAATGGCGCAACGAATTAACTTCTCAAAAGGTCGCATGAACACCTCAAGCTCCAAAAATTCAAATCGAAACGTCAAACGGGTGGGTTGCCGGTCTTCTTGAACGACTTCAAGAAAATAACTGTGCTTGTAAGGTTGGGTCAATCCTTGAAAGATAAGCTTGTTTTTGGGTTGATAATCGGTGATTTCAAAAACAGATTCGATTTCGCCGTTGTTATCGTTACGGATTTGTTTGGCCTTGGCGCCGACGAATACTTCTTTGCCGTCGAGAGGTTCAAAATCGACTACTTCAACAGCCCATTTTGGATAATTCTCAAAAAATTTTTCACCGACATAATGAAAAACATCGTCAACTGGTTTGTCGATGTCGATGCATGCCTCCCCGGCAACGGGCTTGTGTGAGTCAAACGGAAATTTGATGTGCATTTGATCGTTCCCCCTCGCGGAGCTTTCTGCTCGGCGTTGTTATAATTTTTCTGGACACGTGAAGCCTATAAAACTGTATTTTGATCTATGGAATTAAATCACTTTCAGGCGGTTAGGCTTTTTGTGTATTTACGCAGTATACCTCGATGGTGTTGATTTAGAGATGGCTTTACAGCTAAACAGTCGATTAGACCGAACTTTAAAAATAAAATATAAATTTGATTTATGGTCTGTGCTAAGCAAAGCCTATCATAATAAAGAGAAATACTTCAGCATCTAATTCTAGTCTATATTGTGTCAGAAAAATTAAAATCCCTAATTTTCCTGGTGCCGCATGGCCGCGCAGCCGCCATAAAGCAGGTGCGATAAGCCCGAGTAAATAAATAATTGCCGGTAGTTTTCGTCGATTTCAATTTGATTAATCGAGCAGTAAAATTCGAGCGAGCCGATCAGTAACAGCAGAAAAACGCCTAACGCGGCCAATGCTTCCGGGCTGTTACTTAATTTATAAAAACTGTAAGCTGCGATTTGGATTAAGCACAAATAAAACATCATTAACCGCATATTGTTTGCCAATGGACCGTACAGATCGCTACTATCTTCAAAAAAAAGCGTATTACCGAATATCGTCGCTGCACCGCTGATCAATAATAGAATCACCGCTACATTAAAATTAATCTGCAACAACAATTGCAGTAGATTCATGGTTTTTGTGGTTATCGATTGAGTATGCATATTGCTACCTCTGAAAAAAAGATACCCTCCAAGAGTACAGCGTTTGGAGGGTACATAGAGGAGGACTTTTAGGACGCCAGTACTTGTCCTTGATCCAGGTGACCGCCGGTTTCGTCGTTTATCGAGTCTTCAATCTCTTCAAAGGATTTTGGCTCTTCTACTTCGGGTTCCGGTGGTGCAAGTTTTTTGCCTTGCAGTAATTCATCGATCTGAAATTTATCGATGGTTTCCCAATCCATTAAGGCTTGCGCCATGTTGTGCAGCACTTCGATGTTTTCTTTCAGGATGGTTTCGGCGCGGTTGTAATTCGCATCGATTACCGCCCGTACTTCTTCATCGATAGTTTGTGCCATCTTTTCCGACATTGGCTTGGATTGAGGGCCCATATAGCCGCCTTCGCTGTCGCCGTAATCCATGGGACCTAAACGATCCGACAAACCCCATTTTGTGACCATGTTTCTAGCCAATTGCGTAGCCCGCATGATGTCGTTGGACGCGCCAGTGGTGACCTTGTTTTTGCCGTAGATCAAAGCTTCCGCTACCCGGCCACCGAACAAACTGGCAATCTGGCTTTCCAGCTTGTCTTTGGAGGCGCTGTATTGATCGCGCTCCGGCAAGAACATGGTGATACCCAAAGCCCCGCCGCGCGGCATGATGCTGACTTTATAGACAGGATCATGCTCCGGCACATTGCGGCCGACGATGGCGTGTCCGGCTTCGTGATAAGCGGTCATCAACAAATCTTCTTTGGTCATCACCATGGTGCGTTTTTCCACGCCCATAATCATTTTGTCGCGCGCTTTATCCAAGTCGTTCATGGTCACGACCCGCTTTTTGTTGCGGGCAGCGAACAAAGCACCTTCGTTGATCAAATTGGCTAACTCCGCACCGGAAAAACCGGGTGTGCCGCGGGCCAGATCGTTGATATTCACGTCTTCAGCCAGCGGTACTTTCGCGCCATGCACTTTCAAGATTTGTTCGCGGCCTTTGATATCGGGCAAACCAACCTGCACTTGCCTGTCGAAACGGCCAGGTCTTAACAAAGCTTTGTCTAACACATCGGCCCGGTTGGTGGCGGCTATGACGATGATGCCTTCGTTACCGCTGAAGCCGTCCATTTCTACCAGCAACTGGTTGAGTGTCTGTTCTCGTTCGTCGTTGCCTCCGCCGATACCGCTGCCGCCACGTTGCCGACCGACTGCATCGATCTCGTCGATAAATATGATGCAGGGTGCGCGTTTTTTGGCTTGTTCGAACATGTCCCTGACCCTGGAGGCGCCGACACCGACGAACATTTCCACGAAATCCGAACCCGAGATAGAGAAGAAAGGTACGCCTGCTTCGCCGGCAATCGCTCTGGCTAACAAGGTTTTACCGGTACCCGGAGGACCCACCATCAATACACCTCGCGGAATTTTGCCGCCAAGAGCTTCGTATTTGCCTGGTTCTCGCAGAAAATCGACCATTTCCACCACGTCTTCCTTGGCTTCTTCCACACCCGCCACGTCGGTGAAACGCACTTTGATCTGGTCTTCAGCCATTAATTTAGCGCGGCTTTTACCAAAACCCATCTGGCCGTCGCGTCCGCCCATCGCGGCCTGCTTGCGCATGAAATACACCAGCACCATGATCAGTAACAAAGTGGGCGCCCAGGAGATGAGAATATTCATCAGGGTGGAGGGCTGTTGTGGCTTCTCAACTTTGATTTTCACGCCATATTCCAGCAACTCGTCGATCATGCGCGAGTCGTTGGGATTGTAGGTCGCGAAACGCGTGCCGTTTTGCCGATGCCCTTCGACGTTATTGCCGTCGATCACCACTTCCGTGACCACTTTATTACGCACATCTTCGATAAAGTCCGAATACGAAATTTCAAAATGCGGGTCGTATTCCGGCATGTTGCGATTCATCACCGCCGACACCACCAACCCTGCTGCAAGCAGGATGGTGATAAAAATGAACATTTTTTTCATGATAGCTGTCTCCTAACTTACTTTTCGCTGGAGAAGTATTTGAAAAAGTCGGAATTCGGTTTTAACACCAAAGTATCCTGAGTTTTTTCAAACGACGTTTGGTATGCCTGCAAGCTGCGGTAGAACGCATAAAACTCGGGGTTTTTACCGTAGCTTTTCGCGTAAATCTCTGCTGATTGCGCATCGCCGCGACCACGAATGCTTTCTGCATCGCGCTGGGCATTGGCCACTATCACATGTTTTTGCTTATCGGCTTCCGCACTGATTTGCTCAGCACTTTCCGCGCCTTGCGAACGGAACTCTCTGGCTACCCGCTCACGCTCGGCGCGCATCCTTTGATATACCGAACTGCTGACTTCCGGCGGCAAATCAATGCGTTTGACGCGAATGTCGATTAACTCGATACCAAACTTTTCGGCAGTCGGCGACAACTTTGCCAGCAAGGTTTGTCTGAGTTCGTTGCGGTCTTCGGAGATCAATTGCTTGATGGTTCGTACGCCGAATTCGCTACGCATCGCATCTTTCATAATTTGATCAAGGCGCAGATTGGCTTGAAACTCGTCGCCGCCGACCGTGGTGTAAAAGAGACCCACATCACCGATTCGCCATTTAACGAATGAGTCAACAATAACGTTCTTCTTCTCGGAGGTAAGAAAACGCTCGGATTTGGCATCCAAGGTCAGCACACGCGCATCAAATGTGCTGACGTTATTGATGATAGGGGTCTTAAAATGTAGCCCGGGAGTGTAGTCGGATGTGACCATCTCACCGAGACGAAACAGAATGGCTTTTTCGTTTTCTTTGACGTAAAAAACCGACATATAGGCCAGTACGCACAGAGTCAAACCGGCCGGAATTAAAACTTGGGTGGTTTTGCTGCTCATTGTTTGCTCCTGCTAGGACGTAATTCGTTGCCGGTGGATTTGCGAGCGCCGTTTTTGTCGCCGTTATGCGGTTCGGAGCTTAGTTCCGGTTCCGTATGGCTGGCGGCTGGCTGTGCATGTTGCGTTACGGTTTGCGGCAAAGGCATGTACATCATCGGGCTGGATTGATCATCGTTCAGCATGATCTTGTTGGTGCTGCTGTACAGTTTTTCCTTGGCTTCCAGATACAAACGTTTACGAGTGATGGCAGGGCTTTTTTCGTATTCCACCAATAATTGGTCGAAGCGTTCGGTTTCGCCTTTAGCTTTTGCCACTTTTTCTGCTTCGTAGGCTTCCGCTTCTTGAATAATCCGCGATGCCGCGCCGCGCGCTTTGGGGATCACTTCATTACTGTAGGCTTCGGCTTCGTTAATCAAACGCTGCTTGTCTTCTCTGGCCCGAATCGCATCCTCGAACGCACCTTGCACTTCCTCGGGCGGCTGCGCGTCTTGTAGGTTGACGCTAGCGATGCTGATACCGGCTTTGTAGCCGTCCATCGCCTCCTGAATCTGTTCTTTAATCTCGGCAACGATTTGGCTGCGACCTTCTGTCAACACGAAGTCCATGTTGTTGCGACCGATTACCGCGCGTTCCACGCTTTCAGTCAGTTGCTTCAGCGTGTTTTCGTTGTTTTTGACATTAAATAAGTAGTCGCGTGCGTTATTAATTTGATACTGCACGGCCAGGCGCACGGTAATAATGTTTTCGTCACTGGTCAGCATCAATGATTCTTGCGGAATAACAGCTGATTTGTTAACCCGGCTGGAATCGGTATAGCCAACTTCGATAAAGCGTTGTTGTTCTACGTTAACGTTGGCGACGCTTTCGATAGGCGCCGGAATGTGCCAATGCGGACCCGGCAAGGTGGTCTCGGAATATGCGCCGAAGCGACTTACCACCCCGCGATTACCCTGGTCCACTATATAAACCCCGCTGGCCAGCCAGACGACGGTCAAGGTGCCGCCCACTGCAGCGGCGATATTGGTTAACGTAAACATACTCTTGTGATCGTTAAAGAAGTCGCCCGCTTTAGTAGAGACTTGCTTCCACTGCTTATCCAATTCCAACTTCCAGTCGGACTGCGGCGTTTGCTTACTGGTGTTTTGTTTTTCTGATGACATAATCACTCCTCTTGTAGTGTTAGCCTGACCTGGGTCAATGATT
>Ga0123390_1050676_pt1 | contig 15970 bp, 16 predicted proteins | sample T3HHNO3metaT_FD_89918 | JGI IMG/M metagenome (GOLD analysis project Ga0123390, IMG submission 89918) | Methane-oxidizing artificial microbial communities from Washington, USA to study methane cycling - T3-HHNO3 metaT (Metagenome... | ecosystem: Engineered > Modeled > Simulated communities... | reverse complement strand
GATGATGCTGACGGGTTTCGTAATTTTTTTGGTGATGCTGGGGTTGTGGTTTGCCTTGCAGTCAACCGAGAGCGAATCCGGTATGTACAATCATGGCGTCGGTATTTCCTATCGGATGGGTATGATGTGGTTCATTTTTTCCGAAGTCATGTTCTTCGCCGTTTTCTTCGGCGCGCTTTGGTACACCCGTAATTTATCCGTGACTTGGTTGGGCGAGACAGGCCTTCCAAGTGGCCCTGGTCGTTCGACACACGATACTTTGTGGCCGGCGTTCCAAGCAGTATGGCCGACTAATGGTCCCGGTAAGGTGGGTGGTGATTTCGAACCGATGGGAGCTTTTGGTTTACCGTTCCTGAATACCCTGTTGCTTTTGTCTAGTGGCGTAACCTGCACCTGGGCGCATCACGGCTTACTAGCTAAAAATCGCGACCAACTGATAAAAGGTTTAATCGCTACCGTTGGTTTGGGCTTTTTGTTCGTGGGATTTCAAGCGACTGAGTATTACGAAGCCTATCACGAAATGGGTCTGACATTGGGCTCAGGTATTTATGGTTCAACCTTCTTCATGCTGACAGGTTTTCATGGCTTTCATGTTTGCGTCGGCGCGATTATTTTATCGGTAGTGTTGTTCAGAAGCTGGAAAGGTCATTTCACACCGGAAAACCACTTTGCCTTTGAAGCCGCTGCTTGGTATTGGCATTTTGTTGACGTGGTCTGGTTGGGTCTGTTCGTGTTCGTTTACATGATGTAAAAGCTGTTAAGTACAACGGAAAAAGCGCGGTCTGTGCAGATCGCGCTTTTTTTTTGTCGGTTCTTAGGGGTTTGACATTGTTGTTGGCGGGTTTTGATTGGCATGCATGCGGGCACCGATGCCGTGGGGTTGAATTATCCCGGTGGCGTAGGCGATGAACAACAGAATGAACAAAGCCAGCGACAGGCCGATCCGCATGGTCAACGCCTTGGCAGTCTTTGCCGAATCGCTGTCTTCCTTGTGTTTGACAATATGAAACAGCGCGGAGCCAAGACTGATGACGATGGCCAGGAAGGCGACGATAGTGAGCGTTTTGATGAGCATGGCGGCGTTAATAAATAAAAACCTGCATTCTCGGCGATTCGGGTACGCTTGCCAATAGCGCATATTCATACTGGAGCTTTCATTTATGATCAAATTTAGCACGATGGGTATCGAATTCCGTTGCTCATTTCTCGCGCTAATCGGATATCTGCTGTTATTCGGCTTGCTTTGCAGTTTGGGCGTTTGGCAATTGGGACGCGGCGAACAGAAGACGATTTTATTGGCGCAACAGCAAGATGCTGCCAATGCGGAAGCCTTGGATTTAACTCGGCAAACTGAAATCGATACGGATGTTTTACGCTATCGACCCGTGCTAGTGAGTGGTCATTACGATGCTAGTCACCAGATTTTGCTGGATAACCAAATGCTGAACGGTAAACCCGGCTACCTGGTTTTAACCCCGTTTTTGCCCGACGGCGGCCAGCCAGGCATATTGGTCAACCGCGGCTGGGTCGAATTAGGCGACTCACGTGAAGTTTTACCGGACATCAGTATCGGCATGGCTACGCAACAAGTGCGTGGCAGAATCAACCATTTTCTCGAGCCTGGTCTGAAATTAAAGGGTGCGGAAATTCCAGGGGAGACTTGGCCGGTCAGGGTACAAGTTTTAGATAGCAAACTCTTGGCAGATAAGTTGGGATATGCGTTGGCCGATTATCAGATCGAACTTGATCCGGCGCAGCCCGAGGGCTACCAACGGCAATGGAAGATCGCCGTCGCAATCCCGCCTGAAAAACATAGAGCCTATGCAGTACAATGGTTCGGATTGGCGCTGACATTAACAGCCCTATTTATTTGGATCAGTAGTCGAAAAATAAACCGTGGATAATCAATATAAAAAAAACCGCATCACCATCATAGTGATATTTGCCATGTCCATCGTGCCCTTTGGGTTTGCTTGGTTTTTGGCAAAAAATCCCGAGATAGTTAAATTAGGCACCAACAATGGCGCGCTGATCAATCCACCGCAAGTTACCTCAGTCGATGAGTTCTCCGGCTACGATACATTTTCCGCGCAAAACATGCAGGAGTTGAAAGGCCACTGGGTATTAGTCAATCCGGTGCCGCAGAATTGCGAGGAAACATGTCGCGATGCCTTGTACAAAACGCATCAACTGACATTAATGATGGGTAAGGATATTGCCCGGATCCGGCGCTTGGCCGTGCTGTTCGACAAAACGTATCAGCTACCAGCAGAATGGCGTGATGACGGGCGTTTGTTAAAAGCCTTGCCGGCCAACTCATTGCTGGACAAACTAAAACAACTAAGCTCACAGTCTTTGCCCGAAGGTATGCTGATCATTATGGATCCCTTGGGGAACCTAATGATGCAATACGCCCCTGGCTACGACCCTTATCAAGTCAAAAGCGACTTAAGCAAGTTACTCAGAATTTCACAAATCGGTTAGAAACATGTTCAGAAAATTAACTCTGTGCTGCGCGTTTTTGGCGCTGCTAGTCATTATCGTCGGCGCCTATGTCCGACTAACCCACGCTGGTTTGGGCTGTCCGGATTGGCCTGGCTGTTACGGCAAGGCTTTCGTCAGCGACAGCGCCGAATTTAAAGCCGACGCTGCCGCAGGATTTCCGCAATATGCCTTGGATACTGCAAAGGCCTGGAAAGAAATGACACACCGCTACTTGGCGGGTGGGTTGGCGATAGTGGTGTTGATTTGGTTTGGCTTGGCGTGGAAGGAAAAACCGCGTTCGCCCGCGCTGATTCTGACTGTCTTGGTATTGCTTCTGATTGCCGGGCAAGCCGGTTTGGGTATGTGGGCGGTTACTTCCGGCACGCGATCAGGCGTCGTAACGGCGCATCTGTTACTAGGGTTTTTCACGTTTTGGACCTTGGGCTGGAGTTATTTACGACTTAACCCGGCTGCCGAGCTAAGGCCGGTTCGTAGCGGCCCGGTTTTATTTACCGGATTGGCGATGCTGGTCTTACTGGCGCAGATTGTGCTTGGTGGCTGGGTCAGCAGCAACTATGCAGGATTGGCGTGCAGCGATTTTCCACGTTGTAACGGCGAATGGTTACCGGGAGCCGATTATCTGAACATCTTGGATCTGTTCAGAGACAGTGGTCTTTCGGCCGATGCGAAAATGGCGATTCAGGCGCTGCATCGTGTGTTGGCGGCTTTTACTTTCTTGGTCTTAAGTGCCTTGATGTTGTCCGCTACTTCGGAACGTTATCCAAAACCGGTACGTTTGGCGGGAAACATTCTCAGTATGGTGTTATTGGTGCAGATCGCACTGGGGATTTTTAGCGTCAAGTACCAGCTGCCTCTGGCTTTGGCAGTTGCGCATAATGCGGTTGCGGCGTTACTGATGTTGCCGTTGCTGGGAATCTTGTTTTATAGCCGTTATAACACGGGAACAGATGACGAAAGTCTAGCCTTCGAAGCCGTCGAGGTTGTTGCAACTGAACAGGCGCCTGCGGAAGCACCTCAGGTAAGTAGCGAAGATTCTTTATATTTGCGTTTAACCACCCAACTGAAAAGAACCCGAAGCGGCTTGGGCGGGGTGCTGAGCAGTTTGGCATTCGGGCAAAAAGCGGTTACCAAGGAGTTATTGGCGGACATCGAGGCCCAGTTATTGATGGCCGACTTGGGTATCGAAACCACCACGCAATTGATCAAGCAACTGACCGATAGTCTGGAGCGTGATCAGCTTAGAGATGGTCAGGTGTTAAGCCAAACCTTGAAGCGAAACTTATTAGCCATGCTGGAGCCTTGCAGTTTGCCGCTGCAAATTCCCAAGCAGGATGGGCCGTTCGTGATTCTGGTGGTAGGTGTTAACGGTGCCGGCAAGACAACTTCGATCGGTAAACTGGCCAAACGCTTGCAGCAACAAGGCCATAGCGTGATGTTGGCGGCGGGCGACACCTTCAGGGCGGCAGCGGTGGAGCAGTTGCAAACCTGGGGTGAGCGTAACGATATTCAAGTCGTGGCCCAACACACCGGCGCAGATTCGGCGTCGGTGATTTTCGATGCCTTGCAATCCGCCAAAGCCAAAGGGGTGGATGTACTGATAGCTGACACGGCCGGACGGTTGCATACCAAGTCCAACCTGATGGACGAGTTGAAAAAAATCAAACGCATCATGACCAAGCTGGACGAGTCCGCACCTCACGAAGTGTTGCTGATCCTGGATGCTGGCACCGGACAGAATGCCTTGTCGCAGGCTAAACTATTCAACGAAGCGGTGGAACTGACCGGTATCGCCTTAACCAAACTAGACGGTACCGCCAAGGGCGGCATTATTTTTGCGTTGGCTAATCAACTACATATTCCGATTCGTTTTATTGGTGTGGGTGAGCAGATTGACGATTTACAGGATTTCAATGCGCAAAACTTCGTTGATGCCCTATTTGTTCAAGAATGACACGTAACAGACTGATTCCATGTTGAGATTCGAACACGTAAGCAAACGCTATCCTGATGCCGGTGAAGCTCTGACAGATGTCAGTTTTCACTTGCATCGGGGCGAAATGGCATTTTTAACCGGCCGTTCCGGCGCCGGTAAAAGTACCTTGCTGAAGTTAATCGCGATGATGGAGCAATGCACGCGCGGCAGCGTATTGCTTGACGGCCAGGATATTACTCGTATCGGCGAGCGGAAGATCCCCTATATGCGTCGCAACTTGGGCCTGATTTTTCAGGATTACAAATTGCTGAATGATAGAACCGTGTTTGATAACGTGGCCTTGCCCTTGGTAGTGTCCGGCTACAACCATCAGGAAGTGGCGCGGCGGGTGCGCGCATCCCTCGATAAAGTGGGACTGTTGGGTAAGGAAAAAAAACATCCCTTAGCGCTGTCCGGTGGGGAGCAACAGCGCGTTGGTATCGCCCGGGCGATTGTCAATAAACCTAAATTAATCTTGGCCGACGAGCCCACGGGAAATCTGGACCCGGATCTGTCCGCCGAAGTGATGTTCATGTTCGAACAATTCAAACAAGTCGGGGTCACGGTGTTAATAGCCAGCCACGATATAGAGTTGATTAATCATCTCGGCCATCGAGTGTTGACGCTCGATAAAGGCCATTTGATAGCGAGTTGACGATGAAACAGAATCACCGCAAACAAGCTGGCAGCAGGCTGGTCGAGTTATTTCAAGCCTATCTGCTCAATCATGCTCACGGCCTGTTTTCCAGCTTGGGCAGATTGAGTCGCACGCCTTTTACCTCTGCCATGACCATACTGGTATTAGCTATTGCCATTTCCTTGGCCAGCAGCTTTTATATCGTCGTCGCCAACATTCAGCAATTGACGGGTAATCTGGAGTCCAGCAATCAGATGTCCCTATTTTTGCACGACAACATTACCGACGCGGCCGGGCAGAAACTCGCCGAGCAAATTCAGCAAAACGGTAGTGTCATGGAAGTCAAATTCATCAGCAAGAAACAGGCGTTGGAGGAGTTCAAAGCCAATAGCGGCTTCAGAGATGCGTTAAATGCGCTGGAAAGCAATCCCTTGCCGAGCGTGATTCAGGTAGTCCCGAAAAATGCTTTGGAAAGTAACGCAGACATCGAGAAGTTGATGGCCGATTTTAAGCAATTTCCGCAAGTCGATTTCGTGCAGGTCGATATGCAGTGGGTGGCGCGCTTGCAAACCATCATGCTGATCGCCAGCCGCGGCGTGATGTTGGTTAGTCTGCTGCTGGGTTTTGCGGTTACATTCATCACCGGCAATACCATTCGTCTGGAATTGCAGAATCGCCAGGACGAGGTGTTTATTTCCAAATTGGTCGGTGCTACCCATGCTTTTATTCAACGGCCATTTTTGTACACCGGTTTTTGGCTGGGTTTTATCTCGGGTTTTCTAGGCTGGCTGATTATGACGATCATGCTGTTGATCCTGGAAACACCGGTGGAGAAACTATCGACCTTGTATAACAGTTCATTTGACTTACTGTTTTTGAGTTTCTCGGAGTTTATTTTGCTATTGATGATCTCTTCCGTGTTGGCCGTGCTCGGTTCCTGGGCGGTGCTGCACTATCAGTTGCGCCAGCTTAAACCGCAATAAGACGATGAATTTCTGGGAAACCAAGACTTTGGCGCAAATGAGCACTGAAGAGTGGGAATCGCTCTGCGATAACTGCGGCAAGTGTTGTTTGAATAAGCTGGAAGACGAAGACACCGGCGAAATTGCCTTTACCAGCGTGGCCTGCGATTTGATCGATTTGGAGAGCTGCCGTTGTACCCGTTACAGCGAGCGCTGCACGCTGGTACCGGAGTGCATCGACTTGAAGCAACACGATTTCGCCGAGTACAACTGGTTGCCGTCAACCTGTGCGTATCGCTTGTTAACCGACGGTGAGCGATTGCCCAACTGGCATCCTTTGATTAGCGGGACTAGCGAGTCGGTGAAAGAGGCTGGGGTGTCTATCGGCAGTTATGCGATTAAGGAATCGCAAGTCACCGATCTGGAAGATCATATTATCGAATGGTTGCAACCCTGATTCAGGCTGGCGGGGCCGCCGGTAAACTTAGTTTTCCGGCGGCGACAGGTGTGGAAAATTCGGGATTGCCGATCCCTAGGATGTGCTTTTAGATTATCCTTTGCCGGGCAGCATACCGACCGTACCCGGTTTAATCCGTTTGCAACTAACTACGACATCTTGCTGACGGCATTTGGCTTCCTGTGGGTTGCTGCAGGTGTCGCAAACCGTATTGCCAGTACTTTTAATCTCATCAACATGCCAACCGTAACCTTGGGATTGGCAAAATTTCTTACTGAATCTGTCGATATTGTAGTTTTTGGCAGCATTTTCCTTAGCTTTGCTCTCAACTTGGCAATGCTCTGGGGCCAGAGTGTTCGCCATAATGTCTCGATAAATATATTCGGTAGCTTGGACGGGGCTGGTCAACAACAAAGAGGCTAACAGGGTGCCGATAAACGTTGTTTTCATCATAATTAATCCTCGCGGTTGCCGATGACGCGGATGTTCATCAAGCGATTCTCTTCGGCAATTTGGTCCTTGATGGGGGCAAATTTTTCGTTTTCGCTCATTTTTACCGCCAGGATGGCGCCAACAACAACTGCGGTAGCCAGCACCACATACAACACGAAGTTATCTTTTTCTTGTTTTACTTCTGTCATGGTTTTACCTCTTGTAATAGTAAATCGGTCAGTGCCGAACCGAATTTGTATTGAAAAACCTGTTCGCCCTATAACGGGGCCGGCACTGATTTGACGTCAATTACAGCGATTTCTCCGATACCAAAGGCATGCCGCCGAGCCAGATCGAATATTTCGCTGAAAGCATTGAATGCATCAGCCAGGAATTGCGTTACACCTCCATATAAGCAGTGCCAGATTGAAAAAGCCTGATTTAGGCATTTCCGGACCGCTTCATGGTAGCGAATCGAAACAATAAAAGAAATGAGCGGGCTTGTCAAACAAATATCGTATCAATATTATGCGTTTGCCATTGTTTTCGCAAAGACTGTCCGCAAATAGCGCTTGGATTATGCGCTATCATCTGCTTCCCCAATCTGTCCAGGCGCGGTTTGGCTGGAAAAACCGGCGGCCTTTTATTTGAAAAGTTTGGAAAACGGAGTGTATATCGGCGATAAAATACTCGCGAAGTTGAAATTAACGATTATCCTGGTAGTCTTCGGTTTTGATCTTGTCTAATTACTTTAATCACATGAATAGAAAAATCTCATATGCAAACATTGACTAGAAAAATTAAAAAAAATGTGACGGTGATTTTTTTAGGTGCATTGCTTCCGGCGCTCAACCCGGCTTGGGCGGAATCCGACAAGCAACTCCAGGAAAAAACCCTCAAAGCGCGGGAAATGATTCATCAGAAAGATATGGATCACTCCGCTCATGCCAATCTGGCAGAAAACACCGAGGGATTTCGTGGAGTTTTTTACGGATACTTGCCGTGTAAGGAAAAAGATTGCGATGGTTTCAAAATGACCTTGTCCTTGAAACAAAAGAACAATTATTTATTGGTCACCCAATACGCAAAAGCCTCTTCCAGAGAGTTTTACGAAAAAGGTAAGTACGACTGGGATGATAAAACTCGCATACTGTCGTTAACCTCCAATAAAAACGATCTGAATCGCAAATTCAGCATCAAAGACGAAGGGACATTGATACAGCTCAATAGTGATGGCACGCCCATGCTGGGCGACCAGGACGACTACACGTTGGCAAGGAGTGATAAATCAAAATCGAGGGAAGTGCACATTCATTAATCTATGCCCGGAACGAGCTAGCCGGTATTTTAGGTAACGCCGGCTAGTTATAAAAATAGGCTGTTGGACGCAAAACACCGATACAGTCTATGTAGTTTGAAATTCACGCTGATTAGACTAAATAGTCGTTTTTCAACTTCACGTAATGTTTGGCGGAATATTCCAGAAAGTTTTTTTCCTCGTCGGTAAGTGCCCGCATCTGCTTGGCTGGAGCACCAACATATAAATAACCGCCTTCCAACTTCTTGCCGGGCGGCACCAGCGCTCCCGCACCCAACATCACATAATCTCCCAACTCGGCATCGTCCATCACAATGGCACCTATGCCAATAAGGCAATAATCACCTATCGTACAGGCGTGCACTACGGCGCGATGACCGATGGTTACGCCTTTACCAATTGTTAACGGATGGCCTTGTGGAGAATAGTCGCCGGCGTGGGAGACGTGCAATACCGCGCCGTCCTGAACGTTAGTACCGTCGCCGATGCTGACGGCTTCCACATCGCCGCGTATCACCGTGGTTGGCCACACCGATACATCGTCGCCGATTGTCACATCGCCGATCACGACCGCCGCGTCATCTATGTAAACATTTTTGCCGACGTTGGGCTGTTTGCCCTTATATGTTCTGATCGCCACCGCTTCTCCAGTTTTTTGCCATACTTAAACCGCGATGTTACGCAATTAATCACTTCTTCTCCAGTCCAGCGAGGGTAGTAATGGCATTTATAGACGGTATCAAACGGCAACTGCGTTCGGTTATCGAGTGGGAAAATCCCGACCCCGATCTGTTGTTGGCGCAATGGACTGAAAACGGCGACGAAATTAAAAATGCCTCCAAATTGATCGTCGGTCCGGGACAGGGCTGTATTTTTGTGTATCAGGGCCAGGTTAAGGCGATTATCGAAGAACAGTGCACAATCAACCTAGAGACTGATAACGTGCCGTTCTGGACCACGATCAAGAAATTCATGCAGTTTTTCGAGAGTGAACATAAGGTGGGGATTTATTTCTTCCGTAAAACCAAGATTCTCGATCAGAAGTGGGGCACTACCTCGCCAATCAAATATCAGGACCCGAAATATCATTTCCCGGTCGCGTTAAAAGCCTACGGCAACTACAGCTACCAAATAGCCGATGCCAACGATTTCTTCGTCAACATCGTCGGCAGTCACAACCAAATGCGCATAGACGATTTCCGCAACATTCTTTCCGCGCGAATCATCAACCCGATTTCCGATTATCTGGCGGAATGCCAGCATAGCTTTGCCGACATCGACGCCAACCGTGACGAAATAGCTCGTGGCATAGCCATTAAACTGGCCATCGTGTTTCGTAAGTTGGGTTTTAGCATTAGCGATTTTCGCATCGAAGGTACCGATTTCGATGAAGATACCTTGCGCCGCATCAACCGGATTGCCGATCTGACCGCTGAAGCGCAAGCCGCGCAAGCGGTGGGTCTGGATTACGCCAAGGTGCAACAGCTGGATGCCTTGCGCGAAGCCGCCCGCAATGAGGGCGGCGGCGCCGGGCTTGGCATGGGGATGGGGGCCGGCATCGGCTTGGGGCAAAGCATGGCTCAATCGCTGGGCGCGACGACTAATCAGGCTGCTACCGATAGTAATCAAACTGTCGCCAAGCTTACCGAATTGAAGCAGCTATTCGAAGCGCAGCTGATAACCGAGGCCGAATACGCCGCCAAGAAACAACAAATATTGGACAAGTTTTAGCATGGCCAATTGCACCAGTTGTTCCGCGCCTTTACCCGCTAACACGCAATATTGCAGTTATTGCGGGGTCCGCAACGATATTGACTTGCAAGGCAAGCACGACTATCAAGTCATCGATTCCACCAGCGAGCGCGTGTGCCCGGAATGCGCACAAAGCCTGCAAACTATCAGTCTGGATGCCGCTGGTGCCTTGCATATTGAGCGGTGCGCCAACTGCTATGGCTTATTTTTCGATCCCGGTGAAATTGAAACCTTGCTGGATAGCGCGGTAGCGCCGGTTGTTACCGTTAATTTAGAACTGCTGAGCAACATCAACCAAGACCGGTATCCGAAAAATGCTACGGTAAAATATCTGAAATGCCCGGTGTGCCAGGTGTTAATGAATCGGGTGATCTACGGCTATCGCAGCGGTGTGATTATCGACCAATGCAGAAGCCATGGCATTTGGCTGGACGGCGGGCAAATCAGCCACCTGTTGGAGTGGAAAAAAGCCGGCGGTCAGATTTTGAATCAGCAAAAAATCGCTGCTAAACAGGAAAAAGCCGATTCCGAACAATTCAAAAAAGCCTTTCGGAAAGACTATTCTCGGCCGCAACAAAGCTACGGCGAACAGAGTGTAGATGGCGATTTGGTGGCGTCGGTAGCCGAAGTGATATTCAAGATTTTTGAATAAACGGCTTAACGGTTTCCGGCGGGTGTTCAACTGCCGGCGTCAGCACCGCAGGTAAAAAAAACTCTGCCACCAGCAACGGTTGCCGATGGATTGCGTAGACAGTTCGGCGTCCCCAAATAGCCTCATCAACACCAACCGCCGTTTGCAGACCTGGCGACCAAATGCCGCTATCGGCCCGGCTAAATTGTCGCTGGCGGCGCTCCAAATCCGGATAAGCGAAAATCACTTCACCCAAGGGCCTGGTGCCGAGATGGGATAAATTGCGATGGGCGATTTCGATGGTGGGTTCCGGCAGGATGGTGCGAGCCAGCACCAAGGGCTCGCCATCGGCGTGCAACAGCACTTCGCGGATCAATTGGTAGCGGCACGGCGGCAAGCCCAATAGCCGGCATTCGTCTATGAAAGCCGGTTTCCAGCGGTGGAACAGCACTTTTACGCCGAAACGCTTGCCGTGTATGCCGCGCAGACGTTTGGTCAGCGAGCCGGTTTCATTAAGCCAGGATTGCAAATTGTCCGGCAGTTGCCGTTGGCTGCTCTGTTCGTGGCTTTTCCAGATGGGCGGACGGCTGAATAGAAAACTTTTGTCGGGCAAGCGTTAAACCTCGGCGTAATGGCGGCTATGGCCGATCCAGCGTTGGATCAGCGGTTGAATGGCGTTGGGGTGTTGGCGATGGATCAATTGCGCGGCGGCCGGGATCAGTTCCAGCAAGTCGCAGTCCCGGCTCAAGTCAGCGATTTTGAACTGAATCTGCCCGGTTTGGCGAGTGCCCATGACTTCGCCGGGGCCGCGCAGTTCCAAGTCTTTTTCGGCGATGACGAAGCCGTCGTTGCTTTCTTTCAGAATAGCCAGTCGTTGCTTGCCGGCTTGCGAGAGCGGTGACTGGTATAACAGCAGACAATAGCTGTCTTGATTGCCGCGGCCAACCCGACCACGTAATTGGTGCAATTGCGACAAGCCCAAACGCTCCGGATTTTCGATGATCATCAAGCCGGCGTTGGGTACGTCCACGCCGACCTCAATCACGGTGGTGGCGACCAATAAATCGCAATCGCGATTTTTAAAGGCCTGCATTACCGCGTCTTTTTCAGCGGCTTTCATCCGGCCGTGCACCAGTCCGACGCGCACATTCGACAAAGCTTGGCACAGATAGGCCGCGGTTTTCTCGGCGGCTTCGCATTGCAGAACTTCCGATTCTTCGATCAAGGTGCAGACCCAGTAGGCCTGCCGTTGCTGCGCGACCCAATGTTCGATGCGGCCGATGACTTCTTCCCGGCGTGCCGAGGAAATCACGCTGGTGGCGATGGGTTTACGGCCGGGCGGCAGCTCGTCGATGATGGAAATGTCCAGGTCGGAATATTGCAGCATCGCCAAGGTCCGCGGAATCGGCGTGGCGGTCATGATTAATTGATGCGGTCTTAAGCCGCCATGCTGGCCTTTTTCGCGCAGGGCTAATCGTTGATGAACCCCGAAGCGGTGCTGTTCGTCGATAACGATCAAACCCAGCTTATGAAAATGCACACTATCCTGAAACAGCGCGTGCGTGCCAATCACGATATTGGCCGTGCCGTCTGCCAGGGCGTCCAACGTGGATTGCCGGGCTTTACCTTTCAATTGGCCGGTCAGAAACAGCACTTGATAGCCGGTCTCGGCGAACCATAGGCTGAAGTTACGAAAGTGTTGTTCGGCCAATAATTCCGTTGGCGCCATGATCGCGACTTGATAACCCGAGTTCAAAGCAAGCAAGCTTGCCAAAGCGGCCACTACGGTTTTGCCGGAACCGACATCGCCTTGCACGAGGCGCAGCATCGGTTGTGCTTGGCGGCAATCGCTTTCGATTTCGGCGGTCACTCGCTGTTGCGCAGCGGTCAGTTGAAACGGCAAGCCTTGCAGAAATGCCTGTTTCGCAGCCTGGTTTATTTCGAAAACCGGCGATTGCCAGCTTTTATAAGCCAATTTGCCTTGCAGTAGCGCCAGATGGTGGGCTAAAAATTCCTCAAAAACCAGGCGTTTTAAGGCGGGCAGGGAGCCGCCGCTGATGATCTCCGCCGATAACTGCGGTGGCGGATTGTGTAGAGTTTGCAGCGCGTCGTTCAGCGTAGGGTAGCCATACTCGGCCAACAAATTGGCCGGTAGCCAGTCCGTGATCGCGTTGTCGCTTGCCAAACATAGTGCTAATGCCTGTTTGATGGCTTTACGCAATGCGGATTGGGAAATACCTTCGGTCAGCGGGTAAACCGGTGTTAACGTGGTTTCCAGGAGTTGCTCGGCAGCAGAAACGATTTTATATTCCGGATGCACCATTTCCAGGCCGTTGTAACCGTAACGGATTTCACCGAAACAGCCGAGCAGGGTGCCGGGTTTAAGTTGTTGGCTTTGTTGGACGGTGAAGTGAAAAAACCGGATCGACAAATTGCCGCTGTCGTCGGCAATGCGGCAAATCACGCTGGGCCGGCCACGCTGGATGCTGTCGGTAAATTCGACCGTACCGCAGACCAACGTGGTCATGCCCGGCAATAATTGAGCGATGGGAACGATACGGCTGCGGTCCTGATAACGCAAGGGTAGGTGGAATAATAGGTCTTGCAGGGTATGGATGCCCAGTTTTTCCAGGCGGGCGGCGGATTGTGAACCGATGCCTGTCAGCGAGGTGACAGGCTGTTTATGCGGTTCCGGATGATTCATGAATACACAAATGAGGCCAGTTAAAGCGCCCCGTTGGCTTTATCAGTAGTATTCGTTGCGCAATACCATCACGCCGTCCATTTCCACGCCTACGCCTTTGGGTAATGCCGCAACGCCAATCGCGGCGCGAGCGGGGTAGGGTTGGCTGAAGTATTCGGCCATGATTTCGTTGACGATAGGAAAATTGCTTAAATCGGTCAGAAACACATTCAGTTTGACGATGTCGTTGAAATCGCCGCCGGCGGCTTCGGCTACGGCTTTCAGGTTATCGAATACTCGGCGGATATGCACGGCAATGTCGCCGTCGACGACTTGCATGGTTTCCGGGTCAAGCGGGATTTGTCCGGATAAATAAACCGTCTCGCCGACTTTGACGGCTTGCGAATAGGTGCCGATGGCTTGCGGGGCCAGAGGTGTCGAGATGATTTCCTTGTTCATGCTATGCCTTGATGCGGGTAATTTTTAAAACAATGGAGAGTTTTTTCAGTTTGCGGATGATATTGGCCAGATGCACGCGATCCTTCACGGCTAAGGTCAGCAAATCCACCGATACGCGATCATCCTGGCTGACCACGGTAATATTTTCGATATTGGAATCCATGCTGGAGATGGTCGAGGCGATGGTGGCCAGCGAACCGCGTTGGTTTAACAATTCGATGCGAATTTCTGCGGGGAATTCGCCGCTGGCTTCCGGGCTCCATTCCACATCCAACCAAGTAGTCTGTTTTTTTCTGACTTCGTTGCTGTTGCGGCATTCGTGATGATGGACGACGATGCCCTTGCCGGGATTGAAGAAGCCGATAATCGAGTCGCCGGGAATTGGCCGGCAGCATTTGGCTAGGCTCACGACGATGCCTTCGGTGCCTTTGATGATTAAAGGGGTTTTGTGTGTGGATTCGTTGTCGTCGAGTTTGACGGCCGCGTTAACGTCGGTTTGGCTGATGCGTTTGGCCACCAGGAAAGGCATGCGATTACCCAGGCCGATGTCTTCCAGCAACTCGTTCATCGAGTGTTTTTTCAACACCTGCAATACCTGGATGATACGGGTGTTATCGACATTTTCCAGTTGAATGCCCAGGCTTTGCAATTCTTTTTCCAGCAGGCGGCGGCCCAGATTGATCGCTTCCTGCTGATTGAAGTTTTTCAAATAGGCGCGGATGCAGCTGCGGGCCTTGGCGGTGGTGACGTAGTTCAGCCAAAGGGGATTCGGTCTGGCCCAAGTGGCGGTAATGACTTCCACCGTCATACCGTTTTCCAGCTTGGTTTGAAGCGGCACCAGTTTCTTGTCGATGCGCGCGGAAATACAGGCGTTGCCGACATCGGTATGTACCAGATAAGCAAAATCGACAATAGTCGCGCCGCGCGGCAGCTTGATGATTTTGCCTTTGGGGGTAAACACGAAAACTTCTTGCGGGAACAGATCGACTTTTAGGTTATCGATGAATTCCAGCGAATCACCAGCGGATTTTTGAATCTCCAGCAAATCGCGCAGCCACTCGTTGGCGCGGGCCTGGATGGTTTCACTTTTATCGTTGTCGGATTTGTATAGCCAATGCGCGGCAATCCCAGATTCCGAGAGACGGTGCATTTCGTGGGTGCGAATCTGAATTTCGATAGGCACGCCGTAGGGACCTATCAATATCGTGTGCAGCGATTGATAACCGTTGGCTTTGGGCAAGGCTATGTAGTCCTTGAAGCGGCCGGGAACGGGTTTATATAAATTGTGCACGCAGCCTAAAGCTCGGTAACAGTCGTCTACCTGATGGCAATAAATGCGGAAAGCGTAGACATCAAAAACGTCGGTAAAGGAAATCCGTTTGCTGAGCATTTTTTGATAAATGCTGGCGATGTTTTTTTCGCGGCCCGCCACTGCGCCGTCCAAGTTGGATTCGTTTAGACGATTTTGGATGGCATTCTGGATGGTGTCGATGATTTCCTTGCGGTTACCGCGCGATTTTTTCACGGCATTATTGATAGCCGTATAGCGGTTGGGATAGAGCGCTTTAAAGCCCAACGATTCCAACTGATGCCGCACGTCGTTCATGCCCAGCCGATTGGCGATGGGGGCGTAAATTTCCAGCGTTTCCTTGGCAATGCGGCGTTTTTTATCGACCGGCATATTACCCATGGTTTGCATATTGTGCAAACGGTCGGCGAGTTTAACCACGATTACCCGTAGGTCTTGCGCCATGGCCAGAAACATTTTTCTGACGTTTTCCGCTTGCGCTTCGGCACGGGAGCGGCTGTCGATTTTGGAGAGTTTGGTCACGCCATCAACCAGTTCAGCAACTTCGACGCCAAACTGTTCCCCCAGTTGTTCCTTGCTGATAGGGGTGTCTTCGATGACATCGTGCAGAATGGCCGCCATGATGCCATGGTGATCCATGTGCATGCTGGCTAGTGTAATCGCTACGGATACCGGATGGCAGATATAGGCTTCACCGCTTCTGCGGAATTGCCCGGAATGAGCGGCCGCGCCGAAATGGTAGGCGCGGATCACATCGTTGATTTGTTCTTGGTCGAGATAGCTGCGCAGGATCTCGCAGAGCTGGTGAAGAAGTTTTTCTTCAGGATGCTCGATAGCAGGTAGCGCTGGTGCG
>Ga0123390_1013824_pt1 | contig 16213 bp, 16 predicted proteins | sample T3HHNO3metaT_FD_89918 | JGI IMG/M metagenome (GOLD analysis project Ga0123390, IMG submission 89918) | Methane-oxidizing artificial microbial communities from Washington, USA to study methane cycling - T3-HHNO3 metaT (Metagenome... | ecosystem: Engineered > Modeled > Simulated communities... | reverse complement strand
CTTGCCCCCGTATTAAACCTGGACAAAGGCGTCCTGCTTGAATGAGTCATTCATTCGAACAGGATGCCTTTTTTTTTGGCTGCGAAAAAGGGCGGTAGCGACCAGACAGTAGCTCCTTGAATCGCCTTACCGCCACTAGGCCAGGTAGCGCGTTTGCATAAATTCTGAGTAAACAGAGGCCCCTGATGAATATGAAACAAACCCTGGTTGTTATCGGCAACGGTATGGTAGGCCAGAATTTTCTGGCTGGATTGGTCGCCAGCAACGCGAAAGATCGTTATAGGATTGTCACATTCTGCGAAGAGCCCAGAGCCGCTTACGACAGGGTGCATTTGTCAGAATATTTTTCTGGGAAAACGGCTGCCGATTTATCCTTGGTGGAAGACGGTTTCTTCGCAGAGCACGGCATCGAGATTTATTTAGGCGACAAGGCGGCCAGTATCGACCGGGAGCGCAAGCAAGTCACCTCTGCCAAAGGTGTGATAGTCGATTATGACAAACTGGTATTGGCGACCGGTTCTTATCCTTTCGTACCGCCGGTGCCAGGGCATGAAAGACCGCAATGTCTGGTGTATCGGACCATCGAAGATTTGGAAGCGATGAAAACGGCGGCTGCCAAATCCAAAGTCGGCGTGGTCATCGGCGGCGGTTTGCTGGGCCTGGAAGCCGCCAAAGCGTTAAAGGATTTAGGGCTTGATACCCATGTGGTCGAATTCGCGCCGCGTTTGATGGCCGTGCAACTCGATGATGGCGGCGGGGCGATGTTGAAGCGCAAGATTGAAGCGTTGGACGTTAAGGTACATTTAAACAAAAACACCACGCTGATCGACGACGGCGCGGAGTGCCTGCACAAAATGAATTTTGCGGACGGGGAAACCTTGGAAACCGACATCGTGTTGTTCTCCGCCGGCATCCGGCCACGCGACGACATTGCCCGCGACTGCGGCTTGGATGTCGGGCCGCGCGGCGGTATCGTCATCGACAATCAATGCCGCACCTCCGATGCCAATATTTACGCAATAGGCGAATGTGCATTATGGAATGGCCAGATCTTCGGTTTGGTCGCGCCCGGTTATGCGATGGCGCGTACCGTCGTCGCCGATTTAGCCGGCGAAGCGGCCAGTTTTACCGGTGCCGACATGAGCACCAAACTTAAACTGATGGGTGTCGATGTGGCCAGTATCGGCGATGCGCATGCCAAGACCCAAGGCGCCATGGTGTATACCTATCAAAACGGTGCCAGCGAAATCTATAAACGTCTGGTGGTCAGCCCAGACCAGAAACGCCTGTTGGGTGCGGTTTTGGTTGGGGAAGCTTCCGCTTACAGTACTTTGTTGCAATATTGTTTGAACGGCATAGAACTACCGGAGCATCCGGATTCTTTGATTCTGCCCCAACTTTCCGGCGAATCAGTTGGACTGGGGCCGGATGCCTTACCCGCCTCGGCTCAGATTTGCTCTTGTTACGATGTCAGCAAGGGTCAAATTTGCAGCGCAATCGAAGCCGGTTGCACTACGCTGGGCGGCCTGAAAGCCGAGACCAAGGCCGGCACCGGTTGCGGCGGCTGTTCGGCTTTGTTGAAGTCAGTATTGGATTGCGAATTGACCAAGCTCGGCGTGGAAGTCAGCACCGATATTTGCGAGCATTTTCCGCATACTCGCCAGGATTTGTACAACCTGGTGATGGTCGAGGAAATCAAAACTTTCGACGAATTGCTGGATAAGCACGGCAAGGGCCTGGGCTGCGAAGTGTGCAAGCAGGCGGTCGGTTCTATCCTGGCTTCACATTGGAACGACTACATCCTGAAAACAGAACATATCGGTTTGCAGGATACCAACGACATCTTCCTGGCCAATATGCAAAAAGACGGTACTTATTCGGTGGTGCCGCGGGTCGCCGGCGGGGAAATCACCCCGGATATGCTGATCGCTATAGGCCAAGTCGGCAAAAAATATCAGCTGTACACCAAAATCACTGGCGGCCAGCGCGTGGATTTGTTTGGCGCCCGCGTCGAGCAATTACCGGCGATATGGCAAGAGTTGATCGACGCCGGTTTCGAATCCGGTCATGCTTACGGCAAATCCTTGCGCACGGTGAAATCCTGTGTCGGTAGCACCTGGTGCCGGTACGGTGTCGATGACAGCGTCGGTTTGGCAATAGAACTGGAAAATCGCTACAAAGGCTTGCGCGCCCCGCATAAAATCAAGTTCGGCGTGTCGGGTTGCACCCGTGAATGTGCGGAAGCGCAAGGCAAAGACATCGGCGTGATTGCTACCGAGAACGGCTGGAATTTATATGTGTGCGGCAACGGCGGTATGAAACCGCGTCACGCCGATTTGTTTGCCACCAATCTGGATAAAGAGACATTAATCAAGTACATCGACCGGGTGTTGATTTTTTATGTCCGCACCGCCAATCGGATGCAGCGCACCTCGGTATGGATGGACAATATGGAAGGCGGGTTGGACTATTTGAAATCGGTAGTCATAGAAGATCGGCTAGGTATAGGCGCGCAATTGGAAGGGCAGATGCAGCATGTTATCGATACCTATCAGTGCGAATGGAAAACTACCTTGGCCGACGAGCAACGGCTGAAACGCTTCCGGCATTTCGTCAACAGCGATCAAGCCGACGACAACGTGGTGTTTGTCGAGGAGCGCGGCCAAGTTAGGCCCGCCAACCCGCAAGAACGTAAACATTTCAAATTGATCGAGGAGGCGGCATAATGAGTACGTGGATAGATGTGTGCGGCATCGACGATTTGCAAGCCGATTCCGGGGTGTGTGCCTTAGTAAAAGGCAAACAAATCGCGATTTTTTACCTGCAACGCCGGCAGGAAGTCTATGCAATCGGTAACTTCGACCCGTTTAGCGAGGCCAATGTCCTATCGCGAGGTATGATAGGCGATATCGGTGGCGAACCGATGGTCGCATCGCCGATGTATAAGCAACATTTCCATCTAGGTACCGGTGTGTGCTTTGAAGATGCCGGCGTTAGCGTACCGGCCTATCCGGTACGCTTGGAAAACGGCAGAGTCGCCGTCATGCTGGCCTCGCCGCCGCTGCAACAAAAATCGCCGTCTTTGGCTGTCTGTGAAATGGAGTAACGTGTGAACTACCAATATTACATCGCTGATGTCTTTACCGACCAGATTTTCAACGGTGCGCAAATAGCGGTATTGCCGAAGGCAGACGGCTTGAATGCCGAAAAAATGGCTAAAATCGCCAAGGAATTGAATCTGTCGGAAACGGTATTTCTGTTTCACAAGGCCGATGACGACAAGCATCGGCGGATGCGAATATTTTCGCCTTTAGGCGAAATCAATTTTGCCGGCCATCCGATTATTGCCGCAGCCTATGTGTTGGCTATTTCCGGCGATGTGGTATTAACCGAACCGCTCACTAAACTTGAGTTCGAACAAAATATCGGCATTATTCAAGTCAATCTGTCCAGTCAGGATGGTCAGCCGGGCTTGGTGCAATTTAGCCGTAGCGTTGATTCGATTATCGACCGCTTCGCGCCCAGTGACGATGAAATATGTAGTTTTCTGGGCTTGCAGTTGTCGGAACTGGATCATAAAAAGTATTCGCCACGCTTGGTGTCGTGCGGGTTTCCTTATTTAGTGGTGCCGGTTTGGAGCGTCGAATCGGTGCGTAAGGCGCGTTTTAACTACGCGGCGTGGGCGCAATCGGCCGCCCCACAAACCGCGGCGCAGGAAATCTTGTTGTTTTGCCCAAAATCATCAAGCCCGGAAGCGGATTTCAATGCGCGATTGCTGGGGCCCAATATCGGCATCCATGCCGATCCACCGGTCGGCAGCGCGATACCGGCATTTTGTTGTTATTTGTGCTCGTTCGAACACACCCAAAAAGGTACCCACACTTTCGCGGTCGAACGCGGCGATCAAAACACTCGCCGCAGCCTGATTCAATTGGAAATGGACAACAAAGGCCTGGAGAACTTGACCATCAGAGTCGGTGGGCAAGCCGTGTTGTTTGCCGAGGGAACGATCCATCTTCCGGATTAACGTTTATTCGACTAATTCGTGTCTAGCTAACCGACGTCTACACCATAAACAGGTTGCCCAAATCACAATCAAAATTTCCAGCACAAAGGATCTGTGCAGTAGAAAGTTTAGCCACCAATCCTCGTAGACACTGGGCACCGTAATTAAAGCAAAAGGCCTGTTTACGAATGGGGCCAGCCAGTAGATATTGGTCGAGATGTAATCCAGCAACATATGCAACATACCGTTTCCGGTAAAAATTAGCGCCAACAACGCCAGTTTCTTCTGCTTACAATGCTGAAAACCAAGTATGGCCAATGTTAATAACAGCAGCCAAACGCTAGGAAAGTGACTGAAATAGCTATGGTGCGGGTGCGCGCGGTGATCGAAACCATAAAAATAAATCATATCCAGATCAGGGGCGATACTGCCCAATAAGCCGGCACGCAGAAAAATTAGCCTGGACGCCCCATATTTCTCGAATCTGTGAAACAGCAGTGTCGATACTATATAGCCGGCTGGGAGATGAGCAACAATCATAATTTCCTCGATGTTGTTGCTCGGAACGATGCTTACAGCCAGCGCCCCGAGCCGATGGGATTTAAATGATTGCCGAGTTATCGGCACCGGATTGACTCAGTCCATACCAATCAAGGCGCCGCGTGGTAACCATGGCTAGGGCCAACAATGCAAACATCAGTAAAGACCCCAGCATCAGCGCGTTATCCTCTGATTCCAACAAGCCATACAAACTACCGAACAAGCCCCCGAGTAAGGCGCCGGCGGCAATACCGCGTTTTGCGCTGCGCAGCACCGCGCTGAGGTAGAAGCCGATCAATGCCACGCAAGCGGCGCTGGCGATTAGATAAGCCAGTACAAAATCCAGATGCTCGGACAAACTCAACAGCAGCAGGAAAAACATCGCTAAAGCCAAACCGACCAATGCGTATTGGGCAGGATGAATCGCCAGATTTTTCAGAATTTCGAACAGAAATATCGCCGCAAAAGTCAGGCAGACGAACAGAAAACCGTATTTGCTGGCCCTATCAGACAAGGAATAGACATTGATCGGCTCCATCAAGCGGATCCCGAAGCTGTCGTAACAACTGATAGCCTGACACTTGTATAGGTTTTCGGCGACATTTGATGCCAGTGCATCGACCGACCATAGCGCATGAAAACCGCTCTCGCCAACTTGCTGGGTTTGTGGATCCGGCAGAAATCGGCCGTAAAAGCTGGGATGCTGCCAGGCGGAGGATAGCTCCACGCGGGTTTGCTTGCCGGCCGGAATAAAATCCAACGATTCGATGCCGCGTATTTTTAGCGTGAATGCAAACGGTATATTGATAGCGCCGAACTCGACTGGCGGCGCATCCAGTGTTACGTGCATGCCGTTGGCTTGGGGCATCGGTAATTCAGCACCTTGTTCGAATGCATACTGCTTGCCGCCCCATTCCACGCCAGGTGCTTCCAATACGCCGCGCATATCCGCCAATACGACGCTGGCATAAGGTGTGCCGAAACTGATCTGGCCGTTATGCAGCGGCTTGGGGTTACCGTAACCGCCAGGCAACTTCATGTCGCCCTTGATACTGACATTCAGCACGTAAGAGCGCACTTTAAACAGGCCACGCTGTTTGGTTTCCGTGGCCAGTTCGCCGGCAATATTCAAATGCTCCGGTAGAAAATACAGCAGACGATTATCGACACGTTCGATTTGCTCGCGTTGGGGTTCGCCGTCCTGTTTGGTTTCGATAATTTCGGTCCAGCGTTCGGTGTAAGGTACTACCAGTAAGGGGCCGAACAATTGCTGCGGCCCGGCCGAGCTGGCGGCAATGTCGTTTACCGCCTGTTGTTGGCGCTCGGCGCGTTCGCCAACCAGATTTTTTATCATGCCTATCGGTATCAGCAGTACCAAAGTCAGACCGAACATTATGCAGATCTTTTGCCAGAGTTTTTTTTGCATCGCGTTTATTCCGTAGAGTTAAAAGACGATGGTTAGCATGCTCCGACAAGGTGAGCGGACGATGTGGGGGATGTGAAGCGAGAGTGAAGTTGGCAGGATTGCCGTGTGCATAACGGGAGAGGAGGAGTATGGCTAAGTCTTTAGCCATACCCTAAAAAGCTTAATCTATGGTTTCCACCCAATGGCAACGCTCTTTAACGATAGGCGCGGTGTGCTCGTTAGCAATACCTTTAGCGATCAAGGCAATCACCCGGTCGTCGGTGTCGTAGCCGATATGGGCGTCCATAGGATTAGCCAGCTTACCCAATCCGAACGCATCATAAACTCTGGCGACGTTGATGTTGATGTTGGTGACATTAACGCACAAGCGCGAATCCAGATATTTATTCACAAAATTGTGCGGGATGGCATAGCTCAGCAAATCGTTGGGGTCGCTAAACGCGATCACCGAAGTTTTCGCCATGATCCGTTCGTTGTATTTGGCGCCTGCGGCTTGGCAATAGGTGTCGGCATGATTGGCGACTTCCGGTAGCGCCCGCCCCAATTGCAGCATGGGCAATTGGTTGGACATCATATAGATAGGTATCTCCTTATTTTTTAAGACGTTGGTCAATGCCGCGTAATAGCTGGCTGTTTCGCCGTTGCTCAACTTCGCGGCAATCTGTTGCAGACCGTCAATGGTAATGCGGCTGCCCAAACTATGCGAAATGAAAGCGTAACTGTCGTTATAAAACGGAGTGACGTTCTTGGTGGAACAGGTTTGCTTAGCGTCATCCGGCAGGCTGTTCCAGTCGCCGTGGATCATCCAGCAAAAGGATTGCGCGAATGCCGACAGAATATCTTCGCGCTTCTCGCCCAGGTAAATAATAGGGTCCGGTCCGGTATCGTTGGAGAACTTTTTTAACAGATCGTTGACTTCCGCGCGGCGAAACGACTGTTCTCCGGAGTTATCGTAAGACAGCACTTCTTTTTCCTTGGCGCTGATCTCGGACCAGGTCAGCTCGTAAAACAGCATTTCCTGGGATTTGCTGGCGTCCAGATAACGGTGGATACGCAAATTGCCCAGCGGTCGTTCATCGGCTTTTGCATCGGACAAGCGGATATTTTTGACATTTCTGCTGGTGACGGTCAGATCAAGTTCTTTGGCCAGCTTTTCCATGAACTGCGTGGAGTAACCCGGCAAGTGGTTGCCGACGCCGTGCACCATCAGCAGCTTCATTTTCCGATCATGCACTTCCAGTTGCGGTTTAATGCCTTCGAATTTGTCGCCTTTGATTTCGCAAATGCGGGTATCTTCCGCTTCCTGCTTTTCCAGAATGGCTTCGGTAATACCTTTGCCGAGACTGGCGCAACCGTTTAACAGCAGGCTGATCGCCAGTATCAGCAGCTTGGTGTGGATTTTTTTCATGTCTTGGATAGTGTTTATTGCTAAGGAGTGGAGGTCTTGAAGCGCAGCCTCCGCATTGGCGAATGGCTGCTTGATATCATGCGGAGATTTTATGATAAATCCCGGCTGCTCGGGAGGCTTAATCGGTGCGAGAATTGTAAAACGCGGTAAAAATGGCGTGTTTGCCGCATAAACTGAATTTCGTGCATTGCACCAGCGTAACCAGCTTACTCTTTATCCAGTTTTTTCTTGGCTGCCTCGGCTTCCGCGCCGATTTTTTCCACAGTATCGCGGTATTTGGCCTGCGCCTGGTTGGCATGATCGGCGATGATGCCGTTATCGGTGTTAGCTTCTTTGATCAAGCATTCGAAATAATCACGGGATTTTTGTTGCCAGGTGTTTATAGCCGCAATGCTTTTATTGTAGGCATCGATATTGCCGCCATCGATGGCAGGTGAGTCAGGCACTACGCCGCAACCGCTAGGTTGCCAACTGCCGTTGTTCAGGCTGCCGGCTTGGCCAGGGGTTACAAAAATCAAGGGCAGAAGGGCGGCAAACAGTAGTTTATATGACATGTAGTTAACTCCGTCGATAGAAAAAAGCCAAGAAAAATCAACGCCACGAATGGCAATGTAGGCAACCAAACCGGGCTGGGCAGATTATTCCGCAACTTGAGCAGATTGCCAACGCTTGCGCAGGGCGGTTTAGCTCAACATTTGTCGGATATGCTCGATCTCATCCTTTGCCTGATCGAGGATATTGATGCTTAAATCCGCGTCCAGATTGCCTTTAGCCAGTTTTTTATACGCCGGTAATTCGTCCAGCTTGGGCATTTGTTTGATGTCTATCTTGCCAATAAAGCTGTGCAATTGCGAGATCATGACTATGTCGCTGTAACAGGCCTGTTCGCCGCTGTCGCGGTGCCAGTTTTCGGCATGAATGATCACGTCTTCAAAGTCGCTGGGAAAATCCCATTTGCGGACGATTTGCACGCCTATCGGGCTGCGCAATTCCCTTACCGCTTCGGCCAGATCGCCCGGATTGGCTAAAATCTCCGGTTGCCGGTCGGCATAAGCCAGAATCGGCACCACACCTATGTCGTGAATCAAGCCGGCCAACATGGCCCGATCCGGATCGAAACCGGGGGTTTTGTGAGCAAACACCGCGCTGATCGCCGCTACGTAACTGCTATGGGCCCAAAGATCTTGCATCTTGCGGCGGATCACCGGGGATTTGGCGTTGAACACCGCTTTTAACGCGAAGGCGGTAATGATGTCCTGCGCGGCTTTTAAACCCAAGCGGGTCAAGGCCTCCGGGCAGCTCTCGATCTTGCGCCGGCCTCGGTATAGCGGACTATTGGAGATTTTTACCAAGCGCGCGGTAATGCTGGGGTCGATTTGCACGACTCTGGCGATTTTGTTGCTGTTGGCGTTGGGTTCGTTGATCGCCCGGCGGATTTTTACCGAGACATCCGGGATGGTCGGTAACGCCAAGGAATCGGATTGCATATATTTAAAGCAATCTTGATACAGACGATTTTTTGCCAGTTTGGCGGATAGCGCTTGAGAATGGGCCTCGGTCATTTACTTTGCTTTATTCGGGCAAGCGGCGGGGGATTGGTTTAAAATCCGCTGCTGCATTTTTAAACGTATTTTTAACTATAGACACGCTATGAATTTAACAGGCCCGGATGTTATCACAACCCTCAGCAGCATCAGAGACTATATTCGCTGGGCTGCCAGCCGTTTTGCCGAACATCGGGTTTTTCTAGGACACGGCACTGTCACGCCTTTGGATGAAGCAGCGGCCATTGTGTTGCATACCTTGCATCTGCCTTACGATTTGGATCATAGCTATTTGGATTCGGTACTGACTATGGCCGAACGGCAGGCGGTGGTGGCATTGATCGAACGCCGCATCGTCGAACGTAAACCCTCAGCCTATTTAACCCACGAAGCGATATTTGCCGGCCTGTCGTTTTATGTCGATGAACGGGTCTTGGTGCCGCGCTCGCCCATCGCCGAATTAATCGCCGAACGCTTCGAGCCCTGGGTTGAAGAAACACAGGTGTTCAATATCCTGGATTTATGCACCGGCAGCGCCTGTATCGCTATCGCTTGCGCTTATGCCTTCCCGGATGCACTAGTGGACGCGGTGGAATTGTCGGATGATGCCTTGGCGGTAGCGCAGATCAATATTGAAAAACATGAACTGGAAGAACAGGTCCAGCTTTATCAATCCGATTTATTCAACGAGTTGCCGGCAAAGCCTTACGATATCATCGTCAGCAATCCGCCCTATGTCGCCATCGCCGAATGGGAAAGTCTGCCCGCTGAGTTTCACGCCGAACCCGAGATGGGTTTTACCGGCGGCGAACATGGCCTGGATCTGGTGTTGCGGATTTTGGTTGATGCCAAACGTTATCTGGCGGAGCAGGGCATCTTGATCATCGAAGTGGGCAGCAGCGCCGAAACCTTGCAGGAAATGTTTCCCGACGTGCCGTTCCAATGGCTGGAATTCGAACGTGGCGGCGACGGCGTGTTTTTACTGACTGCCGCACAAGTCTCTCTCTATCACTCACACTTTCGCAGCGCGTTATAACCATGTCCGGAAACAGCATAGGAAAATTATTTACCGTAAGCACCTCTGGCGAAAGCCACGGCCCGGCCTTATTGGCTATCGTCGATGGTTGCCCTCCCGGACTGGAGTTGTCCGAAGCCGATTTGCAAATCGATCTGGACCGGCGCAAACCCGGAACTTCCCGGCATACCACGCAACGCCGGGAAGCCGATGAAGTGAAAATTCTGTCCGGCGTGTTCGAAGGCAAAACCACTGGTTGTCCAATTGGACTGATGATCGAAAACACCGATCAACGCTCCAAGGACTATTCGAAAATTGCCGAGAGCTTCCGGCCTGGTCATGCCGATTACACCTACCAGCACAAATACGGCTTTAGAGATTATCGCGGCGGCGGTCGCTCGTCTGCTCGGGAAACCGCGATGCGGGTCGCAGCAGGCGCCATTGCCAAGAAATATCTATTCCAAGCACATGGCGTCCTGGTGCGCGGCTACTTGTCGCAACTGGGTCCGATCAAAATCGACGCATTCGACTGGAACGAAATTCCCAATAATCCTTTCTTCTGCCCGGATGCCGGTAAAGTTGAAGAAATGGAAAAATACATGGACGCCTTGCGTAAGGAAGGCGAATCCATCGGCGCGAAGATCGAAGTAATTGCCAGCAACGTCCCGCCCGGACTCGGCGAACCGATTTTTGATCGGCTGGATGCCGAACTGGCTTATGCTTTGATGAGCATCAACGCGGTAAAAGGTGTGGAGATTGGCGACGGTTTTGAGTGTATCGATACCAAAGGCACGAAATTTCGTGACGAAATCACCCCGGAAGGCTTTTTAAGCAACCATGCCGGCGGCATTTTAGGTGGGATTTCCAGTGGCCAGGACATCGTGGCCCGGATTGCCTTGAAGCCCACCTCCAGCCTACGTTTGCCGGGCCGTAGCATCAACAGCAAAGGTGAAGTGATTGAAGTGGTCACCGAAGGCCGCCACGATCCTTGCGTCGGCATCCGCGCCACGCCGATTGCCGAAGCGATGGTGGCTATCGTATTGATGGATCATCTGTTACGGCATCGCGCGCAAAACCTGCATGTAAATTCAGGATTGCCGATTCTGCGCTGAATGAGCGTACCTTACTGGCGCTTATCCGGCTTTTACTTTTGCTATTTCGCCACGCTGGGTGCGTTCCTGCCGTTTTGGAGTTTATACCTAAAGCAAGTCGGCTTCGCCGCTACCGAAATCGGCGAACTGACTGCGTTTTTGGTGGCTACCAAGATCATCGCACCGAACTACTGGGGTTGGTTGGCCGACAAAACCGGCCGTAATTTACGCCTGATTCGCATCACCTCTTTGCTGTCCGTACTGTGTTTTGCCGGATTTTTATACCGTAGCGATTACCTATGGTTTGCGGCGGTGACAGTGATTTTCAGTTTTTTCTGGAACGCCACCTTGCCGCAGTTCGAAGCCGCGACCTTGTTTCATCTACAAGCCGAACCGCAGCGTTATAGCCAAATCCGGCTGTGGGGGTCTATCGGCTTTATTGCCGCGGTATTGGGCATCGGTCGGTTTCTGGATCAGTTTAGCATTGCCTATTTGCCGTGGATTATCGGTAGCTTGATGCTGTTGAATTGGTTGATGGCGCTGATTACGCCGGAAGCGAAGCCGCGTCTAACCCATACCGAAACGGGCGGGATTCGGCAGATTTTAATGAAACCGGAGCTGCTGGCATTTTTGCTGGTTTATATGTTGTTGCAAGTCGCTCACGGTCCCTATTACGTATTTTATTCGGTTTACCTAAAACAACATGGCTATTCGGCCACCGAAACCGGTCTGTTGTGGGCCAGCGGCGTAGCGGCAGAGGTATTGCTGTTCATGGCAATGCGGCAATTGTTGAAATGGCTCTCGCCGCGCACATTGTTGCTTGCTTCGGTATTGCTGAGCGTACTGCGTTGGCTGTTAATCGCTGACGGGGTGGATTCGCTGGCATTGACCATCTGTGCGCAAATTCTGCATGCGGCTACCTTTGGTGTGGCGCATGTGGTGGCGATGCAATTGCTGTATCACTATTTCGGCGAGCGCCATCAAAGCAAAGGCCAGGCACTGTACAGCAGTATCAGTTTTGGCTTGGGTGGGATGATAGGCAGTCTGTACAGTGGCTATTTCTGGGATATGCTGGGAGGGCGACTGGTTTATATCATCGCCGCCTTGGTGTGCTGTGTGGCTTTGCTGATTACCTATATCGGCGTGGCTCGGCAATCTCGCCCCGGATTGGGTTAAAATTGAATGGTTTCAAGAAAGAGGGATAGACAACGTGTTTGAAGTAATCAAAAACGGCGGCTGGATGATGGCGCCGATCATCTTATGTTCCATCGTGGCGATGGCGATTATCGGTGAACGCTTTTGGTCCTTGCAGCGTAAACGCATCATTCCCGTCGATTTGGTGCCGTACATTTGGCAATTGCATCGGGATAAAAAGCTGGACGAACCGACCATTCGGCGCATCAAACTCAGTTCGCCATTAGGCCGAATTCTGGCCGCCGGCTTATTGAATCGCAAGCATGGCCGGGAAATCATGAAATCCAGTATCGAAGAAGTCGGCCGGCAGGTGACACACGAGCTGGAGCGTTATTTAAATGCACTGGGCAGCATCGCTTCAATCACGCCTTTGTTAGGATTATTGGGCACAGTGGACGGCATTATCCGGGTGTTTTCCGACATTGCGATAGGCGGGATGGGCGATCCGGCTGTGTTGAGCGGCGGTATCTCCGAAGCTTTGATTTGTACCGCTACCGGTTTAACAGTAGCTATCCCCAGTCTGTTTTTTCACCGTTATTTCGAACGGCTGGTTGACGATCACGTAGTGCGGATGGAAGAAGAATCGCTGCGCCTGATCGACATCATGCAAGGCGCCCGCGAGGATATTTAATGCAATTCCGCCGCAAACGCCGCACGCAGGTCGACATCGGCTTAATTCCGATGATAGACGTGTTGTTGGTTTTACTGTTTTTCTTCATGGTGGCCACCACCTTTCGCCATCATTCCGAACTGAAGATCAACTTGCCGGAAGCCCAAGGCAGCGATGCCACGGAACAGGGTAAAACCATCAATCTATACGTCGATGTAAAAGGCACCTATGCCTTGGCCGGCGACGACAATCAGTTTCATGAGCTGGTTAATCAAAACCTGGAAGGCTTGAAAGCGGCCTTGGCGAAAACCGCCGGCGAGTCCAGGCTGTTACCGTTCATCATCAGCGCCGACGGCAAAGCCCCGCATCAAGCTGTAGTCAGCGCCTTGGATGTGGCGAATCAATTGGGCTTTCACCACATTACTTTTGCCATCAACAGACCGGAAAAACCGTGAACAAGAAACTCGTTAAATGGTTTGAGGACGCCTGGTACAAGGAGATGTATATCTCTGCTTGGCTGATGCCCTGGTCCATGCTCTACGTCGACGCAATCCGCTTGCGGCGCTTTTTGTACCGTATGGGCATATTAAAAAAAACCAGGCTGCCGGTGCCGGTAATCATTGTCGGCAACATCACCGTGGGCGGTACCGGCAAGACGCCGCTGGTGATCTGGATGGTCGAATTCCTGAAACAAAACGGCTACAAACCCGGCGTGATTAGTCGCGGTTATGCCGGCGCCGGCAGCACCAGTCCGCAAGCCGTAACCGCCGAGAGCGACCCGGCGCAAGTGGGTGACGAAGCGGTGTTGTTAGCCAAACGTTGCGCTTGCCCGATTGTGGTGGGAGCGGAGCGAGTAGCGGCGGGCAGGCAATTACTGTCAACCAACGCCTGCGACGTGCTGATTTCCGATGACGGTTTGCAGCATTACGCGCTGGAACGCGACATCGAGATCGTGGTGATAGACGGTCAGCGTCGCTTCGGTAACGGTTACTGCCTACCGGTCGGGCCATTGCGCGAGCCGCAGGAGCGGGTCAAACACGTCGATTTGGTAGTCGTCAACGGCCCGGACGAGTTGCTGGAAGGCGAATTGCCGATGCACTGCAAAGGCCAGCAATTAATTAATTTGCAAACCGGCGAAGTTAAAGCGCTCAGTGACTTCAAAGGCATGGCCTGTCATGCACTGGCGGCGATCGGCAATCCCGCACGCTTTTTTGCGCAACTGGCCGCCGCCGGTCTGAATTGTCAAACTCATGCCTTGCCGGACCATCACCCGTTTACTGCCGAAGACTTGCAATTTAAAGAACCGCGCCCGGTACTTATGACCGAAAAGGACGCGGTGAAATGCGCCCGCTTTGCTACCGACCAGTACTGGTATTTGCCTATCGATGCCGAACTGCCCGAGGCATTTTCCCAACAACTTTTAAAACTACTCAAAGACAAAGCTCATGGATAAAAAACTGCTCGAGATTCTGGCCTGCCCGCTGTGCAAAAGCTCCCTGATTTACGACAAAGACAAACAGGAACTGATTTGCAAAGCCGACAATTTAGCCTTCCCGATCCGCGACGATATTCCGGTGATGCTGGAAGACGAAGCCCGCGAACTGAGTTTTGAAGAATCGGACGCTTTGCGTAAATGAGCGCCGGCTTTAAAGTCGTCATTCCGGCTCGCTACGGTTCTACCCGCTTGCCGGGTAAACCCTTGCTGGACATTGCCGGCAAGCCGATGATCGTCCATGTTTGCGAACGCGCATTGGAAGCCGATGCCGAGCAAGTCGTGGTGGCGACCGACGATCAACGTATCTTCGACGCGGTCGGCGGCTTAGGCTTGCAAGCAGTGATGACCGATCCCAACCACCAGTCCGGCACCGAGCGTATTGCTGAAGTGGCGCGGATTATGGGCTGGGCCGACGAGCAAATCGTGGTTAATTTGCAAGGCGACGAACCATTGATTCCTCCAGCCTACATTCGTGACGCGGCTTTGGCGTTAGCCGGCCAAGACCAGGCTGGGATTGCTACCTTGGCCGCGAAGATTTTGGATGTGGAGGAAATCTTCAATCCGAATGCGGTTAAGGTGGTTTTGGATAAAAACGGTTATGCCTTGTATTTCAGCCGGGCGGCGATTCCATGGAACCGTTCCACTTTTCCTGATAAGCACGATATCGCGTCGTCTGGTTTGCCGCATCTCAGGCATATTGGTATGTATGCTTATACGGTTGGGTTTTTGCAGCGGTATTGCGGGTGGGCTGCGTCGCCGTTAGAAAGTGTCGAGTCGTTGGAGCAGCTTCGGATTCTTTGGCATGGAGAGAGGGTTTTGGTAAAGATTGTGGATAAGACGCCGGAGGCTGGGGTGGATACGGAGGAGGATTTGGTGAGGGTTACTTGGCGTTTGCAATCAAGTGCTCAGAAGTGATCCGTAATATATTTCTGCTGAACCGGCGGATATTGTTCAGAGTTTTGGCCTTGCTATTTATTATTTCTGAAATTACTTATGCTTCAGAGCCTTATTTCAGACATTGTGACTCTGTCTTAGAATCACCTGCTTTTAAGCCGTTGAAGTTGTTTTATGATTCTCGTCCTAATGAACCGCGTCCAGATAATTGTTTTCTACTGAACAAAAGCGAGTTCTTGGTTACTGTAACCAATAGCGGGCGGATTGGTCAGGGTTTGTATTTTTATGATGGAAGCGCCAATTCATACGAGCTTGTGGGCGGACACTCTTGGCCGGATATTTCAATAAAACGTGAGTTTCTCGGCGGGAACCAAAAACGATTCGTTCTAATAAATACGTCGAATCTATATCGAGGTAATTGGGAGTATGGTTACCGGATTCTTTATCTTGTTCCAGGAAAAAAATTACAATCTTTTGCTGTTAAAGATCTTCTTTTCGCTAAGGAAAATCCGGTTTCCGGTTTTTGTGGCCATGATAGCGATGGAGTTGAACTAACGGATATTTCGACTTCTATCAATGGCTTTGATGTAGTCGGTGAAGGAAGTGAGAATGTTCGCGTTGAATTTAATGTCGAAGAGGAAGATTGTAAGACAGGTACGCATCGAAAATATAAACGGGTATTTATGCTCCAAGCAGGCGATTTTACTGAAGTCGAATAGATCATGAATTGACGCTCAACAGCTCTGTGGGCTAAATGTGTCGCTGTCGCGACAGCTAATTCTAACGTCGGTTCTCGGACCGACGACCGAGATACTTTCTTTTGCTCCGCCAAAAGAAAGTATCCAAAGAAAAGGCGGCCCGGATGCGGCTTATTCCCTGCGCTCCGAAGCTTTTGAACGGGGTTGCCTGAAGGGGCTTCCCAGCCCCTGCATGCAACGCGCCGCTTCCTTGCGGCGCCCCTACGGGCTAATCCGTTCAAAAGCTCCGGTG
>Ga0123390_1064834_pt1 | contig 16753 bp, 20 predicted proteins | sample T3HHNO3metaT_FD_89918 | JGI IMG/M metagenome (GOLD analysis project Ga0123390, IMG submission 89918) | Methane-oxidizing artificial microbial communities from Washington, USA to study methane cycling - T3-HHNO3 metaT (Metagenome... | ecosystem: Engineered > Modeled > Simulated communities... | reverse complement strand
TTAAAGGTTAGATCTAGGTGGCGTTGGCGTTACTAGTCGTGGAACCTAGCAATGCTTGCTGTGTCAGCAAATCATGCAAAATGCCTGTGCCAAATTGAATGATGACTTGCGCATCGGTTTGCCCTAGCTCTTCTGCGAGTATGGTCAGCGCTTGTCTTCCTGTAAATGTTTGTTTGCTAAGTATGCTTAATAATCGAAACGTGACTGCATTCAGTTCAATAAACTGCACCGCAAAGTGTGGATCTCGAAATACCAGTAGGTACGTAGGCGTGATGTCTCTCGGAATAAATTGGCGTGAAATGTTGTGCACAGCGTAGTCATAAGCCAGTAGCTGGTGGGGTGCAAGCAGCGGTATTTCATCAAGTAGATCGTGTTGCACACTCAGCGGCAAGTTAGATGCCGGCAGGTGACTCACTGCTAACTCTACCCATTCGTAATGTGCCAATGCTTTGATATTGGCGGGCACATCTTCCATGCTGGCCAAGCATGCCACAAACGATTCGGGGATTTCTCTAAACACAGGTGTTTTGGCTGCATGTGCTGCGACATAGCGACGTATGAGTTTTTTCCATGCGCGTACCCCCAACACCTGCTGGCATACCGGGAAGCAAGCTGACACGATATTGAAAAAATTATTGAAAATAGCATGGCGGTACACGGCCATGCGTTGGTTTGCTACGCCCGCTGGTTTGGCATGTACTTTAGGGTCGCGAATATGCGCGGTGAACGCCAGTTGGTATTGCTGAAATGCCGGTAGTGCAGCCATTACACGGCAACCAATGTTGCTTGGAGCGGTGTTGCCTTGGCAATAGGTAATAAACCGTAACGATTTTGATACGCTGCGATCGTGTCGATCTCTTTCACCAAATCCGGCAACGGTGGAATGTTACTGTCACGTTCCAATAATGTTGGGAACGTACCAAATAAGCGGTAAGCCTCATCTAATAATGCCCATACCGGATCAATCACATCTTTACCATGTGTATCGATCAATAAGTTGGGAGTTTCTTGGTAGTGGCCGGCGATATGACTGTAGACGATACGTTCACCTGGAATCTGCTGTAAGAACGCGTGCGCATCAAAGCCAAAATTCACGCTATTCACATAAATATTGTTGATGTCCAAATGCAACCAGCAATCTGCTTCGGTCAGCACTGCATTCAAAAAGGTGATCTCATCCATACTGGAAATTGGGCAGGCTGCATAGAACGAAGTATTCTCAACAGCAATGCGTTGTCCCAAAATATCTTGGGTTTGGCGTATGCGTTGTGCTACGTAATGCACAGCTTCTTCTGTAAATGGAATGGGCAGTAAGTCGTAGAGGTAGCCTGCTTCTCCATGTTGAATATCACTGCAATAGCTGAGATGCTCGGTATAAAGCGGAATTTGATAATGGCTTAGAAAAGACTTTACCTGCTTTAAAAAATCAATATTCAGTGGGTCAGGCCCACCGAGTGATAAGCAAAGCCCATGACACACCATGGGGTAGCGTTCTGCAAACCAAGTTAAATCATGCAGCGCTTTACCACCTACGCCTAACCAGTTTTCAGGTGCGATTTCAACAAATTGGATATTGGCAATATGAGGGTCTTGGTAAAACTGCTGGAATTGGGGAATCAGCTCGCGCTTTAACCCCAACCCGGCACCTTGAATGTCAGCCAATGTAGACATGGAACAGGCAGAAGTTATTTACTTTCTTTTTCTTTCTTCATTTCAGCGCTGCATTTACCTTCGCCGCATTTCCCGTCTTTGGCTTTGTTCTCAGCGCTACATTTGCCGTCTTTCGCTTTGTCACCACATTTACCTTCTTTGGCTTTCATTTCGGCACTACATTTGCCTTCGCCACATTTGCCGTCTTTGGCTTTTTCATGATGATCTGCCACTTGGTAGCCGCTAGATAGCGATTTAATCGCAAATGGATTTTCACCTGCTTGTACACTCGCTGCACCTAAACTCAGTGCGATAGCGCCAGTCATTGCCAATGCTAAAGATGTATTTGATTTCATGATTATTTCCTTATGAGTTAAATAAATAAGTAATACGTTGTTGTCACACGCTTACTTCGATTCAGCTTCTAAAGCCTTGGCGATACGTGCTTTGGTTTCAGATGGCATATTCAGGTGCGTGTCTTCTTCCATCGATTTTGTCATGCGTTGTAAGCCGATGCGTATAGCTAACAACTGTTGGCTGAATCGTTTGCAATACTTACAAATAAGTAGATGTAAGCGTACTGCAATTCGTTCCCGTAAACTTAAACGACGGTCTAAGGATTGAGAAACAAGCTGACTGGTTTGTTTACAATTCAACATTTTTGTCTGCTTCCTTTCTTAATATTTAGGCCTGTAACCAATGAATTTCTAAACACTTTCTGATGCCCATCCGGGCTCTGTACAACATTACCCAAGCATTGGTCGACGTGATGCTCAACTCCTTACAAATTTCTTCATTGTCGGTTTCATGAATATCACGCATCAGAAAAAGTGCGGCTAATTTACTAGGTAACTTATCCATGCATTGCTGCAAAATCACTAAAAATTGTTTTTGCTCAAGCGCATCGTGGGGAATATCCCAAGCCAAGGGTTTTTCAGCCCAGTGGCCGGTCTCGTCAAAAAACTCATCCATATTGGCATCTTCTTCATGCATCAAATCAGTTGCAACCACTTCACGCATATTCTTACGCATGACATCAATGATTTTATGTTTAAGGATGCCAGTAAGCCAAGTGCGCGGTGCAGACTGTTCTGCAAAACTGGGGCTTTTGATGGCGGCGATAAATGTCTCTTGTACTACATCTTCTGCAAGGTGTGGGTCACGCAATCTGGCGAGTGCAAAACGATACAGGTAATCGCTATGTTCTGTGAGCCAGTCATGCACATTAGGTGTTTTCATGGCAAGCATTCAATCATGTTCATTCTGATTACGCAATAGCGCCACTTTTTTGTTGCATGAGCGCTAAATAATGCGCAGCATCCAGCGGTGTTTGGTTACGTTGTGCCAGCCAAATAGTTTCGGCTAGGCACTCTAACAAATCGTGCTGTGCCTCATGTTCATCTTGATGCTTTACTTTTAATTTCTCGTAGATGGCGACAATGCCAGTGGGTTGGTTAATGCTGAGCTGCTCTAGAATGGAGAGGTGTAGACTCATATGCAGAAACGGGTTGGTTTCTCCCATTTCTGGAAAATAGGTTTGGTGTTGATAGCGTTCTGGGTCATTTAAAATCCCATGGTATTCCGGATGCATGTGCATGATGGATACCCCGAGTTTTTCTAAATCTGTCAGAGTTTGCTGCGTGTTAAATTTTGCCCATGCATCAAAGAAAAATGCACGGACTTCATCGCGGCTAGGGTTAAACAGACTCATGCGCTTCCTTTTGTTGGCCAAATAATGCGAGCACGATGGAATGCTGCAATAGCGTATTTTGTTGCATCATGGGTGCAATCTGCCCATTACCGTAAAACCCAATAATCGGCATATTGGGGAAGCTGGCTTTCAGCAGGCGTAAGTCTTCATCATTGCCGCCATAATAATATGGGCCACGCGCCAAACAAGAAAACATGCAGGCAAATGCTGGTGCGCCTTGTAATGTTTGTGTAAGTTGCTGTGCCGTGCTATGTAAATCACTTTGCGCACTGTCCGCATCGCGCAATGCCCAGCGTATCCAGTAGCCTTCAGGTATTGGGTGCGATAGCGTCAGGCTTTGGGTGTCTTCATTTGCAATAATGATACTGGCCAGCTCGTATTGGTTTTGCGCAAACGCTTTGGAAGACTGTGCATAAGCCACATTCAGTAAATGTAGTGGCAGGGGTTCGGTGGCCACATCAAGCGTTTGATAGGCCATATTTAAGCTAGTGTATGCGGTGACGTTGGCAATAGACTGCAGCTCAAAGCGCAGGCTGGTTGAGACTTTTCTAGGGCTAGACAACCATTTAAGACCATGACTGGCCGCGATCGCGACATCGCAGTGCTGGATTGCCAACGCACAATAACCTTGAGAGATGCCTTTGCCATCTTGCCATACCGAGAAAGCGCCACTGCCAGAAGCATCGCCGGAAATACCGCCAAACCGAGTGTGCGTGCTTGCTAACCAGCTGGCATTGATTGCACTGGGCGCAGCAAGTGTCAGTAAATGTTGACTGCCCTCTACATGCAATGGGTGGCTAGAGAAAATATCTTGAGAAAGTACCAGCGCCGCTACCGCCGCACCATCCAATATCCAATCTTCCTCGGTGAAGATGCCTAGCGCAGAGCAGCCAATGACCTGTGTGCAATTGGCGGCTTTAGACGCAGCACGAATTGCCGCTTGTGGCGCGTGTGCAAACTCAGAGGTGAGATATAGCACCACACATTGCGCCGATGTCATGCCTGCTTTTTCTAATGCAGCCTGTACCGCTTGCGTTGCAAGTTCCGGGTCTGCACTTGGGCCGTGCGCTAAGCCAGTGGCTACTTTTAACGGAAGTGATGCAGCAGTCATGCTAGTGCTACTCTGATAGAGGCGTGTTGTGCATCGGCACACCTTCACCCGCCATCAGATGTGGTTTAGGAATCGTTTTGTCGGGATATTCGCATAAATCGACAATACAGCACTCGCCGCATTTAGGGTTGCGTGCCGTACAGGTATAGCGCCCATGCAAAATAAGCAGATGGTGCGCATCTTGCAAAAATGCCTTTGGGATGGTTTTTAAATACTTTTGCTCGACTTGCAGTACGTTTTTACCAGTCGCTAATTTGGTGCGATTACCCAAGCGAAACAAATGTGTATCGACCGCAATGGTGGGTTGGCCAAACGCAGTATTGAGAATGACATTGGCAGTTTTACGACCCACACCGGGCAGTGCTTCCAGCGCTTCGCGCGTGTTTGGTACTGCTCCCTGATGCAAGGCAACAAGCTGTTCGCAGCACGCGATCACATTTTTGGCTTTGGCGTGGTATAAGCCGATGGTTTTGATATAAGGCTCTAGACCTTCTATGCTTAATGCAGCAATGGCTTGCGGTGTGTTGGCAACGGCGAATAATTTGCGCGTGGCGATATTGACGCCTTTGTCTGTGGCTTGTGCAGATAAAATTACTGCGATTAGCAGTTCAAACGTGGTGGTGTATTCGAGTTCAGTGGTCGGGTTAGGAATAGCGGCGCGTAAACGATTAAAAATAGCTTCTCTTTTTTCGGCATTCATGACCCACCACCTGATTTAATGGCTAGGTTTGAGTGCACTGGTACTTGCTGCTTGCGGCTTGGATTTGCGAATCTCTGCCCAGTTGCGTAAAGCAATCAGGCTCGCTAATCCTAAAAATGCGCCTGGCGGTAAAATCGCAAGCAAAAAGCCATGATAATCCGGAATCACCGTCAGGATGTACGATTTGAATTGTGGCCCCAGTGCCAAATCCAACCCGGAAAATAAAGTACCCTTGCCGACCACTTCACGGATGCCACCCAATAATCCCAGCACGATAGTGAGACCGATACCCATGATAAAGCCATCGAATATAGCCGGTGCAGGCGCATTTTTGGCTGCAAAAGATTCAACCCGCGCCAATACGATGCAATTCACAACAATTAACGGAATAAAAATACCGAGTACTTTGTGCAAGGGTTCTGCAAACCCATGAATGGCTAAATCAATCATGGTGACCAACGCAGCAATCACCAAGATAAACACGGGTACGCGAATCTCATCCGGTACAAATCTACGTACCGGTGACACTGCGCCATTGGCGGCAGCCATGACCAGTGCAGTGGCTAAGCCAAGGCTGACACCATTGACCACGGAGGTGGTGACGGCCAGTGTAGGGCATAAACCAAGTAGCTGAACTACACCTGGGTTTTGTTTCCACAGCCCGTTATGGGCAATTTCTTTAAATTGACTCACGGTTTCTCCTGCGTTTGGTCACTGCTATCGTGTGCCGCAAATAGGGTTTGTTTATTAAGATCGACATATTGTAGCGCTTTATGTACGGCGCCTACTACTGCACGTGGCGTAATCGTCGCACCTACCATGTAATCAAACTTCCCCCCGTCTTTTTTAACATGCCAATCAAGCGCTGATGCAGTGTTGAGTGATTCGCCATCAAAAAGTTTAATCCAATTGTTCTTGGCAATATCAATATAATCACCCAGCCCCGGTGTCTCTTTATGGGTGATTACGCGCACGCCGCTCACTACGCCATCTGCTTGAATGGCCAGTAATAATTTGATGTCGCCACTGTAGCCATCATGCGCAATGGCTTCCAAAATAATGGCCGATGGTTGGTGCTGTAAGCGCGCAATATTAGCGATGGTCGGCTGGGTATTGCCAAGCAGTGGGTCAGGAGGAATCGTCACTGTATCCTTGAGTAAATCGTTGTCATGCAGATGCTCCGGCATGATTTGTCTAAATAAGCTCATGCGCGCTGCTGCCTCACTTTGCTCAATAGGTATTTTGGTCACGCTGTATACATAGGCCATGAGTGACGTAAATACAATGGCAAACGCCATCAGTGTGAATGCGGTTTTGCTTGCGTGTTTAATGATGGTTTCAGACATCGCTATTTCTCATGACCAAACACGCGTGGTTGTGTATGCGCATCAATCAAAGGTACACAAATATTCATAAAAATCACGGCAAACGCAATGCCGTCCGGGTAGCCGCCATAAACACGAATCAGGTAAGTGATGATGGCGACGCCCCCTGCGAAATATAGTTTGCCACGTGGGGTGGTGGGGCCGCTGACCGGGTCCGTTAAGATGAAGAACGCGCCGAGCATACTTGCGCCACTAAACAAATGTAATAGCGGTGAAGCAAAGTGCGCACTATCGCTCATCCAAAATAAAGAGGCAATGGCTGTAAGTACGCCTAAAAAAGCAACGGGCAAATGCCATGAAATAATTTTCTGTTGCCATAAGTAAAGGCCGCCAAGCAGATAGGCTATGGTAATGTACTCGCTACCTTTGCCGCCCAATGTGCCAAACAAAGGCGCACTTTGTATGGTGGCCATGGCATGATCTAGCTTTAATTGCGTTTTTAAATAGTCCAGTGGTGTGGCCGATGTCACCGCATCTAGTAACACGCCTTCTGGTAACTTGCCGAATATAATGTAGTGAAATTGATCGGCAAAACTCAATGGCGTGTGTGCCAGTTGCAAGGCGGCTGGCCACTTGGTCATCAGTACTGGAAATGAGATCAGCAGTACGGCATAGCCGACCATGGCTGGATTAAACGGATTGTAGCCCAGCCCACCATAGAGCTGTTTAGCAATGATAATGGCAAAAGCGGTACCCACCACAATGAGCCACCACGGCGTAAGCGGAGGAATTGCTAGAGCTAATAGCCATGCTGTGATCACGGCACTATAGTCGGTGAGAAATGGTTGGATCGGGCGCTGTCTTAGTTTCAGCATCAGTGCTTCTGTGCCAAGTGCGGTGATGGTGGCCAAAGTAAGCGTGACCAAAATGCCGCCGCCAAATACCCACACATACACTGCAATGGCAGGTACTAGTGCAATCAGCACTTTCAGCATAATGGTGCTGACGCTGGGGGCATCTGAAATATAAGGTGAGCGTATCAAGTGAATCCTCTTTGGCTAATCTTTTTTAGGTTGCGATTTTAGTTGATTGTCTACATCAGACTTCATTGGTGATTCAGATTTCGCAGCTTCTGCTGCCGCCTTTTGCGCTTTGGCACGCGCAATGGCAGCGGCAATCGCCGCTTGCTTGGCATCGTCAGCGACTGGTGGCGGTCCTTGTACCTTTGCAACGGGCTCAGGGGCAGGACCTACAGTCTGACGTCTTGCATCAATCTCAGCAATTTTTTGCTGCACTTTTGTGCTGACGGAATCCACATTTTTTGGTGTCTCACCTGCTTGCTGGGCAGCTGCTTTTTGTGCCTTGGCGCGTTCTATGGCTGCGGCAATGGCCGCTTTTTTTGCGTCGTCCGCAGCAGGCTTTGTCTGCTCACTAGTGTCAGTGTCTGTTGCTTGTGCATTTTGCAGTTTTTGTTGTTTCGCACGTTCAATCGCGGCAGCAATCGCTGCTTTTTTCGCATCGTCAGCGCCCGCAGATGTTGAGGCTGGTGTTGCCGTTTCTTGCTTAGGCTCCGTTTTTGCACCCTGCGCGCGTTCTGCATGTTTTTGCGCGCGCTCTAGCTTTTCGCGTTCTATACGTGCGATTCTTGCTTCATTGCGTTCACGTGCCAAATCGGCAGCTTCTTTCGCTTTGTCGGCAGCAATGATCTCACTCTTTGCATAGCGATAATATTGCACAAGTGGAATATCACTTGGGCACACATACGAGCAGGCGCCGCACTCAATGCAGTCAAATAGTTTGTAGTCGCGCGCCTTTTCAAAATTGTCCGATTTAGCAAACCAGTAGAGCTCTTGTGGTTGCAAACTTACCGGGCAAGCATCTGCGCAACGTACGCAGCGTATGCAGGGCATGGCGGGTGGCGGTGGTGCAAACAAATCTGGCGTTGCGGCAATAATGCAGTTAGCGGCTTTGGTGATGGGGATGTTGGTATCCGGTAGGTTGAATCCCATCATCGGCCCGCCCATGATGAAATGCGTGGTATTTGCTTTTACGCCGCCAGCAGCGTGAATCAAATGTGCGAGTGGCGTGCCAAACAGCACTTCAAAATTCTGAGGGTGTGCGACATTGCCGGTCATCGACACAATTCTACTAATCGCTGGTTCACCGTGGTTGAAGTAGCGGTGTAACGCTAACACGGTCGCCACATTGAATACTTGGATGCCAACCTCTGTTGAGCGCTTGTTATAGGGAATTTCTTGGCCCAGTAACAAATGGACCAATCTGCGTGCATCCCCACTGGGGTATAAGGTAGGCACTACTACTACTTCCATGGAGGTACCAGTCACCGCTTGCTGCATGGCACGGATCGCTTCCGGCTTATTGTCTTCAATGCCAATCAACACTTTGGTTGCGCCAAGTAAATGCTGCGCGATGGCAATGCCCTGCACAATGTCTGTAGCGCGTTCACGCATCAGCATGTCGTCGCAAGTGATGTATGGCTCGCATTCGGCAGCATTAATCACTAAAGTATGTACGACCGATTTGCCATCTGCGCGCAGCTTCACTTGGGTGGGGAAAGTTGCGCCTCCCAAGCCCACAATGCCGGATAAACGTAAGCTGGCGACCAAGGCTTTACGGTCAGTGTTACGCCAGTCGATGGGTAGGTGGGCAATCCAAGTGTCTTGACCATCTGGTGCGAGTGTAATGCAATGGTCTGGCAGGCCGGAAGGGTGGGGGATCACGGCATCTGCAATTGCAGTAATCGTGCCGGATGTTGGCGCGTGAATCGCTGCGGATACCATGCCCTCTGCTTCTGCAAGCAATTGACCTTTGAGTACATGGTCGCCTACACTCACGGCAACTTTTGGGATATTGCCTACGTGTTGTCTGAGCGGCAATACTAAGCGTTCGGGCAACGTCAATTGGCCAATCGGCCGTTGGGTCGATTGTGCTTTGTTTTCCGGCGGGTGAACCCCTCCGTTAAACTTGAATATTTTTCCAAAATTGACGAGTGCATTCATGCTGTGAATGTTAACTTTCTAATGCAATGGACTTAATGGGAATGGTTGGATATTTCCATTTCCAGTTATCGGGAGTTTCCGCAATCGGCTCCATGCTGATGCAATCCACTGGGCACGGTGCAAGGCAGAGTTCGCAGCCGGTGCATTCACTGCTGATGATGGTGTGCATATGTTTGGCTGCACCTAAAATTGCATCTACCGGGCATGCCTGAATGCACAAAGTGCAACCAATGCACGTGCTTTCATCAATAAAAGCAACGGATTTTGGTTTGGGTTCACCATGCTCTGCATTAAGCGGCTTGTATTCAACGCCCAGCAAATCGGCCAGTGCATGCACACCAGCATCGCCACCGGGCGGGCATTGGTTGATATCAGCTTCGCCTTTGGCAATGGCGGTTGCATAGGGTTTGCAACCAGGGTAGCCGCATTGACCGCACTGTGTCTGCGGTAATATGGCATCGATTCTGGCAATGAGCGGGTCACCCTCTACTTTGAATTTGAGCGCGGAATAACCGAGTAAGACACCAAGCGCAAAGGCCAAGCCCAGCATGATATAGAGTGCGATAAGCATGTGGCTAATACCTATCTAAGCCAGCAAAACCCATAAATGCTAAACTCATGAGCGCCGCTGTAATCATGGCAATGGCAGAACCTTTAAAGGGTGCGGGCACGTCGGCGGCTTCCATGCGCTCACGCATAGACGCAAATAGAATCAATACCAATGAAAAGCCAAGTGCACCACCGAACCCATATAAGCCAGATTCCACAAAGTTATGACTGGCTTGCGCGTTAAGCAAAGGGATGCCGAGTACTGCGCAATTGGTGGTAATCAGCGGCAGAAAAATACCTAGCATTTGATACAGTAACGGAAAGCTTTTTTCCATGATCATTTCCGTGAGTTGTACCACACCAGCAATCACTACAATAAAGGATAAAGTGCGCAAATACTCCACATGGTTAGGCTCCAGCAGATAATGATTAATGGCCCAGCTGGTCATAGAGCCCAAGGTGAGCACAAATGCCGTGGCGGCTGCCATGCCAACAGAGGCTTCCAGTTTTTTGGACACGCCCATGAACGGGCAAAGTCCCAAAATTTTAACCAACACAATGTTGTTCACTAACACAGTGCTAATTAAAATAAATATATAACTTTGTGACATCTCGCCTGACCATTTGAATAAACTGCTAAGCCTCAATTATACTCGTTTGCCGTGGTTTTGTTGAATCGCCAAATACAGTTAAAGAGCTGAATTTCAATGCAATATTATTTACCTTACTGGATTTACCACATGGGGCTAAATAGCCTTTAGCGCAATGCGGCATAATCGGTTAAAATATAAGCAATTTTTGGACAAGTGGTTGGAATATGTTTACAGGTAGTTTAGTTGCAATCGTTACGCCTATGCATGAAAACGGTGATTTGGACCTAGTTGCACTGAAGAAGCTGATTGATTTTCATGTGGATGCTGGCACAGATGGTATTGTTATTGTGGGCACTACGGGCGAATCACCAACCGTCGATGTGGAAGAACATTGTCTGTTGATTAAAACCACCGTAGAGCATGTAGCCGGGCGTATTCCAGTCATTGCCGGTACTGGTGCAAATTCTACTAGCGAGGCCATTGCGCTCACCCGTAAAGCCAAAGCATTAGGTGCTGATGCATGTTTGCTAGTTGCGCCTTATTACAACAAGCCATCGCAAGAAGGTTTGTATCAACACTTTGCAGCAGTTGCCCAAGCCGTCGATATCCCGCAAATCTTATACAACGTGCCAGGACGTACGGGCTGTGATATTCAGAACGATACCGTAGTGAGATTGTCTGCTATTCAGAATATTGTCGGCATTAAAGATGCAACAGGCGGTATTGAACGTGGTACGGACTTACTATTAAAAGTGCCCGCGGATTTTGTGGTGTATAGCGGCGATGATGCCACTAGTTTATCGCTCTTGCTATTGGGGGCACGTGGTGTGATCTCTGTGACTGCCAACGTTGCGCCGGCATTGATGCATGACATGTGTGTGAAAGCAATGGCGGGGGATGTGACGGCAGCACGTCAAATCAACGCGAAGTTATTCGCATTGCATCAAAAATTATTTGTAGAAGCAAATCCAATCCCAGTGAAATGGGTATTGCAACAAATGGGGCATATTCAGACTGGAATTCGCCTGCCACTAGTGAACTTGTCACCGCAATATCATGCCATATTGCGTGATGCGATGACGCGTGCCGGTATTGCTTAATTTGGTTTTTATTCCTTAGACCCACACGAAAATGGTCAAACGACGAGAATGGTGAAACAATGAATCAACAATTATTTTTAAAAGCAGTTGGCGTATTGGCTGTGGTATCTGCTCTAACAGCGTGCGACTCAATTCCTTTTATCGACAACACCTCTGATTACAAAGGTGCCGGGCGTTCCAAGCCTTTAGAAGTGCCTCCCGATTTAACGGCCGTGAGAAGCAGTGATGCATATGCAGTGCCAGGCAGCGCCACTTACTCCACTTATAATCAAGATCAAGAAGGGCAAGAGCCAGGCGTAGAGCAAGTGTTACCAAATGCAGATGGTGTACGGATGGAAAAAGCAGGCGCTCAACGCTGGTTAGTAGTGACAGCACCAGCAGAGAAAATTTGGCCAGTGGTGCGTGAATTTTGGCTGGATCAAGGGTTTGCAGTGCGTGTGGAAAATGCAGAAACAGGTGTGATGGAAACAGAGTGGATAGAAGCAGATGCCATCAAGTTGAAAGAAGACAACCGCAATGTAGGCGATAAATTTGATGCGTGGATGGATAAGCTATCCGGCTTGGCAGATCGTCGTAAATTCCGTACGCGTTTGGAGCGTGGTGAAAAAGAGGGTACGACCGAAGTCTATATGACGCATCGTACCGTGGCTGGCACGCCGGATGATGGTAAAAATGTGGTCAATACGCAGTTGGGTAAAATTGAGACAGGCTATCGTTTAGATGCCGATAAAAAAATCAATACGGCTGAACAGTTTGATAGCGATTTGGATGTGGAGTTACTCCGTCGCCTGATGGTGAAGCTGGGCGTGGCTGAAAAACAAGCACAACAAATTGCAGCCAATCCGGTCAGCCCACAGCGCGCAACAGTTGCCAAAGAGGTAGATAGTAGCGTGACGTTACATATCAATGATTCGTTCGATCGTGGCTGGCGTCGTGTCGGTTTAGCATTAGACCGCGTTGGATTTGTGACTGAAGATAAGGACCGCTCAAAAGGTTTATTCTTTGTACGTTATGCCGATGTGGATATTGATGACACGCCCAAAAAGAAAAAAGGCCTGTTGGAAACGCTGAAATTCTGGGGTGATGACGAAGAAGAAAAGAATAATCCAAAACCTAAAGATGAAAAATCTTTGGCAGAAAAGCTTAAGTTTTGGAAAGGCAAGGATGAGAAAACCGATCCGTCCAAACAATATCGTATCCAAGTGACCGAGCAAGAAGATGGCACGTCCAGTGTAAATGTGGTCGATACTGAAGGTAAACGCAACCCTTCTACGACAGCAAACCGGATTATTTCCTTGCTGTATGAACAATTGAAATAAGTCATGCGCTTTGCCTCGCTGGGAAGTGGCAGTGCTGGCAACGCCACGATGATTGAAGTAGAGCGCACACGCCTATTGTTGGATTGCGGGTTTAGTGTGCGCGAGATGCTGGCGCGGCTAGCACGATTGGAGTTGACGCCCGAGCAACTCAGTGGCATTTTGGTCACACACGAGCACGACGACCATGCACGCGGTGCTTTCAAGCTGGCAGCAAAATACCGTATCCCAGTTTGGCTAAGTTATGGCACTTATAAAATGTGTGAGCGCTATCTGCCGTCAGACATAAGTGACCTTCAAATCCAGCTGATTGATAGCCATACTGATTTTACGGTAGATGCCATCTGCGTATCACCTTTCCCGGTGCCTCACGATGCGCGTGAGCCAACCCAATTTACTTTTTCTGATGGTCGTGCCAAATTAGGCATATTGACTGATGTAGGCAGTACGACTGCACATATTGAACGCGTTCTCTCTGGCTGTGATGCGTTGATGCTGGAATGCAACCATGACCTTGCCATGCTGGCAAAAGGACCATATGCAAAACCACTTAAAGACAGAGTGGGTGGGCGTTTAGGGCATTTGGATAATCAAAGTGCGGCAACGCTATTGTCTCAATTAGACAACACAAAGCTAAAGCATATTGTAGCGGCACATTTAAGTGAAAAAAATAATACGCCAATATTGGCGCAAACAGCACTGAGTGCTGTGTTGGGTTGTGCTCCCGATTGGGTTGCCATTGCTGAGCAGACGTTGGGGCTACATTGGCGTAGTCTCTAAAGCTATCCAAAATACTCTATGCTAGACGAAATAAAAAAAGCCGACATTACGTCGGCTTTTTTGCTTGTAAACTAAAGTTTTAAACTATTAGTTTGCTGGTGCAGCTTCAGCAGGAGCAGCTTCAGCAGGAGCAGCTTCAGCTGGTGCAGCCTCAGCAGGAGCAGCTTCAGCTGGTGCAGCTTCAGCAGGAGCAGCTTCAGCTGGTGCAGCTTCAGCAGCAGGAGCTTCAGCAGCTGGCGCTTCTTCAGCAGGTTTTTCGCCACAAGCAGTTAAAGCAAGTGCTAATAATGCGGCTAATAGAGCAGAACGTGTCATTTTAAATTCCTTAGTATATGAGCTAATGTTTAATCGGGTACGGTTCACTAAGTGACTAGCTTTCCGAGTGCTTAAATTGTAGCAGCAAATTTATTGAAAATAAAATCTATTTAGTGGGATTTTTGTGAATTTGAAAGAAAAATATTGTTATATTGCAACAATTTAGCGTGAAAACCTCATCAAAACCTAATCTACTTTGATACTGAGGCCACTTTTTTGATAAGAAGTGCCAGTTTGTGAGCCCAAAATTTTACGGCTGACATCATCCCGTTGCTGCATCGTTTGTCCAATATCGACCCATTCGCCCAAGGAAACATGGACGATGGTAGAAAGTGTTTCAAAGTCGATAGATTGTTGTCCGTAGCCATTGGAAATACGTGGTGTTATTTCCAGTTCTACTTGATTGCCAATCGTACGCGGACGGACTGCAAACCCCGTGCTCACTTCTACCCAATCGGTGCTGCGAGTCACTTGCGCATAACGTCTTGTCAACGTAATCCATTCTTGGGTAAAGGGCACTAGGGTGCCTACACGAATATAGGCACGCTCCCCATCCACCACTTGTAAAAATTGCTGACTATTTTGTGTGGTGTGTTGCTCATTGCGGGTGACATCAATACGTCCGCTATTGGGGGCTGCATTCGGGTTGTTGCCAATAATGACTCTGCCTCTACGCACATTGCCAGAAATCTGTGTATTGTCCATGGTCGATTGCTGGTTTTGCTGTGACTGCACGGTGATTCTGCGATTGACGCGCGCGACATCCAGTTGCGCAATCACAGCCTCTATCTCTGCCAGTTGTGCAGGGGTGGCACGCACAATCAATTGATTATTCATACCAGTGACTGTGCCGCTTTCATCCACCAATGGAGAAATGGCGGCATATAGATCTTGGGCAAAGCGGTGCTGTAGCGTAAACACTCTTAGCTCGGTTTGTGCCAACGCTTGAAAGCTGATAATGCATAAAATGATGCACAAATACTTTTTCATGGAAATTCTCAAAGCCCCAACTGCGTAGCAGAAATCGTGTGTGAAGTTTCTTCTAATAGTTCACTGAATCGCATACGTAACCCGGCACAAGACTCTGCATCGTCCAATGCATACTTGAATCGTGCGTGCTCAATATGAATGCGTTTCACGTAATGCACATCATCCGCAATAACAAAGCAATCTTTGGCAATTCTGGCCGTGTCATTGGTAATGTATACCGTCATTTTGTGGCCGTATGTTAATAGCAGCTCCATCAGGCGTGGGCATTGGGTGGTTAAAAATGCGTCTTGATGCAAAATAATGGTGAGCTTGCTCTGTGGCGATTGACTCAAAAACTGTTGAACCGCTTGGTAGCGTAAGGTGCTTTTGTAATCACCACGTGACAGGTCTTGGTCAAAGATAAGCAGGCTAGTGGTGGCTTGTGCAATCACTAGGTTTATAGCGTGTGCATACAATGCCTCACCTACTAAAATGGTATTGGGAGTGAGTTGATCATTCGTGGTGGTATCGGTCATTCCATATCCTCACGCATCAGCACATAGCCTGCTAAATAGGCCTCATATAGTGTCGTTGCTAATAGAGACAGTTGCTCGGGCGTTAAAGTGCCGCAATCCACATAACGCTGGTCTGCCAATGTTGTTAAGGTTGGGGTGAGTATGGCTGGTGCAGTCACTGCATCACCATTGAGAAAAAACGTGTCTTGCCAGAATAACATTTGTGAGGCCAATGCCAGATGGAGTGTTGTCTGTGACAAACGTTGATGTAATGACTTGAGTGAAAGCTTACGTGGTGGTGCAAATACAATATGCGGCTTAGGTTCGGTTAAGTATTGCCCTAAAAAGCGAGCCACCAATGTGTCATCCCATGCAATGGCTTGTAGCGCATGGTTGACCTTGCTCACCATATTGCGGCTAATTTCAGCCGGATGCGCTTGTGCGGCGAGATCGGGATCCTGATAGATGCCTTCCAATTGCGTATGGTCTTGGAGGAAGTGCATAAACTCATGCGCGAGCTCTTGCGTTTTTGGCGCACGGAATCCAATCGAGTAGGTCATGCAATCTTCACCGACCGCCACACCCCAATGAGCAATTTGTGGCGGCAGATAAAGCATATCGCCTGCCTCCAACACCCATTCTTGCTCTGTTTCAAAGTGTTTTAAGATACGTAGTGGCGCATCTTCAATTAAAGTGAAATCGGTTTGCTGGCTAATTTTCCAATGCCGTTTACCGCTACCTTGCAGTAAAAACACATCATAGCTATCCAAATGTGGGCCTACGCCACCGCCATCGGGCGCATAGCTCACCATTAAATCATCCAAACGCGCATGTGGAATAAAATTAAATTGCGCCAGTAAGTCGGCAGCTTCTGGCAGGAAGTGGTTCACGCCTTGCACCAACAAGGTCCAGTCGTGATCAGGCAAGTGCTTAAATGTTTTTTCCGACATGGGGCCTTGCGTGACTCGCCACTGGCCCTTTGCAAATTGTACTAATCTGGATTGCACTTCTTCCTCGCAAGCCAAGCCAGCCAAATCGTTGGGATCAAGTAAGCCGGTAAATCCCGGTATAGCTTGGCGAATTAGCAGCGGTTTTTTTT
>Ga0123390_1117270_pt1 | contig 16773 bp, 14 predicted proteins | sample T3HHNO3metaT_FD_89918 | JGI IMG/M metagenome (GOLD analysis project Ga0123390, IMG submission 89918) | Methane-oxidizing artificial microbial communities from Washington, USA to study methane cycling - T3-HHNO3 metaT (Metagenome... | ecosystem: Engineered > Modeled > Simulated communities... | reverse complement strand
TCTAACAAGTTATGGCTATCTTTCAACAGGAAAACCGCCGCTTGCCGATTGGGGATTAACCTTTAGTTTGGCTGGTGGCGGTATTGCCGGCTACTGGGTTCGGTCAAAAAAACCGGCTAATTCGGCGATATTTGCTGCTTAGGCTTTGACGAAATTTCCAGCCGCTAAGTTGTTGTGTTAGCGGCATTTAATCGGCTTTTTGTGGTTTCTGTGTCAACAAGTTTTAAGGGTGAATGGGAAATATTGATAGAAAACAGCCTCTTGCAATTGGCACGCATAGTGCTATTCTCCTATGCATGGACGCCTATACCATGAGCCGCAGCCTTCCGTAATCGGTCCGGTTTGTGTGAATAGGGCTTCACCTCTTAACTAATTGATTAATTCTGGGGTTTTAATATGGACACAAACAAGCCGTTACTTTCCGCATTATTTTTTATCGGTCTATCGTTTTGGGGGATTCAGCTGGCGCAAGCAGCTACTACCGCAAACACGCTAAACCCGCTCGAATCCTTCAAAACCGTTTTGCCGGATTTGCCAAGCGCTTATCAGGAGCAGCCATCGAATCCATCAGCGGATAAACCGTTGCAGGACTATGCGTTAACGCTGTTTACGCGGGTCAAAACTGGAGCAGTAGCGACATTTCAGCAAGCCTTGGTAGAAATTGAAGGGCTTGGCGACATTGTTTCGCAAACAGGTTTGCTCGGGTTGCTTGGTACTGTATTCCAGCCAGTGATGGATGAGAGCAAAACAGCTGAATTGAAAGCTGCCTTGCCTACGGCTGCCTGGTTTTTTCTCAGCGGCATGCTGGGCATTCTGGGCTTGAAAAAACGCAGCAATTTGCTTGATGCCAAATCGGTTTGAATACAGTCCGCTAATGCTGTCATAGGCTTGGGCACCCAACGTAGGTTGGGTGCCCAAGCCTAAATACTTTCCGCTTCGCCACATCAAACGTCTTCGCCGAATCGACCCTTTTAAAACTAAGCTGTAGTTTGGTAATACAGCGAGTTTACGTCGATAATAGTTTTCGATTTTCGGTGATGCCTCAGCTAAACATGTATTGGCCTCGCTAATAATTTTCCGCACTTTTTCGAGAAAGCCTATGTCCGCTGTTGCCGACCATTTTGTTTATGGACCTATCCAACTGGCGGATATTCCGGATTGCATTCGGATTGCTGTCGCCAATTTCGATGAGTTTCAGCAACACCCCGAATATATCCAGCAATGGTTCGAGCGCCGTATCGTGCAGAATCCTTGGCAGGACGCCTTGCCGTGCGTCGGCGTCGGGGTTTGGCACAATGGACGCTTGGCCGGTTTCCGCGCTATGTTCGTGCAACCCTGGTGGTTGAACGGCGAATCCGTATCCATTGCTTTCGGATCCAATACCTGCGTCGATGAACAGTTTCGTGGTAAGGGCTTGGCCACCAAGCTGATCGAACACAGCCTTGAGTCTGCGCGATTCAACGGTACCGTGACTGCCGGCGTGATTACTCAGAAAGCCTTTAAAAAATGCGGCTTTGTCGAGATCGGCGGCAGCGATAATGATTTTTACCGTTTGCGCGTTGGGTATCGTGGCTCTTGGGAGAAACGCGCCGGCAAATTTTTGGGCAATTTGTTGGGCAGCCTATTTGACATCAACTTGCGCTTACGCAATGTCAAATTGCATAGCGGCGGTTTTAAATTTGCTGAGGTTTTGCATTGCGAGACTGAGTTTGACGAGTTGTGGGAGCGGGCCAAAGCGGGCTATACATCATGTCTGGAACGCAGCAGCCGTTATTTAAACTGGCGTTTATTCGATTTTCCTACCTGTCCTTTAAGACTTTTCGCGCTGCGCGATGCTACAGGCAAGTTGCGTGCCTATGCTATCTGGCATCAGCAAGGTTTTGGGGATGCTATCAGCATGGCAGTATTGCGCGACGTGTTTTTTCCTTTGGACGATGAGCCGGCCTTAAAGACCCTGTTGTATTACCTATTTGCCTATTGGCGAGAGAACGGGATTAGCTGGGGCAGTCTGGAAGTCGCCTCGCCGTCATTGACCAGTCTGTTTCGCAGTCTCGGTTATGAAGCGGTGCCGTCGCGCGGCAATCGCTATCTGATCTATCGCCAGCCGCCGCTAGCCGACAATATTTTGCAAAATTGGTACCGCAGCGGGATCGATGGCGATTATTTTGATCATCCGCTGTAATATTGCTTAATCCAACATTCTAAACTCGGCCTGTACCCTATGTTAAACGCCTCCGTGATTATCAGCACCCGCAACAGAGCGTCGATATTGCCGCGCTTGTTCGACGCATTGGCCGCCATGCGGCTGAATAGCGAGACCCGCTGGGAATTGCTGATGGTTGATAACGGTAGCAGCGACGATACTGTTGCGGTGATCGCGGCCGAAGCGGAACGTGGTCGACTGCCGGTGCATTGCGTCTCTGAGCCGATTCCCGGTAAGTCCCGTGCTTTGAATCGCGCCATCAAGCAAGCGCACGGCGAATTGCTGGTGTTCACCGACGACGATGTCGAACCGCAAGCAAGCTGGTTACAGGCCTATATCAATGCCGCCGCCGCGCATCCGGAAGTCGACGGATTTGCCGGCAAAGTGTTACCCAAATGGCTGGGCGACATCCCCGCCTGGCTGCATACCGAAGGCGAATTCGCGTTGCCGCGCGGCATTACCAATACCCGCGATTTTGGCACGTCTCAGCAATTTTTGGATGAACAGGTCATTCCGGGCGGCGTAAACACCGCGTTAAGAGCCGAGGCCGTGGCCAAAAACGGCTGGTTTCGCGAGGAACTGGGGCCGGGCACTTCGGTGCCGTTTACGGAAGATACCGAATACATGGGTCGTTTTCGGCGGGGCGGTGGCGAGTTTTGGTATGTGCCGGAAGCGTTGCTGTATCACTGCAACATACCGGAGCGGATGACGAAAGCCTATGTGTGCCGCTGGATGTTCGACGTGGCTCGTTGCCAGGTGCTGGCGTATGCCGATGTGCCTGCCGGGAAGAATATAGCCGGTATCCCGCTGTATTTGCTGCGGCATTATCTGAGTAGAATCGTGAAGTTTTGGCTGGAGCCGCGCGAGCAGCAACGCTTACAAAAAAAAATGAAATGGATGTTTACGGCCGGCGAAATCGCCGGTTACCGGCAATTGCCGGCGTTTAAACAAGCGTTGGCGGCAAATTAGCGCTTCGCGTTCATAGCAACGCTTGTAAATATCCCCATACTTTCTCTGCAATCACCGGTTGCGCCAGCTCATTTGGATGTAGGCCGTCAGCCTGCATCATCTCCGGGTTTAACGCCACTTCTTCTAGGATAAACGGCACATAAGGAATCTTCAATTCCGCAGATAGCTGCGGAAAAACCTCGTAAAACATCTCGACATAACGCTTGCCGTAATTGGGCGGGATTTTCATCCCCAGCAGCATGACTTTGGCGCCGACGTTTTGCGAGCGCCGGGTGATTTCGGTCAGATTATTTTTCATTTCCGCCGGCGATAAACCGCGCAAACCGTCGTTGGCCCCAAGCTCCACCAACACAATATCCGGTTTATGCCGGGATAAAATTTGCTCTAGTCGCGCCAGGCCGCCTGCCGAAGTATCGCCGCTGATGCTTTCGTTACTGATAACATAACCGCTATGCAGGTCGGTCAGCTTGTTTTGCAACAAAGCTACCCAGCCAAGCTGAACTTCGATGCCGTAACCGGCACTAATACTGTCACCCAATACCACTATCGATTTCGCCATTGCACTTATCGGTAGTAAACCCAGAATTACGGCAAGGACCACGCTATACATGTTAAATACTCATATTGATAAGACCAGTTCCCCGATCATCGTTACCGAACAACTCGGTAAATCGGTGCCAACGTCCGAGGGCATTTTACACATCTTGTCCTCGGTGAATTTAATCATCAATCCGGGCGAGAGCCTGGCCATCGTCGGAGAGTCAGGTTCCGGCAAATCCACCTTGCTCAGTTTACTGGCCGGCCTGGATACGCCCAGTACCGGTCGAGTGGTCGTCAGTGGCCGCGATCTGACCAAACTGGACGAAGACGGCCGTGCCTTGTTGCGGAACGAATTGGTCGGCTTCGTGTTTCAGTCGTTTCAATTGCTGCCGGGTTTGACGGCCCTGGAAAACGTGATGCTGCCGCTAGAACTCTGCGGTCACGCTCAAGCGGATGCGGCCGCCCGAGCCTTGCTGGACAGAGTAGGCTTGTCGCAGCGCTTGACTCATACACCCAAACAATTATCGGGCGGCGAACAACAGCGGGTGGCATTGGCACGCGCCTTTGTCACCGGACCAGCCATCCTGTTTGCCGATGAACCGACCGGCAATCTGGACAGCAAGACCGGTGCGCACATCATCGATCTGCTGTTCGAGCTAAATCAAGAGCAGGATACCACCTTGATTTTGGTTACTCACGACATGTCTTTGTCCGCGCGTTGCCAACGCACCATCCGCCTGGATGCCGGGAGCATGGTATGAAACGCTTCAATCTGGCGCTGAAGCTGCTTTGGCGCGACAGCCGTTCCGGAGAGTTGACCTTATTGTTGTTGGCGTTACTGATTGCCGTGAGCAGTTCCACCGCCATTTCACTATTCGCCGACCGCTTGCAGCGGACCATGACGGTACAAGCCGCCGAGTTTTTAGCCGGCGATCTGGTGGTAGCCGCACCAGCGCTTATCGACGAAATTTGGCTAGCCAAAGCCGGCGAATTGGGCTTATCTCGTTCGCAGACCAGCGAGTTTGCCAGCGTTTTATTGGAAAACCAGGAAATGTTGTTGGCCTCGGTAAAATCCGTCAGCGGCGGCTACCCGCTACGCGGCAAATTGAAAACCAGCGATGCCGAGTCGCAGGATGAAACCGTCGTCAGCCAGGGCCCGGAGCCGGGCTTCGCCTGGGTGGACAAACGCATTCTGCCGGCATTGCATTTAAAAATTGGCGACACGCTGACGGTAGGCGAAAAAGCGCTGACCATAGGCCGGGTCTTGAGCTACGAGCCGGACAAGCGCGGCGATTTTTACAGCTTTTCGCCGCGGGTGATGATTAATCAAAGCGACTTGGCTGCCACCGGCGTGATTCAACCCGGCAGTCATGTGCGTTACGCCTTCCAGTTCAGCGGCGACGAGCAGGCCTTGGCTACCTTCAAGACTTGGTTGAAACCGCAGCTGAATTCCTCGCAAAAAATCCTGGATATACATGAGGACCGCCCGGAATTGGGATCGGCGTTGCAGCGCGCCGAGCGTTATCTGGGCCTGTCCAGTATCGTGGTGATCCTAATTGCCGGCGTGGCGATTGCGATGGCCACCCGCCGTTATACCGAGCGACATTTCAACGCCACTGCCTTGCTGCGCTGTCTAGGGTGTAAACAAGCGGAAATTATCTGGCTGTACGGTTTGCAGTTTTTGGTGCTGGGCCTGCTAACCAGTGGCGTCGGCTGTGGCCTTGGCTGGTTGGCGCAGTTCGGTTTATTCGAACTGCTAAAATCTTTGTTGCCGCAAGAGTTGGCCAGCCCCAGTTGGTTGGCAGTGTTTTTTGGCTTGATTACCGGCTTGGCAATATTGCTGGGTTTTGCCTTACCGCCGTTGCTGCGCTTGCAAAAAGTCTCGCCCTTGCGGGTATTGCGCCGCGAGTTAGAACCGTTACCTACTAGCGGTTGGTTGATTTACGGTTTGGCGCTGGCGATTATCGGTGGCTTGATTTGGCGCTATACCGAAGACCCGCAAATGACTTCCCTCATATTGGGTGTGGGAACGCTGGCATTATTGGGCTTAGGGGCGGCGATATACAGTTTGTTATTGCTGGCGCGCAAGCTGTTGCCGAAGATGGGCTTAAATTGGCGTTTTGGTTTGCAGGGATTGCTGAGGAACAGCCAGGCCAGCATAAGTCAAATATTGGCTTTCAGCATCACACTAACCGCCATGGCCCTGAGTTTCACTGTGCGCAGCGACTTGATCGATAACTGGCAACAGCAATTACCGGAACAGGCGCCGAATCATTTTGCCTTGAATATCCTGCCGGAACGCCAGCAGTCGTTTCATGACGAATTGCAACAAGCCCAAATAGCCAGCAGCCAGTTTTATCCTGTGGTGCGCGGGCGCTTGGTGACGATCAATAACGAAGCGGTGCAAGGCCGGGTCAGCAAAGACACGCAGGGCGAAGGCGCTACCCAACGCGAGTTGAGTCTAACCTGGGCGGTACAATTACCGGACGATAACAAAGCCATTGATGGCGGTGCTTGGCAAGCCGATCAGCCGGGGCAGGTATCGGTGGAACAAAAACTGGCGGAAAGCCTAAAAATCAAGGTGGGCGATGAATTGACCTTTACGGTGGGGAGCGCGCAATTCAGTGCCAAGGTATCCCAACTTCGTAGTGTGCAGTGGGATACGATGCGGCCCAATTTTTACATGATCTTTTCGCCCGGCACGCTCGACAATTTTCCGACCATGTACATGACCAGTTTCTATCTGGCCGACAATCAAAAGATTCTGCTGAATACGTTGCTGAAAAAATATCCGGCTATCACGATATTGGAAGTCGACCAGATCCTGAAACAGTTCAAGATGATCCTGACGCAGCTGACCAAGGCTATCAATCTACTGCTGTATTTTGCCTTGGCGGCCGGTTTTACCGTGTTGTTCGCCGCCGTTTATGCCACGCTGGATCAACGGATCTACGAAGGTGCGTTGATGCGCACGCTGGGCGCTCGGCGCGGCTTTTTGCGCGCCACGCATGTGATTGAGTTTGGCTTGCTCGGCACCTTGGCTGGCGTTTTGGCGGCATTGGCAAGCGAGGCGATTCTGTATGCGCTGTATACCCGCGTTATGCATATCGACTACCGTCCCGGCTACTATTTGTGGGGCGCATTGCCAGCCATAGGCGCGACAACCGTGGGGCTGGCAGGTTACTGGGGTGTTCGCCAGGTGGTCAATCAGCCGCCCTTGCAAGTGTTGCGGCGTTAATCTCCGTCGCTTTGGTTTTACTTTCCGCCCTCGGCTTCCTCGCCCGGCTTATCTCAGCGTATGATTGCCGCTTTAATTTTGCACCTCCATGGCACGAAGTTCGGCCCCTTTCTAAGGATAATGCATGAAATATAGAGATTTACGAGACTTTATCGCCCAGCTGGAAAAACAGGGCGAACTGAAGCGCATCAAACAGGAAGTCGATCCGGTGTTGGAAATGACGGTGATTTGCGACCGGGTATTGAAACAGGGCGGGCCGGCTTTGCTGTTCGAAAACCCGAAAGGTTCCAACATTGCCGTACTTGGTAACCTGTTCGGTACGCCTAAGCGGGTGGCGATGGGTATGGGGGCCAAAGACGTTTCCGAATTGCGCGGTATCGGCGAGTTACTGGCCTATCTGAAAGAGCCGGAGCCGCCGAAAGGCATGAAAGACGCGCTGGAAAAGTTCCCCGTGTTCAAACAAGTGCTGAATATGGCCCCGAAAATAGTCAGTTCCGCGCCTTGCCAGGAAGTGATTCGGGTTGGTGATGAAGTCGATTTAAGTGTTTATCCGATTCAAACCTGTTGGCCGGAGGATGCCGCGCCGTTGATTACCTGGCCGCTGGTGATTACCAAAGGGCCGAATAAAGACCGGCAGAACCTGGGGATTTACCGCCAGCAAGTCATCGGCAAAAACAAAGTCATCATGCGCTGGCTGGCACATCGCGGCGGTGCCTTGGATTTTAAAGAATGGCAGCAAGCGCATCCAGGCAAGCCGTTTCCGGTGGCGGTGGCCCTGGGTGCGGACCCGGCAACAATATTGGCATCGGTCACACCAGTGCCGGATTCTTTGTCCGAGTATGCGTTTGCGGGCTTGCTGCGCGGCAGCAAAACTGAAGTGGTTAAATGCCTGTCCAACGATTTGCAAGTGCCGGCCAGCGCGGAAATTGTCCTGGAAGGCTTTATCTATCCCGGCGAAACCGCCCCGGAAGGGCCGTATGGCGATCATACCGGCTACTACAACGAGGTCGACGAATTTCCGGTATTTACCATCGAACGTATTACGCAGCGGCAGGTGCCGATTTATCACAGCACTTACACCGGCCGCCCGCCAGATGAGCCGGCGATTTTGGGTGTGGCGTTAAACGAAGTCTTCGTGCCCATCCTGCAAAAACAGTTTCCGGAAATCGTCGATTTTTATCTGCCGCCGGAAGGCTGTTCCTATCGGATGGCGGTGATCAGTATGAAGAAGCAATACGCCGGCCACGCCAAACGGGTGATGTTGGGTACCTGGTCGTATTTGCGCCAGTTTATGTACACCAAATTTGTCATCGTAGTGGACGACGATGTGGATGTACGAAACTGGCAGGACGTGATTTGGGCGATTACCACTCGGATGGACCCGGCTCGGGATTTGACGATTTTGGAAAACACGCCTATAGATTATCTGGACTTTGCTTCGCCGGTGTCTGGCTTGGGGTCCAAGGTCGGTTTCGATGCTACCAACAAATGGCCAGGCGAAACCAACCGGGAGTGGGGACGTCCGATTGTAATGAGTGAGGACGTGATCAAAAAAGTGGATACGATGTGGGATACCTTATTTAACTAGGGTAGACTGCCGGTTGGCTTGTAGAACGGTACAAATCCTAATGAAAATATTGGTTGTCGACGATATCTACGAAAACAGGTTATTGCTCGATAAATTACTGAGCAGAATGCAGCATGAAGTCATTTCGGTCGAAAATGGGGAGCAGGCGGTTCAAGCTCTGACCAGCGTTAATCCCGACCTGATTCTGATGGATATTATGATGCCGGTGATGGACGGGCTGGAGGCTATCAAAGCGATTAGAGGGCTGACCCAGGACAAGTGGGTGCCGATTTTTGTGCTCAGCGCGTTAGCCGATGACCAAAACGTCCTGGATGGGCTGCAAGCCGGTGCTGACGATTATCTGCAAAAACCGTTCAGTCGGGCCATTCTTGCCGCCAAGTTAGGCTCGGTGCAACGCGTGATCGATATGCAAAACCTGATTATTGCCGATACCCAGTTACTTAAAGCCTATCGCGACGAAAATGAAGCGGAACAGCAGTTTTTGCAGAGTATTTTTGAGAGGTTAATTAAACAGAGCGATCTGAAAGACGATCATTTGCAGTTTTGGTTATTGCCGGCTAAGCGTTTTAGCGGCGATTTGATTTGCGCCAGACGCGTCAGCGACCAACAAATTTACTTTATGCTCGCCGATTCGACCGGCCATGGTTTGGCGGCGGCGCTGCCGACGGTCATTGTCAATCAAGCGTTTCAGGCGATGACCAAAAAAGGTCTGGCCGTCTCTATTATCGTTCGCGAGATTAATCGCCTGCTTTACAGTCAGATGCCGCCGGGCCGTTTCGTGGCATTGGCATTGGGCATGATAGACAGCGAAAAAAAGTCGGTGGAGTTGTGGAATGGCGGCTTACCGGATGTTTTTGCGCTGGATGGCGAAGGCAATCCGGCTCACGCTTTTCGTTCCACACACCCCTCTGCCGGCATTCTCGACAACCGGCAATTCGACGATACATGCGAAATCTGGCATTGGCGGGAGGCTTGCGAGTTATTTATGTACTCTGACGGCTTGACCGATGCCCAGGATCCTGACGGCGGTTTATTCGGCCAGGAGCGCGTACTGCAAATTCTCAGGACTGCACCGCCCGGTGCTGAAGTGACGGCGATACAATATGCCTTGGAAGCGCATATGCTGAACCGGGAAGCACAAGACGATATTTCCTGTATGGCAATTCGCTGTCGTTGAATACTTCGATGTTGGGCCAGTTAGTTTTTGTTTTTGGAATCTTTTTGGCTGTTAGATTGAATGTTTGGGTCAGGTTGTAAAAAGCAGACTCAGCTAATTTGTCTATACTCAGAATTTCGCGAATAACCCACTCAGCAGGGACGGCTCGGCACGCGCCGGACTGCTAGGTTTTCGCTCCCAACTTGATGATCCTTTGAAAACAGCAACGTGGACTTAAAACAGCATATTCTGCAAGCCGCCATTCTTATCGTCGACGACGAACCCGCTAACGTCAAATTGTTGGAAAAAATTTTGCAGCGCCAGGGTTATCGGAATATTCAATCGACCTGCGATTCTCGCGAAGTGACTTCTCTGTGCGATACCACTCGTTTCGATGCCTTTTTATTGGACATCCGCATGCCGTATTTAAGCGGCTTCGAGGTCATGGAGCAGCTGCAACAGCGCTTTAGGGACGACTATTTACCCGTGTTGGTGCTCAGTGCGCAACCGGATATGGAGACCCGCTTGCGAGCGTTAAGTTTGGGCGCGAAGGATTTTTTGACCAAGCCCTTCGATCAATTGGAAGCCGTCACCCGCATCCACAATCTGCTGGAAGTGCGCTTGATGCATAATCAGGTTCGCGATCAAAACCGTCTGCTCGAACAACAGGTTAAATCCAGAACCGACGAGTTGTATCGTACTCGTCAGGAAGTCATACGCAGATTGGGGCTGGCCGCCGAATATCGGGATAACGAAACCGGCAACCATATTATTCGTATGAGTAAATATGCGCAGTTGTTGGCTTTGGCTTATGGTTTAACTGAGCAGGATGCGGAAATTATTCTGAATGCGGCACCGATGCACGATATAGGCAAGATCGGTATTCCAGACCGGATTCTGTTAAAAACCGGCAAGCTGGACCCCGAAGAATGGCGGATCATGCAGACCCATGTGCAAATGGGCGCAAATATTTTATCCGGCTCACCGACCGAATTGATGCGCGCCGCGCGCACCATTGCCCAGCATCACCATGAAAAGTGGGACGGTACCGGTTATCCGAATGGCTTGAGAGAAGAGGATATTTCGATTGCGGGCAGGATTTGCGCGCTAGCCGATGTGTTCGACGCACTGACGTCGCAACGTCCGTATAAGCCGGCCTGGAGTGTGGAGGATACTTTGACCTATATCGCGTCCGAGTCCGGCAAACATTTCGACCCTAAATTAGCGCCGCTGTTAAAAAGGAATTTGCCGGAAATTTTGATTATCAAAAGCGAATACGCCGATGCCGAGGTTATTCGGGATTTGGACTATTAACTCGGCCTTGCTTATCGCTGGTATTCCTTCAGGATGAGCTCGTCTAAGCCCTGGCTGGTGTGCCCTTCGATAGACTCGTTGCGAACGGTATTTAAACTGCGCGAATGGATTCTACACCGCTGATTAGCTCGGCTGATGCCAACTCCATGCCGCGTTTGAAGTAATCGCAGGCTTGATCCTTGTCGCCTTTGCTAAACAATAATTCCCCTAGTAATTGGTAGGTCGCCACCGACGCTTCGGTATTCAGGCTTTTCAACAAATATTGTTCGGCTTTCTCCATTTGCTCGGCTTTCAGAGCCAGCTTGCCCAGCACTCTTAACAACACTGCATTGCTGGGGTAAACCGCCAGCCATTGTTCGATCGACTGCAATTGCTTGGCTTTATCTTCGGCTTCAATGTTCGAAACCAACACCAACAAGGTGTCGTCCCAATGCCGGCCCAATTGCTTGAGCATGGCCGATTCGACGCTACTGCCGGCGCCCGCTGCAATCATCGCCGCAAAATAGATATTGGCGATACCCGGCAGGGCTTTGATGTGATCGGGGATGCCTTCCCAGCAGGTTTGGATCGCTTGGCGGTCGCCCTGGGCGATGGTCTGTTTCAGCAAGCGGCTAAAGGTTTCCGTTTCCAGCAATTTAACTTCGGTTTCCATCAACACTTTATGCTGTTGTAGCGAGGGCAATATCTTGCTCAAGCCTTCCCAGTCGCCCAAATGTTGATACGCCTGATGCATCATTTTCAAAACCCGGGCATGGCCGGGATTGATCGAGTGCAATTTGCCCAGTGTTTCCAAGGCTTGCTCGAATTGTTTTTCAGACAGATGCAATTCGGCTTGGGTCAAGCCGACGGTCATATTGGTGTCCGAGGATTGTTCGCTGGCTTTTTGCAAATATTCGTCGCGCTTGTCCAGTGCGCCGCGCGATTGCGCCGCTCTGGCGGCAGTCAAATAATGCAGTAATGGTGCACCGCTATGTGCGGCATGCTTGATCAGCACTTTCTCCGCGCGCTCCCAATTACCGTCTGCCGCGTCGAATAAGCCGGCCACCAGGGCTTCCTGTGAACGATTGAAACGAATATTGCGGCGGCGCTTGGCAAATTGGTTGGGCATGCGAATCAACACACCCATCAAGCGGAAAAAATTGTAGAGAACGAAAAAGCCGATCACTTGCGCTACCGCAAACACGGTCAAAGAGGTTTCCAACGACCAGTGGCCGAAACCGATCAACACATAACCGGGATCGTTTTGTTTGACCAGCCAGCTATGCAGCAAAAACGCCACCAGAATGGCGCAAAGCAAGGAGCCTAGAAAATACATGAGATTTTTCATAATGCCACTCGCTTATTGCTGGCCGGCTGTGGGTGTTGCCGGCGAGGCCGTTTCCGCTGGCGGATTATTCAGCACCGCTTTATCCGACTCGATGCGCAATTTGCTGATGTCTTTCAACAGTTTCAATGAACCGCTAACATCCGGGTATTGGCTGCGGATTTGCACATTGGCCAGTTTGTCGAGTTCGGCCACGAATTTATCGGTTTGTTGGTTTTCCGCGAAATTTTTCTTCAGCCATTGTTTGGCGTCGGCGATGCTGCTGGAAAACAAGGTGTCGTTTTGTTGCACCAGGGCGATTTCGATCATTTCCAGCCTGACCTTCAACTGCTGCTTGATAAAGTGCGCTTCCTCCGGAGTGAGGATAGCGTTGACCGGTTGCTCGGTGTGACGCAGCACTACGTAGCCTTCCAGTTGTTTGGCTACAGTGCTTAAAATTTCATGACCATGTTCGGACAGGTCGCTGTTGGGTTCAGGCTTTTCCGGTTGCTTGCCGGCATGCGGCAGAAACACCGATAAGCTTTCTACGGCATCCTGTAAATGTTGAATGCCGCTGTAGATGCCGACGATATCCGGCACGGTGGCGCCGTTTAACAAGGCAATTTCCTTGGCAATTTGCTCGCGGACTTTAAATACCGCCGCGTCGCCACTTTCTCTAAGCCTTTGATCGGCAGCTTCCAACGCTTCGCGGGTGGTGGTGACGTCGCCGACTAAATGCAAACGCTGATTGGCAACGGTCAACAGATATTCGGCATCGGCCAGCAACCAGTCGCCGCGGGTTTTGCCCAGCTGCCGTTGCAAGGCCACTATCGAGGCTTCCAGCTCTTTGCGCGCCGTGCTCAGGCGCTCATCATGTAGCTTGGAGAAATCGGCCAAGGTTTCATTGAAATGGTTGTCTTTGCCGGTCATTTCGGCGTTGACGTTGGCGATTTGGGTTTGCACGCCATTCAGCTGTTCGCGCAGGCCGTTGAGTTCCTTATCTAGCTCAAGCAGTTTCAGGTTGTCCTGATTGTTTTCGGTATCTTGACTGAAACGCAATTGCTGGAAAAAGAAAAAACCTGCGCCAGCCAAAGCAATCACCAATACGATAGAGGTAATGCCTATCCACAATCCGGCGTGAGACTTTTTAACCACCACCACCGGAGCTGGATTTTCTTGTTGTTCTTCAATTACTTCGGCCACTGTTTTCCCCGTTCAATAACGTCGTCAAGGTCTCTAAAATCGCTGCATCCGTGGGCTGTGCGCTCACTGCAATCTGGTTAAATCCGAAATCTTCGGCCGCTTGGCCTATCCGCTCGCTCATGACGATTAAAAGTATCGATTTCAACAATACTATCGACTCGTCATCCAGCATCGCCAACAAGTTTTGTAAAGCTTCGACACTGGTGATCGTTACTGCGTCCAGCCGCCCTTGGGATATGTCTGTCCGCAAATCCGTGCTGTTCGCCATTGGCTGGCGGCGGCTATACACTTCCAGATAACTCGCTTCCGCGCCGCGGCTACGCAAGCTTTCCGCCAGTTTTTCCCGGCCACCGACACCGCGCACAATCACGCAACGCATGCCAGCTACCGTTTGTAATTCAGGTTCGGCGAGCAAGCCCTCACTGTTAAATTCGCTGGCCGGCACGCAATCCACCGGCCATTCCGCTTGCTGCAATGCGCAGGCGGTTGCGGCACCGACAGCCGCGACTTTGAATTTACGCAAGGCCGGCATTTTGCCACCGAACGCCTTGATAGCAAAATCCACAGCATTGGTGCTGGTAAAAATCAGCCAATCGCTGGCGGCGGCTTGGCTTAACAAATCCGGGTCGGGCTGGGTTGCGACGATTTCCAGTGTCGGAAAGCGTATCGGCACACCGCCGTGTTGTTCTATCAAATGGCACAGATTTTCAGCCTGCGCCGCGGGTCGCGTCACCAAGATCCGCGCGCCGTTTAAAGCCTGATTCACTGGTATAGCTCGCGCAATATCCGGTCCGCGCCTTGCGCTAATAAATCCTCGGCCACAGCCTTGCCCAACGCTTCAAAGTCGGTGAGGCTGCTTTCCGCTTCGGCCCGATATAATAAGGAACCGTCCGGGCTGCCAACTAGGCCACGCATGAACAAACGCTGGCCTTTGATTTCCGCAAAACCGGCAATCGGCACCTGACAACCGCCGTTGAGTCGGGCATTCATCGCCCGCTCGGCGCCGACTCGGATGCTGGTGTCTTCGTCGTGCAATACCTTTAAATACTCATGAATCTCGGCGTCGTCGATCCGGCACTCGATGCCGATAGCACCTTGGCCCATCGCCGGCAAGCTTTCCGTCGGTTCCAGTTGGGCCGTGATACGCTTGCCCATCCCCAATCGTTTCAATCCGGCGGACGCCAAAATAATCGCATCGTATTCGCCGGCATCCAATTTTGCCAAGCGAGTGTTGACGTTGCCGCGCAGGCTCAGAATTTCCGCATTTGGGAATTTTTCCTTGATTTGGCATTGGCGGCGGAGACTGGAAGTGCCGATCCGGGCATTGGCAGGTAATTCGGCCAAACTGCGATAATTGTTGGAAACAAAGGCGTCGGTCGGATCTTCGCGGTCCATGATGACTGCTAGATGCAGGCCTTCCGGAAATTCCACCGGCACGTCTTTCATGGAATGCACCGCGATATCGGCCGTGCCTTCCAGCATGCCTTGTTCCAGTTCTTTGACAAACAAACCCTTGCCGCCGACTTTCGCCAATGGCGCGTCGAGGATTTTGTCGCCGCGGGTGACCATTTTTACCAGCTCGGTTTGTAATCCCGGAAACGCCTGCTCAAGCCGCGCCGCGACATGCTCGGCCTGCCACAAGGCCAGCGGGCTTTGCCGGGTAGCGATACGAATAATTCTGTCTGCCAAAACTGCTCCTGCCGATTGCTGGCGGGCGTCTAAGCTGCGCCCTTTGTTGGGAATAAATGTTCGCTATTGTAATCCGATTTGGGGGGGAAGGTGCTTAGAAGTTGTTTGCATAGATAAGTAGCAGGTAACCGGTTGCCAGGTTAAAGATTGAGACGTAGCTATTAAGTTGAGCGAATCAAAATGTCGCCTGACATTAGAGCACCTACCTAACCTCAAACACCTCAAAATGCTCGCCTGCATCATAAGTGTTAGCAATTACCTCTGAAACCTTAGCCAATATCGGCCCTTTATGGCACCAAGCCACTAGTTTTTGTAGTTCCTCCGCATGGCCGCTGGCGACGATTTCGACACTGCCGTCGGCCAGGTTTCTGACAAAACCTTTTATATTCAACTTCACGGCCTGTTTTTGGGTGTAGGCACGAAAATACACGCCTTGAACTCGGCCCTTGACGATGATATGCAAACACTCGCTCATCGAGTAATCCTCCAGCAATAATGAATTTTTTGATCGCGGGCGAAATCCTCCGGAATCGTTTTCGCGCTGATGTCTGTTATCTGCAAATCCGCCAAGGCTTGCCTGTCCAGTTTGAAGCGGCGGAAATTAGTCGAAAAATACAGCACGCCGCCCGGCGCAAGCAGGGCAACGGCACTGCGCAGCAAATGCAGATGATCGTTCTGAATATCAAAGGCTTCGTCCATTTTCTTGGAATTGGAAAAGGTCGGCGGATCGAGAAAGATCAGATCAAATTGCAGTTTGTCTTTGGCGCCGGCCTGTTCCGCCAGCCATTCCACACAATTGGCGCGCAGCAGCTTGTGATCGCCTTGAATGCCGTTCAAATCAAAATTGCGCTTGGCCCAGTCCAGATAGGTGTTGGACATATCCACCGTGACGCTGGAGGCCGCGCCGCCCACCGCCGCATGCACGCTGGCGCTGCCGGTGTAAGCAAACAGATTCAGGAAGCGCTTGCCTTTGGCTTGTTGTTGTATCAATAAACGGATCGGCCGATGATCCAGAAACAAACCGGTATCCAGATAATCTTCAAAATTCACCCAAAACTTGCAACCGCCTTCCTCGACCACATGAAAGCGGCCGGATTCGCCTTGTTTCTCGTATTGATCGGTGCTTTTCTGCTTGCGGCGGATTTTTAAAAACACCTGCTCTTTGGGTATTTCCAATACTTTGGGGATTTCCACCATCGCCCCAGCCAGGCGTTGATTGGCCTTGGCCGGATCGATGGTTTTCGGCGATTCGTATTCCTGCACATTGACCCAAGTTTTCTCGCTTTGATAAACGTCCACCGCCACCGCATATTCCGGCAAATCCGCATCGTACAGCCGGTAGCAACTGACCTGATTTTGTTTGGCCCATTTGCCGATTTTTTTCAGATTCTTACGCAAGCGGTTGGCGAACATCTCCGCCTGATTGTCGGGTTGCTCAGTCTCCGTACGCCGGCTGATTTGCTCGATGCGTTCTTGCTGGGATTTGGCTTTGGGTTCGAAGAAGGTCTGTTCTTCGATATTAAAACGCAGCAATTTGCACTCCAGCGCGCCGTTGAACAAGGTAATCGGC
>Ga0123390_1002372_pt1 | contig 17233 bp, 16 predicted proteins | sample T3HHNO3metaT_FD_89918 | JGI IMG/M metagenome (GOLD analysis project Ga0123390, IMG submission 89918) | Methane-oxidizing artificial microbial communities from Washington, USA to study methane cycling - T3-HHNO3 metaT (Metagenome... | ecosystem: Engineered > Modeled > Simulated communities... | reverse complement strand
TTGATCGCAGAGCCTATCCAGCAGTTCTACAAAGCGGCTGCGAGGGATTTCCGCCGCGCCAAGGCTGAGTAAGTGTTCGCTGCTGACCTGACAGTCGATGACTTGATAACCCCAAGCGCTGAGCTGCTGCACCAGATGCACAAACACCACTTTGGAGGCATCGGTTTTACGATGAAACATCGATTCGCCGAAAAAGACCTGGCCGATGGCAATGCCGTACAGGCCGCCTACCAACTGGCCGTCCTGCCAAGCTTCGCAGCTGTGTGCGATACCCAGGTGGTGTAGTGTGGTATAGGCTTGGCGGATGTCGTCGGTAATCCAGGTGCCACCTTCGTCGCGACGCGGCGCCGCACACGCATCGATTACTTGACGAAAGGCGCTGTCGTAACGAATCTCAAACAATTGTTTGCGCAGGGTTTTCGCCAGGCTGCGAGAAATATTCAGCTGTTCCGGAAACAATACCAAACGCGGGTCGGGCGACCACCACAGAATAGGCTCACCCGGATTGAACCAAGGAAATACGCCGTGCCGGTAGGCGTTGACGATGCGCTGCGGCGATAGGCAACCGCCAAAGGCCAGTAAGCCATTCGGTTGTTTCAAGGCCTTATGCAGTGGCGGAAAGGCTTGGTGCGGATGATCCGGGTCGAGCAGGGTGAGTTGCATAGGAGGCGCGTGATGTCCGGGTTGGCGCTGGTTTGTTCAGTAAGCTAGCTTACCAAGGTTTGTAGGCTGCCGACCAGACTGTTGATAACGGTGCGTAGACACAAAATTTCGCACGTCCAACTCAAGACGCATCCATTTTGTATCCAAAGCCGCGCACGGTTTTCAGCAATTTCAGCTCGTAATCGTCGTCGATCTTCCGCCGCAGCTGGCGAATATAAACATCCACCACATTGGTCAGCGGATCGGCGCTATAGCCCCAGACTTGTTCCAGAATGCGTGTGCGGCTCAATACTTTACCCGGCATGCGCATAAAGCATTCCAGCAAGGCAAACTCCTTGGGGGTTAACTCGATGACGTTATCGCCGCGTCTTACTTCGTGAGTTTCGCCATTAAGTACCAGGTCTTCGATACGCAATTCTTTGTCGTCCTGCTTCACTTCGCCGCCGCGCCGCCTGAGTAAAACTTCGATACGGGCCAGCAATTCTTCAAAGGCGAACGGCTTGGTCATATAGTCGTCGGCACCGGAGCGCAGGCCGGCTACCTTGTCTTGCACGGTATCGCGCGCGGTCAGCATCAAAATCGGGGTGTCGATGCCGTTGCTGCGCAAGCGTTCGCAAATCTGCCGGCCGTTCATGTCCGGCAGGCCCAAGTCCAGAATGATCACCTGAAAGCTGCCTTCGGTACCCAAGGCAATGGCCTCTTGCCCGCTACGGGCCACCTCCACGGCATAGCCCTCGGCTTTTAAGCCGCGTTGCACGAAATCGATGATACGCTCGTCGTCTTCAACCATCAGTACCCGCATATAGCCTATTCCCGTCAGAGTATTGGTTGTCATGTATTTATCATTCATATGAAAATCCGTCCTATGCTACCGTAAGCAGGGGTAGTGTAACCGTAAATGTCGATCCGGCGTTTTCGACGCTACGTACCGCGATTTGCCCGCCGTGGGCTTGCAGGATGGATTTGGCCATCGGCAAACCCAGGCCGGAGCCGTCGTCTCGGGAATGCTGGGCATTGCTGCTGCGGAAGTGGCGTTCGAAAATTCGATCCAGATCCTCGGAGGGTATGCCTATGCCCTGATCGGTCAGGCTGAAACAGGCCTGTTTCCCGTCGCGCCATAACGCCACAGCGATATGCCCGAGCGGTTTGGAATAGCGGCAGGCATTCTCGCCCAGAATGAACAGCACTTGCCGTAGCCGTTGCTTGTCGCCGCGCACCAGTAATGGCCCGGAAGGCGCGTCCAGGCTGACGGAAATCGAATACTCTTGCGCCATCACTTGAAAATCCTCGACGCTGCTGGCTACCAAATCCGCCAAATCCACTTTATTCCATTCGAATTGCAGATTGGCCGTGTCGGCGCGGGCCAGAAACAGTAAATCGTTCACGTATTTACCCAACTGCATCGACAGCTCGACGATGCGTTGCAATGCGTCTTTGTATTCTTCGGCATCGCGGTCCTGGCCGCGCAACGTCACTTCCGCTTCGCCGCGAATCACCGTGATCGGCGTGCGCAGTTCGTGGCTGATGTCCGCCAAAAACTCACGGCGGGCATTATCCATGCGCTTTAATTCCTCGTTCAATAGATTAAGCTCAAAGGTCCGCTCGGTCACTCGCTCTTCCAATACGGCGCGGCCTTCGCGTAGTTTATCTTGTTGGACTTCCAGTTCCTTGGCCATTTGATTGAAGTGGCTGGCCAAATAAGCAAATTCGTCGCGGCTGTCCAAAGCGATTCGGTAATCCAGGTTGCCGGAGGCGATTTCGTCCGTGCCTTTCATTAGCGCTTCGATAGGTTTTTTAAACGCGCGCAGCAACATGATGCCGGCTACCAAGCTGAATAGCGCCGCGGTTAACGAAGCTAAAATCGCCGTCCAGCGCGACTTTTCCACCAACATTTCCAACTCGCGCTTGGCTTTTTGGGCTTTTTCCCGTTCGGCGTTGATAGCGGCGTCGATTAGGGGTTGGAATTTACCGTCGATTTCCTCTTCAGTGAACTTGGCTAAAGCCTGCACCGCGGTAGTCAGCTTACCTTGCAAGCGCAGCCGCTCCACTTCTTCGAAACGATATTCGCTGGCTTCCAGGAAAGCGGTGAGATGGGCGACTTTCTCCAACTCCGCGGGCTTATTGGTCCATTCTTCGCTGGCGCTGTCTGTGTCCGGCGCTTTGACGGCGGTGTCGCGCAGCGTTTGCATGGCCTCGTAAAGACGGCGTTTGGAAGATTCCACGCCGGTTTCCGAATTGGGGTTGGCGGTGATCAGCCGGTCCATGCGTTGCTTGAAATGGCGATAAGCTTCCTGCGACAGCTGTTCGTAATCGTCGAAGGTTTCGTAGGCGGTTTGGCTGTGTTGAAAATAGCGCGCTACTTCGTCGGCGCCCCAATACAAGGCAATACCCAAACTCAATACAAAGCAGAACGAAACAACAATGACTATCGCCAAGCGAAACCGAAACATTGGCCTTATTTGCCTTCGCTAGTCTCGTCCAGTTGCTTTTCCATCGACCGGATGGCTTCCAGTTTCTCGCGTAGCAGTCTTGATTCTTCTTTCTTGGAACCGGCGGCGTCTTTCGTTTCCAGCACGTTTTGCACGGTTTTGTGTTTGCGTTCCAATGAGCCGAGTTTTCTTGATGCGCTGTTGATGCGTTTTAATGCTTCGGTGTGAATGGCAACCAGATGGCGCATCCGTTCGTCGCTCAGGCCTGCGGGCGGAATGCCGGCAATTTCATCGAGAATTTTGGGAATGTCACCACAGGCATCTGACAATAGGCGGCCTACCATCAAATGCAATAACACGCCAATCTCGGGTTCGTCTTTTTGGCGTTTCATTAAAGACCGGCATGTCTCGGTGCGGCTCGCCGTGGTCATGTTGGCCAGATTGTTGCCAAAATCCAGCAACTCGTCTATGTCCGAATGCACCACCGGCGCGCTGTAAACGGTTGGAAAATGTTCCTTGACGCTGGAATCCATCTCGGCGCAGCCGCTGATGGCCAACAATGATGCGATCAGTGCCAATACGCGCATGAATAGTGCCTGCATGTTGCTTAATTCTCCCCGGTTAACGGAATTTGAACCCTGATGCGGGCTCCTTGTTGGTCTTGACGGGCATCGATGACTTCCACTTTGCCTTGATGATTGGCGACGTATTCCTTGACGATGGCCAAGCCCAGGCCGGGGCCGTCGCCGGTATCGCCGGTCTTGCCGCGATAAAACGGCTCGAAGATATGATCGCGTTCGTCGATGGCGATACCGGGGCCTTCGTCTTCCACTTCTAGCTCCATTAACGTGCCGGCGTCGCGTAATATGACGCGAATTTCGCCACCTTCCGGCGAAAATTTCACGGCATTGGTCAGCAATTGTTCGATGATTGCCCGCAATTGTTCGGGAATGCCGGCAATTTCCACCGGCCGCGCCAGCATGCGGATAGCGATGGCTTTACTGCTTAAAACCGGTTGAAAATCGTCAACGACGGTTTCCAGCAAATCTTTGACGTTTACGCTTTCCTTGCGATTGATGTCGGGCAGGGAATTGATCCGACTGTAGCGCAGTAATTCCTCGGATACGGCGCTTAACTTTTCGATATTGGCGCATAAATGCAAAACAGTGGCTTGCCGCTTGCTGTTGGGGTCGTAGTCGGTTTCGCCGGCCAGCAATTCGGCATCCTGACGCAGGCTTGCCAAGGGCAGTTCTATCTCGCGGGCGACGTTTTGCATAAATTGTTGCTTGGACACTTCCAGTTCCAGTAAGCGAGTGCGCAGCCACTCCAAACGGTTGCCCAGGTAACGTAAATCCGACGGGCCGTTCACCAGAATCGGTTCGGCCAGCTCGCCCGCGCCCAAACGGCGTATTGATAGATCAAGTTGCCGCATCGAACGCGATAATACGATCAACAGAACGGCAATCACACCGAACGAAATCGCCAGTAATACTGCGCCTTTGACCAACAGGCCATGCTCCAGCGATTCCGACAATTGGTGCAGTTCGTTGAATTCGTGATCGACGTGGTTTTCAAACTCGCGCGACAGGGTGGCGGCAGATTCGCGCAAGCCCTGGAAAGCCTCGTCTATCGGTAATTCCAGATTATTCTCGTCATCCGAGCCGATGATTTGCTGGTAAATCAGGTTTTCTTTTTCGGATAATTCATTGACCAGCAGTGCGATTTTGTTATCGACGTGCAGTTTTAGTAAATCACCCAAAGCCTGTTTAAACGAGGCCCGCACGGTTTCGTAGGATTGCCGTTCGTAGGGTTGGCGCAGCGTCGGGTCGGACAGCAACACAAACAGTTTGGCCTTGCGCTCTATATCGGAGGCTTTTTGTAAAACCAGGCGGATGGTTTTGGTTTGTTCGAAAACATGCGTGTTGACGGTGCGGCCCAGCGCCGAGGTCTCGCGCATGCCAAAAGCAGCGTACATCACGGCCAGAAACAGCGGAATCACCGCAATGACAAAGCCCAGAATGATCAGGGACTTTAACGATAAAAAATTTTTAAATTTCATCCTTGTGCGAGAAGCAATAAATCACTCCATAGTATAGTTGAAACGGTATCCTAAAAATTGGCCCTAAATCCTTCACAAACGGCATTGCCCAGCGGCCATAAGGCTGGCGGCGGCAAATACCGTGAGGCGCAGGCCGGATGCCCTGAGTTTAGAAAAAGGTGGTTTAGCGTTGGCGATGGTGGCGCAAATGTCGGTCGCCGGCCCAAGCGTGCGATTATTTTCGCCCGGCCTTCACATACCATCGCTGCTGCGGGGATGACGCTACCCGGAAATGTAAGGACAGGGGTAGTAGAGTTGGAGGGTATTAAGGCAAAATTGCCCGGCAGATTATTCAGCCCATTCTTCGTCAGCCATCTCTGCAAAACGGCTCTGATCTTTACCGGATTTTTGTTTAAAAATACGTTCCAGCAACGGTGACATGGCACCGGTAAGGTCTTGCTGTAACTCGGCAATGATTTCTTCAATGTCGGAACCGCCTTTAACAATGACCGGATGAGCGCCCAATTTGATTAATTCATTGGTGGCTGTGCCACCAACCGAGCCGCAATAAACCATATCGCAGCCGGTTAACCAGGCCAGCTTAGGCTTTAATTTCTCTTCATTCCCGTCACGCTGTTCCTTACCAAACGACTTAGCCGCCAAAGGCGTCGCGGAACTGCCGTCTATAGCGTAGACATGAAATCCCAAGGATGAACCGAAATGCTGATTGATCATTTCCCCATCGGAACTGGCAAAAGCCACGATCAGCTTATTCGCATCGACTTCAAGCTCCGCGACACTGTTTACATCGGCAAGTTGATTCATATGACACTCCGTAATGAATATTTGGGCCAAAGGACGACTAAGGCTAGGTTTTAAAACTGATGGTCTTGGGTGTTGTTAATCCGTGCCTTACTTAAATCCGGCGCTTAAATACCGTTCGACCAGAGCCTGTCGAAGGGCACACCAGCCGTGGGTTTTTACGAGCTCGGTACAAACCGCGCTACTTTCGTTGTCGGTATTCCGCAACCAGCTCTTTAATCTTCAGTCGCATAATGTCTTTTAACATTTGTATTTTTCGGTCATGTTCCTGGTGTGCAATATCGTAAATTTGTTTTCTGAGAGTTTCGTTACTATCCTCGGGCAGACTCAAAGACCATTCAGAAAAAAAGGCATCGTAGCTGTCTATCGTTTTGATCAACTCAAACCTGAGTTTTTCCCTGTCTTGCCTCGGGATAGCCTTTAGCGCTGCATCGATAACCGCATCAAGATCCGATTTTTGTTGTTGGTTGGGAACGGGAAACGGGATGATCTCAGACATAAGCGCCGTGATAATGATGAACAACCGGACATAGCATTGATTTGTGCACGGCTTGCTTAATTCATATTTCGCGCCAATTTATAAGTTATTGATTAATAAGTAGAAAATCCTGTGAGTATCTGTTGCGTTTGTAACAAACAAGACCCTGTTGAACCGCAGATGTTTGAATGGCAGCAGTTGCGCTTAATCAACTACCGCAATCCGACTTGAAATGTTAGCGCTATAGCAGGTGTAAATTGGCGGAGCTTTCTCAGTAAGGATTGACCGGGTAAAACCGACCCTAAGCAGACTGTCGATAAATATTCCGAATGGCAGCAAGTTCAGGAATAGGTGACAATCAAGCACTTGTCGCGAATAGCGTGCAACATGTTGAAGTTATCCAGACTTGGCTATCACGTCAAGAATGCGTGTTATCCCGTTTAGAGCTACAAAGCTTTCAGAATGAGATTGACGTACTAATAGTTTGATTGTTAGATTGACAGACCAATTTTATAAAAACATCAGGGTATTGTTTTGAAAGAAGCTGACTTGCCTAAAAAATATGCTGAAGAGTCAGTTCTTGTATGTTCAAGAGCAAAATTAGAACTTTTAATCCACGGAGTCGGGGTAATTCCGTCTTGCAATGAGCTATGGGCAGAAATTTCTAATGCATTCCCCATGAAAAGGGGAATTGCCGAGGAAAACACTGATGTTGTTCAATTAGTTTCCTATTTTGTGGTTCTAAATAACAATAAGTTACTGACTCACAAGAGAAGCAAACGGCAACCTGAAAAAAGACTTGTAAATATAAAATCAGTTGGTTTCAGTGGGCATATTATGGAGTCTGATGCTGACAAGCTATATAATTTCGATATGTTTGAACCATCGTTAATAACACCATATATAAATAGAGAGCTAGCTGAAGAAGTGAAGGTAAAGCTAAACCCCGATTTTCCAATTAGTTTTGTGGGTTATATTTGGGAGCCTTCAGACGCTTTGGGAAAACAACATTTAGGGCTAATGTATATAGTGCCTTGCGACGGATCATTCACAATAATGGAGCCAGGTTTATTAACTCAGGCAAGATTTGAGAGTATGGTTGATATTAATAGTACTATTGATAATTATACAACATGGTCTCGGATGGTAATTAATTACTTAAATAATAATAAAAATAAACTAGGTAACGATATATGAAATTTCCCTTTGCCCCTGATTCCTGGAGCGATCCAATATGGCAAGGAATGATTGCTTCATCGGTTGTCCTTATCATTCAGGTGATTGGGGCGACAATCCTAACTTGGGTTAGGAAATCAAGAATTAAAGCGGGTAGAAATGACTTTGGATCACTGCTGTATATTGCTGTTACTGCTGTGCCATTTATTGTTTTGCTAATTATTTCAGCATATTCTACAAATATAACTGGCATACATGTGCTTTTTATTGCTGTTAGCTCACTTATACCTTTCTTTATGTTGTCTAGTTATATTTTTCGGGTTGAAAAAAATCTAAGAGGGTCAGCTGAGTTATTAGCTCGCTTACACGCCGCAGGTGTTCATGACGCTGTTATAGACCCAACCATAGAAGACTATTCGAACTTACTAAAAGGTACTATTCATGGATTTTCGTTGCTTGGAGTAGGTGCTGAAAAATTAACTAGAGATTTTGAAGTATTTAAATCAGCAATGAATCGTTGCTCTAACAATAATAATCCAGCAAGATTTTTACTGGTTGCTCCCGATGTAGACTGGGTGCATGAAGGTGCAACAAGAAGGGGTCTAGGAAAAAGCCATTTTAAGGAGTTGTTAATACGTTCACTAAGAAAAATAAAGCAATTGAAAGAAGAATATCAGACTCCAATTGAGGTTCGCTTTTATAGATCAAAGCCACTATTTAGAATTCTCTTGATAAATAATAATGAATGCTGGTTTGGTTATTATAGTGAATCAGTCGTAAACACTCAAGAAAACGAGTTTGAAAATAAAAGTCACACCACACTAATTGTAAGAAAACCGTTGGATATTCCCCCTGACCGAGAATTCTACGGTGCTACGGAGGAATATTTTAACCAATTATGGAAGCAAGCAAAGAGAGATGTATGGGATTTCGAGAAATATCTAAGTTAGGCTGTATTCATGGCCGCTTTCAGCCCTTTCATTATGGCCATGTAAATTATTTTTTAGAAGCCGTAAAAATTTGGCCAAAATTGATAATAGGGCTTGCAGCCCCTACGCCTGTCAAAAATCCTATTGCAGGAGTCGAACATAGAGCGACAGACTTTGCCAATCCCCTTACTTATACAGAAAGAATGATTTTGATAAGAAGTTCGTTATCTGAAATAGGAGTAAATAGCAATAATGTGGAATTTATACCATTCCCTATTGATGAGCCGGAAAAATTGGAATATATACTTCCAAAAACTATTGTATGTGCAACAACGAGACTCTATCAATGGAATGAAGAAAAGATTCGCCGTTTAGAAAAATACGGATATAAGCCACACGTTTTAGAACAATGCGTTAAATCACCATTTGATGGATCAACCATAAGGGAGTATATTATAAATGATGATCCTATATGGAAAACTTATATGCCTGAAATAGCTGCGGAGTTAATAGAAGAGTGGAAAATACGGGACAGGCTTATATCAATGATAAACAAACAATAGTTCAATAATTGAGCGGTTTTCCATGGTTGATTGCGATTATTTTAGATTCGGCTGCAATGCTAAACTTCCTGCACATCAATTGTTGAATCTTACTGGTTCTAGATGTATCTCTGATTTTGCTGATGACTCTCAGCCCTTACAGGCTAATAATAAAATAAGCGCAACTATTGATACCGTTTTTCCTTGCTCTCCATGTGCTAAAACCTATGCTAAAGCAGCTTTTTACCATTGTGCTAATGACCTAATAGCCGCCAAGATTACACCAACGGACTGCTTACTGAGCACTGGATTAGGAAATGATATTACTCAGGAAGAGCAGGTAACAATATTTAGTGAGATTACAAGTCTTTCATTGTCTTTAGGTGTAAAACTTGTAAATCAACACACATATCTATCTGATAAGACTAGCCTTACTTTTACATTCATTGGGGAGTCAAATTATGGTGGAGTTAGAGATATAAGCGATGATCTAGATATTATATTAACCAAGCCACTTGGTGGTTCGTATTACTTGGTTCACTCACTGATAAATAATGATACTACTTTACAAGAGTTGGCCACGAGCTACTTGACAACTGATCCATTTAACTTAATTCCGTTGCTTACAACTAAATGCCCTTTAATAACGGATGTTTCAGGTTTTGGATTTATTGGCCACTTATCAACATTAGCTAAAAAATATAGTTTAGAGTGTAAAATTAATACTGCTATGATTGAAACTATCTCTTTGCCCATAGATACTAGATATTTAGATAGCTTTTTAACATCTAAAAAATGCAATATCCGTGACTTTTCATGTAACGTTGTTACACGCCTAAAGCTTAGCAGTTTAATGGAGGAAATTTTATATTCTGGTGAAACAAACGGACCTCTTTTAGTTTTTTGTGAGAAAGATTATACAGATAGGCTATTGGAGGAGTTAAATAGGCATGCAAGATCTCATTTGATAGGTTCAGCTCGTAGAGGTGCGCAATCAAAAATAGAATTACATTAATTTATACTATGAGTAGTACTAAATGTGCTAACTAGTATATCAACTTGACTCATAAAACTGCCACAAATCTTGCTGAGACAAAATTCTCCCGCTTTTATGGTTGAGCTATAGTTGCCGTTAGTGGCAGCTTTTCTATGCTTACCTGCTATTCGTTTGATGATAGCGATAGACAGGGTTGTAGGATACTGAACTGAACAACGTGAATCGCATCGTTCGCGATTGATGCAGTTCGTAAACTCATCATGCCACGTCTGCTTTTGGCTGGACATTTGTCATTGGTTTTATTGTTTTGTTAGGCGGCTTTTGGCCGAAATTTGCCCATCAACCCACTCCAGAACACCTACCGGAAAATCGGGTTTGCGATAGGTTTAAAGACAATTCACAAATATCCGAAGCTACATCAGGCTTCAAAACCCATCTCGAAGGAAGAGAAGCCGGACTCGTCGCCGTATATCAACGACAGGCCGGACGGATCGGGTATTTTGCTTTGTTTGGCCGAGTAGGCGTCCAGGATTGGGGTGATGTGGCGTACCGATCTGGGCGTGGTGTAAACCAGGAAGGCCGTTTCGTCGTCGGACCAGCCGCCGAACATCGCCATGCCCTCGGGGCCGTTTCGCGCCACGTAGGCGGCTCGGAAAGCGCCTAACAGCACGTAGATTTCACCGGATTCGTATTCCTGGCGGGAGAGGGTGATGCGGTGCCAACTCATGGTTTTTGCCATTTCATGCCTTCCGTCACTAAATCAACTTAATTGACCTAAATCGTCTTGCTGCTTGATTTTGCTCAGCCCCAAGAATCTTAACATCGGAAGGCAATGCAGACCATACAGGTGCCCACCGGGATGGATAATCCCGGTGCTAGAAAAATTACGAAATGTAATTAAACAACGACAGATTTTGTACCTTGGTAAAGGCTTGCTGCGCGGCTTGCAGTGATATTTGTTGCAGATTGAATTTGCTCAAAGCTTCGGCGTAATCCAGGTCGCCGATGTCCGAGGCGGTGGATTTGTTGTCCAGAATGTAGTCGGCGTTTAAATTTTCCTGATCGTCCAAGGCGTTTAAACGGGCGCCGGCCGAGGCGCGTATCGTATCGAAGCGCACCAGAGCGGTATCGATGTCGTTCAGCGAGTTCTTATTGGGCGTGTTGGCTTTTAAATCGGCGGATATTTGCGCGACTGCTTGAAACACGTTGCTGATGCTGCCTGCTGTCAGCGGCGCGACTTGAATACTGCCGAACACCGACTCGCCGGGGTCGCCGTCGGTCACTTGCCGGGTGGGGCCTATCGCGATACTACGTTGGTTGGCGTCACCCTGATAGGCGTAAGCCGGGGTGTCGGTAAATGCGGCCTGATCGGTTTTGTATCCGGAATAAATATACTCGCCGTTGGCATTTTTGGTGTTGGCGATGCTTAGTAATTGCTTGTTCAACTCATCGATTTCCATCGCGATTTGTTTGCGGTTGGTGGCGGTGTTACTGTCGTTCAAACCTTGTACGGTCAATTCCCTGATTCTATGCAACACGCTGCCGGCATTATCCAGGCCGGATTCTTCCAGGTCGAGCCTTTGCCGCGCCGCGCCGATGTTGACTTGGTATTGCTCATTTTCCTTAATGTTGTGATTCAGGTCGATCATACTGGTGGCGGCGACCGCATTTTCCGCGGGGCTGAGGTATTTCTTGCCGGACGATAGTTTTAGCTGAGTCTCGCTGAGTTTGGATTGTTGATCCAACATCGCGTTAAGGCCGAGCTGATGATTCCATGAAGTTGAAATGCGCATAATAATCTCCTAGCGAAATGCCCCGATCAGCGTGTCGAACAGTGAGTTAGCCACCGACACGGCTTTGGCTGCTGCCTGATACGAATTTTGAAAATTGATGAGATTGGCCGCTTCTTCATCCAAGTTGACGCCGGATACGTTTTCCTTGGCGCTGGTGGCTTGCTTTAGCAGGGTTTCCTGCGCGGTGCGACCCACCGAGGCGGCATGCGTTTGCGAACCCACATCCGAGATCATTTGCCCATACACTTGGGTAAAGCTGGCTTTACCGCCGAACATTTTTGCTTGGGTTTCCAGGTTAGCCAATTTCAGCGCATTGCTGTTGTCGCCGGGCAGGCCGGTGGCGCTGGCGGCAGCAATTTGTCTGGGATTGGTGATGGCCGCGTTCACTTTGATTTTGGCGGCGGCATTAAAGTTGGGGCTGATCTGGAAGGAATCGCCGCTGGTCAACGAGCCGCCGCTAAAACTAATACTAAAACCGTTAGTGGCGGCGGTGGTCGCCAGAGTAGCGGCGCTTAAGCCTGTGGTAGTGGTATTGTCGCTTAAATTGGTCAGGCTGAAAGTGGCCGCCGGCACCGTTGCGGTCACATCAAGCCGGTAAGCGGCGCCCAAGCCGGATGCTGATGTTGGGGCAACAAATGCGCTAGAAACCACCAAGGTGCTGTCGCTGACGGTGGCTTTCACTTGTGGAGTAGGCGAATTCAAATCAAAAAACGCCACATTGGTGTTGCCGTTGATGTCGTAGCCGGCTTTATGAATATTGTTAAATTCCGTAGCCAAACCGGTTGCCAGCAAACCCAGCTGTTGTTGCGCAGGGTCCAGTACTTGATCTCTAAAGCGCAAATTGCCGGAGATTTCGCCGCCGGATAACTGTTTTGAAATATCCTGGCCATTCAGCATGATCAGCTTTTGATTGACGTCGTTACTGTCGCCGACCACGGACAGCGTCGAAGCCGCACTGCCCAACACCAGTGGTTGGCCCTTGCCGATAAACACGTTGTAAGAGCCGTCGGCTTGGGCGACATAGGAAACATCGGCTTTTTCGGCAATTTTAGTCAGCAATAGATCGCGCTGATCCATCAACTCGTTGGGCATTTGCTTGCCGGACGAGCGGCCGATGTCCGACACGATTTTCACATTCAATTCGGCCAGGGTTTTGGCAAAGCCGTTTAGCTCTTGCACCGAGCTGGTGATGTTATCGTTGACGCGCTTACGCAAATCGCCGAAGCGGGCGCTCATGGTGTTGAATTGCTGGGTCAGCGATTCGGCTTCGGTCAACATCACCTGGCGGGCGGCCACCGAGCTGGGATCGTTGGCAACGCTGTCGATCGCATCGAAAAAGCTTTTCATGGCCGGTGCCAGACCAGTGGTTTCGTCGGCGGTGATATTGTCGATTTGCGAGGACAAGGTGTAAAAACTGTCTATATCGTGAAACGTCGCGGTGCTGGAGCGGACCTGATTGCTGATGAACTGGTCGTAGCTGCGGGTGATATTAGCAACCTCGACGCCGTTGCCCATATAGCCGTTGCCGGTGAATTGCTCGGGGCGGGTGGCCAGTTCGACGCGCTGCCGGCTGTAGCCTTCGGTGTTGGCGTTGCTGATGTTGTTGCTGGTGGTTTCCAGCGAGCGCTGGAACGCCGTCAGCCCCGACAATGCGTTTCCGAGAATGCCAATGGCCATGGTCGCCTCCTATCCCGCGCTTTTTAGAGCTGCTACCTGGGCCGCGGTTTGGCTGTGGTAGATCGTCATGACTTTTTCGGCATACCGCGGATCGGTGGCATAACCGGCTTGTTGCAGCTCGTGTAAATAGTGTCCGGCGTTGCCGGCTTTTTTCAAAGCTTCGCTGTAACGCGGATTGGTTTTGATAAAGTTCACGTAATCGTCGAAGCTCTCTTTATAGGAATCGTAAGCCCGGAAGCCGGCCATTTCTTTTTTGGCGACACCCCCGGCATATTCCAGCGTCATGGTTTTGGCTTGTTTGCCTTGCCAGGACCTGTCGGCCTTGATATTGAACAAGTTAAAGCTGTTATCGCCCTGGGGATTTTTCACCATGCCTTGGCCCCAGCCGGTTTCTAATGCCGCTTGAGCCAGCAAGACATTGGGATCTACTCCCAGGCTGCGCGCGGCTTGTTCGGCATGCGGACGCAATTGGTTAACGAACTCGTCTCTGGAGGTTAGCGGCCGATCATTTTCGCTGCTGACTTTGTCGTCCAGGGTTTGCCATTGGTCGGCTAGCGCATTTTGACTACGTTCCAAACGGGCCAAACTGCGTTCCAGGCTGCTTAAGCCGGAGGCATCCAGCGGCAGGGATTCTTCGCTTTCCTCGCCGGCTCGCAACGACTGATGATGGTCGGGCTTATTGCTGGCGCCGGTGCCGGCCGCGCGATTCAAGAAATCGCCAGTGGACAGTTGTTTGTCTTGTTCTTCGTCTTTGTTTTGTTTGGGCGACAGTTGTTGGGCAATCAAATCCGCAAAACCGATGCCGGGTTTGCCGGCCAGGTGCACGGACATTTGCTGGTCGTACATGTCTTGATAAAACTGGGTTTGTTGGCTATCCAAAATGCCTTCGGACAATTTAGCCTGACGCATGTTTTTCATGATCATGCCTAAAAACACCGACTCGAATTGTTTGGCGACTTCCTTGATCGCCTCGGGCGATTGCTCGCGGGCGCCTTGTTTAAGTTTCGCCAGGCCGTTGAAGTCGGTATAAACCGAAGCGCTGTCTACGTTTAACATGGGAATCTCCAAAGAATCATGCAATTGGCGGCTGTGTAACGTTGTTTAAATCACAATCAACTCGGCTCTGAGCGCGCCGGCGGATTTCAATGCTTCCAAAATCGCCACCAAGTCGCTGGGGCCGGCGCCGACGCCATTTACCGCTTGGACGATCTCGTCCAGCGATACGCCGGGGTTGAAGACAAACATGTGGTTTTTATCTTCTTTAACCGAGACATTGGATTGCGGTGTGACTACGGTACTGCCGCCGGATAAGGGGTTGGGCTGGCTGACTTGTTGGTTTTCGCTGATCGTCACCGTCAGGCTGCCATGAGACACCGCGGCCGGTTGTACTCTGACCTTGCTGTTGATAATCACGGTGCCGGTGCGCGAGTTGACGATCACTTTGGCCGGTGCGTCGTCGGGAGCCAATTCCAGGTTTTCGATAACTGAGGCAAAACCGACCCGTTGATTGGGATTAACCGGCGCTCTGACGCTGACCGAAGTGGCGTCGACGGCTTGCGCGGTGTCGGCGCCTAAAGCCTTGTTGATCGAGTCCGCCATGCGCTGCGCGGTGGTGAAATCCGCGGAATTCAAGTTAAACACCAGGTCCGCGCTTTGATCGAATGAACTGGGCACGATGCGTTCCACCGTGGCGCCGTTGGGTACCCGGCCGACCAGTGGATTGTTGACGGTAATTTTTGAGCCGTCCTGGCCGCCGGCACTAAGGCCGCCTACCACTAAATTCCCTTGTGCCACCGCATACACATTGCCGTCGGCACCGCGTAAAGGACTCATCAACAGCGAGCCGCCGCGCAAACTTTTGGCATCGCCTATCGAGGACACCGTGACGTCAATTTTTTGACCGGGTTTGGCGAAAGCGGGCAGGTCGGCGTGAATACTGACCAATGCGACGTTTTTGGCTTTGGGATCGGTATCGGGCGGCAAGGTCAGGCCCAGTTTGCCCATCATGCTGCGCAGGCTTTGGCCGGTAAATTTGGTTTTGTCGCCGGTTTTATCCAGCCCCGTCACCAGGCCATAGCCCACCAATTGGTTGGTGCGCACGCCGGCGATGGCGGCGATGTCTTTGATACGTTCCGCTTGCGCGGTATTTGCCAAGAGCAGTAAGGCGAATGAAAAGAGTATTTTGTTCATCAGATTTCTCCGTCAGCCTCGGCTAGAAAGGAAACAAGGGGCTGGAAAGAATTCGCGAGATCCAGCCGGGCTTGCTGCTGTCGGCCAAGGCGCCGTCGCCGGTGTACATAATTGTGGCGTCGGCCACTTTGCTGGAGGCCAGGGTGTTGGCGACGTTGATGTCGATAGGCCTTACGATGCCGGACAGGCGGATATATTCGCTGCCGTCGTTCAGCGTCACACGTTTTTCGCCGCGCACGCGCAGATTGCCGTTGGGCAACACGTCGACCACGGTCACGCTCATGCTGCCGGTCAACCGGTTACTTTGCCGGGAGTCGCCTTTGCCTTCGCTGCTGCGGTCGGTACTGTATTCGAGCGATGAGGCCAGGTCATGTCCAAGCAAAGCCTCGCTGGCGACGCCGAATAGAGTTGGGGCGGAGCCTTTGATATTGATGTCAGAGTTTTTACTGGCCTTGGAATTGGCTTGCTTGGTGGCGTTGGTGTTTTCGTCGAAGGTTACCGTCAAAATATCGCCGACCCGGCGCGCGGCATGATCTTCGAATAAGCGCATGTCGTAGCCGGCCTGGTAAATCGCGCCGTTGCTTTGTTGGGGCGGCCGCAAATCGGCGGGTTGTACCGGGGCGAAGTCGGGGTCGCGTTTTGGCAAGGTATCGCAGCCTGCCAGCAAGGCGATTGCCGCTACCAGCAAAATTTTGCCGCCTGCTTGCCGTGTGATGAATGTATTCATGAGCTTTGTCCTGAATTAAAGTTGTTGCGTGACAAAGGACAACATCTGGTCGGTGGTGGAAATGGCTTTGGAGTTCATCTCATAAGCACGCTGGGTTTCTATCATGTTGACCAGCTCTTCCACGACGTTGACGTTTGAGGTTTCCAAGGAACCTTGAATCATGGTGCCAAGTTCGTTTTCGCCGGGCGCTCCGATAATCGGCGCACCGCTGGCGACAGTTTCCCGGAACAGGTTGTCGCCAATCGGCTCCAAGCCGGCGGTGTTGATGAAGTCGGCGATCTGAATCTGTCCCACCTGATTGGCTGCCGCCGCGCCGGGTTGGGTTACCGATACCGTGCCGTCCTGGCCGATGGTGACGCTCAGCGCGTCTTGAGGAATGGTGATGGCCGGTTCCAGCGGCATGCCGTTGGAGGTGACCACTTGGCCGGTGGAATCCATTTTGAACGAGCCGTCACGGGTGTAGTTGATGTCGCCGTTGGGCATTAAAATCTGCATAAACCCGCGTCCGCTGACCGCTATATCCAGCGAGTTGCCGGTTTGTAGAATATTGCCTTGGGTGTGCAGTTTTTCGGTCGCTACCGTGCGCACCCCGGTGCCTAGCTGTAAGCCGGTGGGTAATTGGGTGTTCTGGGTGGACTGTGCGCCGGCTTGACGGACGTTTTGATACATCAAGTCGGCGAAAATCGGTCTGGCTTTCTTGAAGCCGGTGGTGTTGACGTTGGCCAGGTTATTGGAAATAACCGCCATGCGGGTTTGTTGGGCATCCAAACCG
>Ga0123390_1016635_pt1 | contig 17725 bp, 15 predicted proteins | sample T3HHNO3metaT_FD_89918 | JGI IMG/M metagenome (GOLD analysis project Ga0123390, IMG submission 89918) | Methane-oxidizing artificial microbial communities from Washington, USA to study methane cycling - T3-HHNO3 metaT (Metagenome... | ecosystem: Engineered > Modeled > Simulated communities... | reverse complement strand
TTTTTTTGGAATTTTGAGGTTCATCTTGTTTCGAGGCATAAGTTCAATCAGTTTGGATGCGAAAGGGCGCATTGCAATTCCTACCCGCTATCGGGAGGAGTTACAGGAATCCTGCGACCGCCAAATGGTTGTGACTGTTGCCGTTGACGACAAATGCGTCGGCGAGCCGGGCTGCCTATGGTTATACCCGTTACCGGAATGGGAAAAGCTCGAACAAACCATCAGCAAATTGCCGACTCTAAACAAAATGGCCGGCAAACTGCGGCGTTTTGTGATCGGTAACGCCTCGGAATGCGAAATGGACAGCCAAGGCCGCCTGCTGCTGCCGGAAACCCTCAGAGAGTTTGCCGGCATGGAAAAACATATCATGCTGGTTGGTCAGCTGAATAAGTTTGAAATCTGGAACGAAGCGGCCTGGAAGGCCAAAGAACAGGAATGGATGGACGGTAACGACACAGAGGGCCTTGAAGAACTTGGCTCGCTGTCGTTTTGACGGAGATGCCCGCCCATCAGACGGTTTTGTATGAAGAGGCCTTAGAGCAGCTCAACATAAAACCGGAAGGTATTTATCTGGACTGCACTTTCGGACGCGGAGGACATAGCAGCGGCATTCTGAAGTTACTGAATAGCTCCGGCAGATTACTGGCGCTTGACAGAGACATGGACGCCATCGCGAGCGACGAAGCCAAACGCCTTTCGGAAGACAGCCGTTTTAGTTTACATCACGCCAGCTTTGCCGATCTGAGCGCCGTCATTGAACAGCAAGGCTATACCGGCAAAGTCGACGGCATTCTGATGGATTTGGGCGTATCGTCCCCGCAACTGGACAATGCGGAACGCGGGTTCAGTTTTTTACGCGATGGTCCTTTAGACATGCGTATGGATAGCAATCACGGTCTATCGGCGGCGGATTATTTGGCACGAGTCGAGGAAAAAGAATTGGTTCGCGTGCTGTTTGAATATGGCGAAGAGCGCTTTGCCAGACGAATTGCCAACGCTGTTGTCAGCCAACGCCAACAGCAGCCGCTGCAGACCACTCTGCAATTGGCAAAATTGATCGAAAATAGCGTGCCGTTTCGCGACAAGCACAAACATCCTGCAACTCGCAGCTTCCAGGCAATCAGGATAGAGATTAATCAAGAACTCGAGCAGATTAAAACCGGATTGAAACAAGCAGCGAACGTATTGGCACCGGGCGGACGTTTAGTGGTGATCGCCTTCCATTCATTGGAAGACCGCATCGTCAAACGCTTCATTCGCGACCAAGCCGGCCCGAAAACCAATCCCGGCAAGCTGCCGATTAAAGAGCAGGACATCGAACAAGGCCAGTTACGCAAAATAGGAAAGTCGATACGGGCACAACAACAGGAATTGCAACAAAACCCACGCGCACGTAGCGCGGTAATGCGAGTTGCGGAGAAACGTTAATGGCGATTGCAAGAAATATCCTGCTGACATTGCTGGTGGCGATGCTGATGATCTCCGGAATTGCCGTGATTTACAGCAAATACCAATCGCGACTGCTGTTTATCGACATTCAGAAAAAAGAAAAAGAGCTCGACGACTACGAAGTGGAATGGGGTCGGCTACAACTGGAATTGACGACGCTCACCGAAGAAAACCGGGTTGAAATCGAAGCAAGGACACGGCTGATGCTGACTTTGCCGGCCCAAGACAAAATTATTTATATAAAGCCGTAAATGCGAATTGCCACCGGTGCGGGCACGATACCGCGCCAAAATACAGATTTTGTGATCCGGCGCAGATTGCTGCTTTCGGTGATGTTGTTGGCCATGTTGGCCTTGGTGGGCCGCGCGGTATACCTGCAAATTCTCGATAAAGAATTCCTGCAGGACAAAGGCGATATGCAGCACGTCGGCGTGGTGTCGGTTTCGGCTTATCGCGGGCAGATTAAGGATAGGAACGGCGAACCGCTGGCGATCAGCACTCCGGTGCAGTCAATTTGGGTCAACCCGCGGCAACTGCGAGATGCCGAACAGGACAAATTGACACCGATGGCAAAGATCCTTGGCTTTCCGGAAAAGGAACTTCGAGCCCTCTTGAAAAAGGAAAAAGACGCCAACAAGCGTTTCGTCTATTTGCGCAGACAGATTAACCCGGATATAGCCGAAAAAGTCAAAGCCCTGGAAATTACCGGTGTGTACTTCGAACGGGAGTTTAAGCGTTACTACCCGGCCGGTGCGGTATCAGGGCATTTATTGGGCTTTACCAATATCGACGACATCGGCCAGGAAGGCATAGAGCACGGCTACGAGCACATTCTGCGCGGCCAGCCCGGCAAAAAGCGCGTGATTAAGGACGGCAAAGGTCAGATCATCAAGGACGTGGAAAATATTGAAGAAGCCATCCCGGGCCGCGACCTGGTGTTGACTATCGACGAGCGTCTGCAATACCTGGCTTACCGGGAATTACAGAATGCAATGATTCAGAACAAAGCGCATTCGGCATCGCTGGTGGTGCTGGATGCCAAAAACGGCGATGTATTAGCGACTGTCAGCCAACCGGCTTTCAATCCCAATAATCGCAAAGAATTGAGCAGTAACCGCTACCGCAACCGGGCCATGGTGGACAGTTTTGAACCGGGCTCGACGGTCAAACCCTTTGTGGTGGCGGCGGCACTGGATGGCGGCTATATCAAGCCCAACGTAATGATAGAAACCCATGGTGTATATCACTTGGGCCGCAACGTGGTTAAGGATGTGCATAACTACGGCACGATGGATTTGACCCACGTGCTGCAAAAATCCAGCAATATCGCGGTCACGCAAATCGCGATGACCATGCCACCGGAGTATTTTTGGGGCGTATATAGCCGGTTAGGCTTTGGCACCTCCGCCGGCGTCGGTTTTCCGGGAGAAGCTAGCGGCTCCTTACTGGATTATCAAGGCTGGCATGAATTCGACCAGGCGATTTTATCGTTTGGTTACGGGGTTTCCACCTCGATTTTACAATTGGCCAGAGCCTATACCGCTTTGGCGGACGACGGCATCATTCATTCCGTGGCTTTACTGAAGCGCGACGAAGATCCTGACGCCCAACGGATTTTCAAACCCGAAACCGCTAGAAAGGTTCGGGAAATGCTGGAACACGTGATCAGCAAAGAGGGCACTGCGTATCAGGCCAGAGTCGAGGGTTATCGGGTAGCGGGTAAAACCGGTACCGTGAAAAAGGCCGGCGCCGGCGGTTACAGCGAAGACAAATATTTATCGGTATTTGTGGGCATGGCGCCGGCCAGCAATCCGCGCTTCATTATCGCAATTGTGGTCGACGAACCCACCACCGGCCAGTATTACGGCGGCCTGGTGGCGGCTCCGGCATTCTCTAAAGTGATGGCGGGTGCTCTAAGAGTTTACGGCGTTGAGCCTGACGGCATGGACAACATGCATTTGTTGTTGAGCAAACAATGAAACTGGCCGAATTGCTAAACGGACTGACAGTATCGCCACCGGATTTGGAGATTAGCGGCTTGTGTTTGGATAGCAGAAACATAAAGACTGGGGAGGCTTTTATTGCACTGAACGGCGCAATTCAGCATGGCATCGCACATGCGGAACAGGCCATTACCAACGGTGCGATAGTAGTGCTTTACGACCCAATCGGCGCCAATGTTGATAAGTTGAAAGTACCAAGTTTGCCGATAACCGACTTGCCCCAAAAGCTGGGCGAGATTGCTGCAAGATTTTACGGTAATCCATCGCAATTATTGGATGTGATCGGCGTGACCGGCACCAACGGCAAGACCACCTGCAGCCAATTAATCGCGCAGGCTTTGCCCGCGTGCGGCGTAATAGGCACATTGGGCTGGGGCGATGTTGGCAACTTGCAGCCAACCGCCAATACCACACCCGATGCACTGACGGTGCAGCAGATGCTGAGTGAGTTTGTAAAGCAAGATAAGCGTAACGCGGCCATGGAAGTTTCCTCGCACGGCTTGCACCAGGGCCGGGTTAACGGGGTCAGATTTAAAGGCGCGGTATTTACCAATTTGAGCCGGGACCACCTGGATTATCACGGCAGCATGGCGGAATACCTGCAAGCCAAACTGGCGTTGTTCAAGACACCGGGGCTGCAATTTGCGGTGGTCAATCTCGACGATCCGAGCAGCGCCGAGGTTTTGCAAAGCGTACCGAACGCCGTTGAGAGTTGGACTTTCAGCGCGACCGGCCGACGCGGTATTGCTAAGGAAGCCGTAAGCGCCGAACAAGTAAAACACAGCGCTGGCGGCATTGAATTCGATGTCGTCTGGCGTGAGCAAAAGTGCCGGGCTACAACATCGCTGGTTGGTGGCTTTAACCTGGATAACGTGCTGGCGGTGCTTTGTGTACTACTGGCGACCGGCAGCAAATTCGAAGCCGCCGTCGCGCAGTTGGCCAAATTAAGTGCCATTGCCGGCCGCATGGAAAAATTCGGCGGCCACGGCAAGCCTACGATATTTGTGGATTATGCGCATAGCCCGGACGCACTGGAAAAAGTGCTGAAAGCCGTCAAAGGCGCAAACCGGTTAAGAGTCGTGTTTGGCTGCGGCGGCGACCGTGACAAGGGCAAGCGCCCGCAGATGGGCCGGATTGCCGAAACCTGGGCGGATCAAGTTATCGTCACCGACGACAATCCGCGCGGTGAAGTACCAGCAGCAATTATTAAAGACATTTTGAGCGGCTGCCAAAGCCAAAAAATAACGGTAATTAACGATAGAACCACGGCCATAAACACAGTGATACGACAAGCAGACCCAGACGATTGCGTAGTGATAGCCGGCAAGGGCCATGAGGACTACCAAGAAATCGGCGGCGTGAAGCAGCCGTTCAGCGATAGCGCTGTCGTCATGCAAGCACTGGCGGCGTGGAGCAAGCCATGAAACTGCTACTTAGCGAAATCGCCCAAGCCGTCAACGGCAAACTGATAGGCGAAGACAGAGAAATTAGCGCGACGGGTATCGATACCCGCACCTTACCACCCGGCGCGCTGTATATCGCCATCAAAGGCAAGAATTTCGACGGCCACAGCTTTATCGATAAGGCTGAGCAAGCCGGCGCGGCAGCGCTGTTAATCGAACAGGCCTGCTCATCGGCGTTGCCGCAACTCATCGTCACCGATACCCATTTGGCATTGGCGGAACTGGCCGGTTTTTGGCGCAAGCAATTACCTGTCAGAGTAGCCGGCGTCACCGGCAGCAACGGCAAAACCACTGTTAAGGAGATGATTGCGGCGATTTTCGCCACCCAAGGCCACACGCTTTCGACTCAAGGCAATCTGAACAACGACATCGGCGTGCCGCTGACGCTCCTGAAACTGGACGATTCCCATCGCTACGCAGTGATTGAAATGGGCGCCAATCACCCCGGCGAAATTGCCTATACCAGCCGCTATGCGCAAGCCGATGTCAGCGTCATCACCAATATCGGTGCCGCCCATATCGAAGGTTTCGGCAGTATTGAAGGCGTCGCCGAAACCAAAAGCGAAATCTTCAAAAGCCTCGGTGAAAATGGCGTGGCGGTATTAAATCGCGACGACGCTTTTTACGATTTCTTACTAGCCGTGGCCGGCAGCCATCGAAGCGTATCCTTCGGCTTGAGCCCCGCGGCAGACATTACTGCTTTAAATATTGACACATCCTTAGACTCCCAAGGCTTTAACACCTATTTCGAATTAAAAACGGCGACTGACGTTTTACCAATCCGATTGCATCTGGCCGGCGCCCACAATGTGAAAAACGCCTTGGCTGCAGCGGCAGTTGCACTGCAATTCGGGATCAGCCTATCAGACATTAAACAAGCCCTGGAACAACTCCAGCCGGTTACCGGCCGCATGCAACCCTTATCGGGCCGTAAGGGCAATATCGTCATCGACGATACCTATAACGCCAACCCCAACTCCTTGAGAGCCGCGTTGGACGTACTGACCGATTGCGGCAGCGAAGCGTGGGTGGCCCTGGGCGCTTTCGGCGAACTCGGCCCGGACAGCCCGGCGATACACCGGGAAATGGGCGAATTAATCAAGGCAAAATCGGTGAAGCGTTTGTTTGCCACCGGTGCATTGGCAAAACATGCCGTTGAAGCCTTTGGCGACGGCGGCCAGTTTTTCGACGATCAGGAACAATTAATAGACACACTGACGACAGCCATCACAGGGAAGGAAACCCTATTGGTTAAAGGCTCGCGCGCCCAGAAAATGGAAAACGTGGTAGCGGCGATGGTCAACAATTTCAGAGCAGCCTAATGTTACTTTTACTCGCGGATTATTTAAGCAATATCGACAGCGGCTTCCGGGTGCTGCACTACCTGACCTTTCGCGCGATTTTGGGCGTACTGACGGCACTCAGTATTTCCTTGATGGTCGGCCCGGCCATGATCGAAAAATTGACCCGAAAAAAAATCGGCCAAAGCGTGCGCGACGACGGTCCGCAAAGCCATTTTTCCAAATCAGGCACACCCACCATGGGCGGTGCGATGATTTTGTTCGCGGTAGCGATCAGCACCCTACTCTGCGCCGATCTCAGCAATCGTTATGTCTGGGTGGTGTTGTTGGTGACACTAGCCCACGGTGTAATTGGTTTTATCGACGACTATAAAAAAGTCCTGCTCGGCAATAGCGACGGCCTGTCCGCCCGCGCCAAATATTTCTGGCAATCGCTGGTAGCGCTGAGCGCCGCCTTATACCTTTACAACACCGCCCAGGTCGCCGCGGAAACCCAGTTTATCGTGCCGTTTTTCAAAAACGTCACCGTGGACATCGGCTGGGGCTACGTAGTGCTGACCTATTTCGTCATTGTCGGCTCCAGTAACGCGGTCAATCTGACCGACGGCCTGGACGGCCTGGCCATCATGCCGACCGTGATGATCGCCGCCGCCTTGGCGATTTTTGCGTATTTATCCGGTCACGTTAATTTCTCGCAGTATCTGGCTATCCCGCACATCCCCAAAGCCGGCGAGCTGGTGGTATTTTGCGCGGCCCTGGTCGGTTCCGGCTTGGGCTTTTTGTGGTTTAACACCTATCCGGCCATGGTTTTCATGGGCGACGTCGGCGCGCTGGCCCTGGGCGCTGCGCTGGGTATCGTCGCAGTTCTGGTTAGACAGGAAATCGTCTTGGTGATCATGGGCGGCATTTTTGTGATGGAAACCATCTCGGTGATCATCCAGGTCGCCTCTTTCAAAACCCGCAAAAAGCGGGTGTTTTTGATGGCCCCCATTCATCATCATTACGAATTAAAAGGTTGGCCGGAGCCGCGCATCATCGTCCGATTCTGGATTATCTCGGTCATCCTGGTGTTGATCGGTCTGGCCACGTTGAAACTGAGATAAGCATGAACACCACCGCCCTACTCAGTAATCTGGAAACCCATTTCAACTTAAATCCGGATAGCGCTCGCCTATTGATCGTAGGTCTGGGCGCTACCGGCTATTCAGCTGCGCAATTTTTGCAAAAGACGCCGATTAAATTCGCGGTGATTGACAGCCGAAAAAACCCGCCGCTGATCGACAATCTACGCGAACAGATGCCGGACGTGCCGGTGTTTTCCGGCGGTTTCGACCAATCCGCGCTGGATGTCGCCACTCACTTGCTGGTCAGCCCTGGCGTGTCTTTACACGAAGCGGCCATCCAAAAAGCCGTACAGGCGGGCGTTACCGTACTCAGCGACATCGACTTATTCGCTTGCGCCACTGATAAACCTGTTATCGCCATCACCGGCTCCAACGGTAAAAGCACCGTTACCACCATGCTGGGCGAAATGGCTAACGCCGCCGGCGTCAAAACTGCCATTGGCGGCAACCTCGGCACACCGGCTCTGGATTTGCTGCAACAAGACGCCGAACTTTACGTATTGGAACTCTCCAGCTTCCAGCTGGAGCGCACCAAAGCGTTAAACGCCAAAGTCGCCACCGTATTAAACGTCAGTCCGGATCATCTGGATCGCCATGACGGCATGGCGGGCTATGCGGCGGAAAAGCAGCGTGTATTCCGGGGCGACGGCGTGATGATCTTGAATGCCGACGACCCGATGGTCATGGCCATGCGCGATCCCGCCCGGCAAACATTGACTTTTTCCACGCAAACTCAAGCCGACTTTTATCTGCGCCGCGGCGAAACCGATACTTTGATGCAAGGCGAACAAGCCCTAATGGCGGCAAGCAAATTGCGCCTGGAAGGTAGCCATAACATCGCCAATGCGTTGGCAGCGCTGGCTCTGGGCACGGCTGCCGGCCTAAGCATCACCAAAATGTGCGATGCGCTCAGACAATTCAAAGGCTTGCCGCACCGCATGCAAAAAGTCGCGGAAAAAGGCGGCATCAATTGGGTTAACGATTCCAAAGCCACCAACATCGGCGCCTGTATCGCAGCCCTAAACGGCTACGAGCATAAAGTGATTTTAATTGCCGGCGGCGAAACCAAAGGCGCGGACATGAGCGAACTCGTACCGGTCGTCACCGAAAAAACCAAAGCCGTGGTGCTGATAGGCAAAGATGCACCATTGATTGCACAGGCTTTGAATAACTGTGTGCCTGTCCATTTCGCCGGCAATATGAAAGAAGCAGTCACCATCGCCGCCAGTTTGGCCAGCGCAGGCGACAGCGTACTGCTATCACCGGCCTGCGCCAGCCTGGATCAATACCGCAGCTATGTTGACCGCGGCAACAAATTCGCCGAAGCAGTGATGAGCCTGCCTTTATGTTGAAACCCACCACCAAGCCCCGCGCGCAAAACCGCCTGCACATCGACCCGGTGTTGATGTTGGCGTGCTTCAGCCTGCTTGGCATCGGTTTCATGCTGGTCACCTCGTCCTCTCTGCATTTGGGCGTCAAAATGGCCGATGACATTTCGCACTATCCGTTCAAGCAATTGATACATATTGCGTTCGGCTTGGGCTTTTCCGCGATCATTTTGAACATCCCGATGCAAAGCTGGGAAAGAATGGGCCAAACCCTGTTTATCGCCGGCCTGGCTTTGTTATTGGTGGTATTGATTCCCGGTGTAGGCATCCGGGTTAACGGCAGTATCCGCTGGCTATCCATTCTGGGTTTGCGGATCCAGGTATCGGAAGTCGTGAAATTCATCTCGGTGATTTACATGGCCGGTTACGTCACCCGCCACTCGGAACATGTCCGCCGCTCCGCATTCGGCTTGGTCAAACCGTTGATGCTGTTTTCGGTCGCTTGCGTACTGTTATTGCTCGAGCCTGACTTCGGCTCCGCAGTGGTCATTCTGATCATTGCCATGGGCATGATGTTCCTGGGCGGTGCCCGTATTTCCCAGTTCATTATCTTATTGGGCCTGGTCGCTAGCTTGGCGACGATATTGGTCATTGAGTCGCCCTATCGATTGGCGCGGGTCACCAGCTTTATGGACCCCTGGGCCGACGCCAGAGATACCGGCTTTCAGCTAACCCAGGCCTTGATTTCTTTCGGTCGCGGCGAATTTTTCGGCGTTGGCTTGGGGAACGGCTTGCAAAAACTGTTTTATCTGCCGGAAGCGCACACCGATTTCCTGTTTTCTGTGCTCGGTGAAGAACTCGGCCTGCTCGGCGTGCTGCTGATCATCGGCCTGTTCGCCGCCTTGGTGGTCCGCGCCTTTGCGATTGGCGAACAAGCCGAACAAGCCGGCCTGAAATTTTCTGCCTTGGCGGCATACGGCCTGGGCATTTGGTTTGGTTTCCAATCCTTCGTCAACATGGGCGTGAATATGGGCATGCTGCCCACCAAAGGCCTGACCTTGCCGCTGATGAGCTACGGCGGCGGCAGTATGATCGTCATGTGCGGCGCGATGGCGGTATTGTTTAGGATTCATTACGAAGTCACCGAACACAATAAAAGCAATGTGAAGGGGAAACACGCATGAGCGGCCGCATCGTCATCATGGCAGGCGGCACCGGCGGACACGTGTTTCCGGCACTGGCAGTTGCGCAGGAGATGCGCGAACGCGGCTGGCAAGTCAGCTGGCTGGGTACCGAGAAAGGCTTGGAAAGCCGGGTAGTGCCCGCCAACAATATCGACATAGACTGGCTGGCGGTAGCCGGTATGCGCGGCAAGGGCTTGCTGTCCAAACTGGGCGCCGGTATTAAATTGATTCAAGCCTGCCTGCAAGCACGACGCATACTGAAGCAACGCCAACCTAACGTGGTATTGGGCATGGGCGGTTTTGTGGCCGGACCGGGCGGATTGATGGCCAAATGGCTGGGCATCCCGCTGGTGATACACGAACAAAACCGGATACCGGGCACCACCAACCGTTTGTTGGTGAAACTCGCTGCCAGCAAAGTATTGGAAGCGTTTCCGGATAGCTTCGCCAAGTCGGTACACGCCATCTGCACCGGCAATCCGTTGAGAGATGCGTTCATTGACCTGCCTGAAAAATCCGAATGGCATCCACAAGCCGGACGCAATTTAAGGATTCTGACCTTGGGCGGTAGCCAGGGCGCTAAAGTCCTGAACGACACTGTGCCGGAGGCCTTGGCCGGATTGAGCAATCTTGACGTAAAACACCAGACCGGCAGCGCCATGCAAACTGAAGTGGCCGAGCGTTACCGCAAACTGGGTCTGAACGCCGAAGCCTTGGCCTTTATCGAGGATATGGCCGCCACCTACCAATGGGCCGACTTGATTATTTGTCGGGCCGGTGCGATGACGGTCAGTGAAGTGGCGGCCTGCGGCTTGCCGGCGATTTTCGTGCCCTTGCTGCACGCCATCGACGATCACCAGTCCGCCAACGCCAAATATTTAACAGAAGCCGGTGCCGCATTGTTGCTGCCGCAACCCGAATTAAACGCGGACAATCTGCGTAAAACCATAGAACAAGCCATGACATCATTAACATCCATGAGCCGGGCCGCCAAAGCCAAGGCCAGACTCGCCGCCACTCAGACTGTGGCCGATATTTGCGTTGCGGAGGCCGCCGTATGAACCGCCCCAACATCGAAAACCAAGCGCTAGGCGACATCGACAAAATCCATTTTGTCGGTATCGGCGGCACCGGCATGAGCGGCATCGCCGAAGTTCTCTCCAATCTAGGTTACACCGTGTCCGGGTCGGATATTAAAGGCTCGGCGGTTACTGATCGCCTGCAGGCCATGGGTGTGAAGGTCTACTTTGGCCACCACGCCGACAATGTCATTGATGTCGATGTGGTCGTGACTTCCACCGCCGTCGATAGAACCAATCCGGAAATCGTCACCGCCTACGAAAATCGCATTCCGGTGATTCCGCGCGCGGAAATGCTGGCCGAATTGATGCGCTTTCGTTTCGGCATCGCCGTCGCCGGTACTCACGGCAAGACTACCACCACCAGCCTCACCACCATGATGCTGGCAGAGGGCGGCCTGGACCCCACTTTTGTAATCGGCGGTCGCTTGAACAGCGCTGGCGCCAACGCTAAATTGGGCTTGGGTAAATATCTGGTCGCCGAAGCGGACGAAAGCGATGCGTCGTTTTTGTATTTGCAACCGATGATGGCGATTGTCACCAACATCGATCAAGACCACATGGAAACCTACGGCGGCAGTTATAGCCGTTTGAAGGATACTTTCATCAAGTTTCTGCACCAATTACCTTTCTATGGCTTGGCGGTTTTATGCAGCGACGACCCCGGCGTCTGCGCCATTTTGCCAAACATTTCCAAACCGGTGAAAACCTACGGCGTCAATGAAGACGCGGATGTGCGCGCCATCGACATCAAACAGGATGGTTTGCGCACGCATTTCACCGTGTTGCGTTGGGGCGGACAACCACCGCTGAAAGTCACGCTAAATCTACCCGGCTGGCACAACATGCTGAACGCCTTGGCGGCCACGACTATCGCCACCGCATTAGGGGTAGACGATGCCGCTATCGTCAAAAGTCTGGCCGAATTCAAAGGCGTGGGCAGACGTTTTCAAATCAACGGAGATGTGGATTTCCAAGGCGGCAAGCTGACATTGGTCGACGATTACGGCCACCATCCACGTGAACTGGCCGCCACGCTGGAAGCCTTGCGCCAAGCCTGGCCGAGCCGGCGTAAAGTCGTCGTGTTTCAACCGCATCGCTACACCCGCACCCGCGACCTGTTTGAAGATTTCGTCGAAGTGTTGTCCAGCGTCGATGTATTGATTTTGTTGGATGTGTACTCGGCTGGCGAAACACCGATTACCGGGGCCGACGGCAAAGCGCTGAGCCGCTCAATTCGGGTGCGCGGCCAAGTTGATCCGGTATTCGTGCAAAACCGTGAAGACTTGGCCACCATTCTGGCCGGCATCGTCGAAAAAGACGACGTGGTATTGACCATGGGCGCCGGCAATGTCGGCCAGATCGCTGCTGAATTGCCGCAACAATTGGCTGAGGCCCTGAGGTAATGGTGACCAGAGGCACTTTATTAAACAACGAGCCGCTGGCGAAATACACCAGCTGGCGCGTCGGCGGTCCAGCCCAACACCTGTACATTCCGGAAAACAAAGCCGACCTGATCGAATTTATCGCCAGCCTACCCGCTGGCGAGCCGCTGTATTGGATGGGCTTAGGTAGTAACTTATTGGTGCGCGACGGCGGCATTCGCGGCACGGTAATCAACACCCGTGGCCGTCTGAAAGAAATGTATCTGGCCGACTCCGAACGAGTTTACGTAGAAGCCGGCGTACCTTGCGCCCATGTCGCCCGCTTTTGCGCGGATTTAGGCCTGACCGGCGCCGAATTTTTAGCCGGTATCCCCGGCACGATGGGCGGTGCATTGAAAATGAATGCCGGCGCCTTTGGCGGCGAAACCTGGAGCATTGTGGAACGGGTGGAAATGATCAACCCGCGCGGCGCAGTGACCGAACGCGACCATCACGAATTTGAAGTGGCCTACCGTTCGGTAAAAGGTTTGGCCGACGAATGGTTTTTATCTGCTCAGCTGAAATTGAGCAAAGGCAACAGCGAGGCCAGCCAGCAACATATCAAAGCCTTGCTGGAAAAACGCAACGCCTCGCAACCGACCAACAAACCGACTTGCGGCTCGGTATTCAAGAACCCGCCCGGCGATTACGCGGCACGCCTGATCGAAGCCTGCGGCCTGAAGGGCTTTGCAATAGGCGGCGCGGTGGTGTCGGAAAAGCATGCCAATTTTATCGAGAATCGCGGCAACGCCAGCTCTGAAGATATAGAGACCTTGATCGAACATATTCAAACTCAAGTACAAACGCAATTCGGCATCAGTCTGCAAACTGAAGTCTGCCGGGTAGGTGATAAAGCATGAAGCCATTACGCATCAAAAATGCCGCCGATTTCGGCAAAGTCGCGGTCCTGCTGGGCGGTTCGGCCGCCGAGCGCGAAATATCCTTGAACAGCGGCAACGCAGTGTATCAGGCCCTGAAGGCGCAAGGCGTTGACGCGGTCGCGATAGACGTCACCGCTAGCCCAATCGATGCGTTGGCAGGCGTCAAAGCCGACAGAGTGTTCAATGTGATCCATGGTCGTGGCGGTGAAGACGGTGTCTTGCAGGCCGTCTTGCAAGTAATGGGTTTGCCGTATACCGGTTCCGGCGTGATGGCTTCGGCATTGAGTATGGACAAATTACGCACCAAGTTGTGCTGGCAAGGTCTGGGCTTGAGCACGCCGCTTTGGTTCATACTGAAAAACGAGACCGATATTGACGCCTGCATCGCCAAACTGGGATTTCCGGTGATCGTTAAACCAGCGCAGGAAGGGTCCAGCATCGGCATGAGCAAAGCCACCAACCGTGACGAACTGGTCGCCGCACTGCAATTGGCCAAGCAGTATCTATGCGACGTTTATGCCGAGCAGTGGGTGCAGGGTCAGGAATACACTGTCGGCGTGCTGGACGGCGAAGCGCTGCCGGCAATCAGATTGGAAACGCCGAATACCTTTTACGATTTCGATGCCAAGTATCGAGCTAACACCACGAAATACCACTGCCCCTGCGGCTTGAGTGCGGAGCGCGAACAACAATTACAAGCCTTGGCGGTACAAGCCTGTCAGGCATTGGACGTGAAAGGCTGGGCGCGTGTCGATGTATTTATCGACGCTAACGACCGGTCGCAACTGATCGAAGTGAATACCGTACCCGGCATGACCGACCACAGCCTAGTGCCGATGGCGGCCAAGGCGGTGGGGATTAGTTTCGAAGAATTGGTTTGGCGCATTTTGGAAACCAGCATGGCAGGTGCAGGTGAGCCGGTTTAGTGTGATCTTGATGACCGCGCTGTTGATCGGCGGCGGCTGGTGGGCTTGGCAGCAATTCGGCGCCAGCGCGCTGAGCAGCAAGCCGATCCGCTACGTCAAGATTGAAGGCGCGTTCCAATACACCAGCAAGGACAGACTGAAAGAAGTGTTGGCGCCGCAAATGAAACAAGGCTATTACCAGGCAGACATGAATGCAATTCATCAAGCGATTAAAGCCCTGCCCTTGGTAGATAAGGTCGATGTAAAGCGGGTGTGGCCGGATGCGGTGCATATAAAAATTACCGAGCAAAAGCCGGTGGTGCGCTGGGGCAAATCGGCACTGCTGAACAAACAGGGCGATTTGCTGGTACCGGACAATATCGACGAATTTAAAAATTTACCGCTGATTACCGGCCCGGACGGCCAGGAAAAGAAACTGTTGGAGATTATGAAAGGCGTCTACATCGTCTTGAAGGATAAATCGATGCAGCTCGCCGAGTTTCACGTCAACGAACGACGAGCCTGGCGGATCAAGTTAGCCAGCGGCATGGAAATGCAGTTGGGCAGAAAGGCGCCGCTGGAAAATATGCAGCGCTTTCTAAGAACCATGGATTTATTGGGTGAGGAACAGCTAGCCATGATAGCGAGCGTGGATACCCGATACCCGAACGGCTTTGCAGTGACCTGGAAACCGGAAGTCACCAATATCGATTGGAAAGCAATCGTGGAAAAAAACAAAAACCTGATTTAAACGCTTACCGAGCATAAACAATGGCCAAAAAGACAGATCGAAATTTATTAGTGGGGCTGGATATAGGCACGTCGAAAGTCGCTGCCATCGTCGGTGAATACCGAGGTGGCGACGAAATCGAAGTGATCGGTATCGGCACCGCACCGTCCAAGGGCCTGAAAAAAGGCATCGTGGTCAATCTGGAATCGACCGTGCATTCCATCCAACGGGCGATTGAGGAAGCCGAATTAATGGCGGGTTGCCAGATCAAATCGGTGTTTGCCGGTATCGCCGGCAGCCATATCAAAAGCCTGAATTCACACGGCATAGTGGCGATCAAGGAAAAGGAAGTCACCCAACACGACATCGATAGAGTAATCGATTCGGCGCGGGCGGTGGCGATTCCGGCCGATCAGAAGATCCTGCACATCCTGCCGCAGGAGTTTGTGATCGACCAACAGGAAGGCATCAAAGAGCCGATCGGCATGTCCGGCATTCGTTTGGAAGCCAAGGTGCACATGGTCACCAGCAGTGTCAGCGCCGAACAGAACATCGTCAAATGCATCCGCAAATGCGGACTGGATGTGGATGACATCGTGTTGGAACAACTGGCTTCCTGCGCGGCGGTTTTGACCGACGACGAGAAAGACTTGGGGGTGTGTCTGATCGACATCGGCGGCGGCACCACCGATATTGCGATTTTCTCGGAAGGTGCGATCAAGCATACAGCGGTGATTCCCATCGCCGGCGATCAAGTCACCAACGACATCGCCGTGGCGCTGAGGACGCCGACCAAAAACGCGGAGGAAATCAAACGCCAATACGCTTGCGCGTTGACGCAATTGGCCGATCCGCAACAAACCATCGCGGTCCCCAGCATCGGCGACCGTGAGCCGCGCAAGATCTCCGCGCAAAACCTGGCGGAAATTGTCGAGCCGCGTTACGAAGAATTAATGCTGCTGGTACAAGCAGAGTTAAGAAGAAGTGGGTATGAAGATTTAATTGCGGCCGGCATGGTAATTACCGGAGGCAGTTCGCAAGTAAGAGGATTGGTCGAGTTGGCGGAGGAAATATTCCATATGCCGGTTCGCATGGGTGTACCGCTGCATGTATCCGGCTTGACCGATGTAGCGGAAAACCCGATTTATTCGACCGCGGTGGGTTTGTTGCTGTATGGCAAGGATCATCACGGCCGGGCGTTAGGCATGAACGATGATGGCGCGGATCTGTTATCAAAAATCAAGAGCTGGTTTCAAGGAAATTTTTAATTTTTTGTCTGGAGGGTGTGAAAATGAAATATGAATTATTGGATAGTAGCGGCACCGCGGTTATCAAGGTCATCGGCGTCGGTGGTGGTGGTGGCAACGCGGTTAATCACATGGTGGAAGATGGTATCGACGGCGTGCAATTTATCTGTGCCAACACCGATGCCCAAGCCCTGCGGGAAATGAGCGTAGAGTCCATTGTGCAACTGGGTGTAGAACTAACCAAGGGCCTGGGAGCAGGCACTCGTCCTGAAGTAGGCAGAGCCGCAGCGGAAGAAAATCGCGACCGCATCCGCGAAGTAATTGCTGGCGCCGACATGGTATTCCTGACTGCCGGCATGGGCGGCGGTACCGGTACTGGTGCTATCGCGGTATTTGCCGAAGTAGCCAAAGAACTGGGCGTACTGACCGTAGCCGTCGTATCCAAACCTTTTGATTTTGAAGGTTCCAAGAAAAAAGGCGTGGCCGATGCCGGCTTGCGCGAACTGGAAAAACTGGTCGATTCATTGATCATCATTCCAAACCAAAAATTGCTGCCGACTTTGGGCAACAATAAATCGCTGGTGGAAGCGTTCCGAGCGGCTAACGACGTATTGCGCGATGCGGTGCAAGGTATTACCGAGCTGATTACTCACCCAGGCCTGATGAACGTCGACTTCGCCGACGTCAAAACCGTGATGTCCAATATGGGCAGCGCGATCATGGGTACTGGCGTCGCCAGCGGCGAAAACCGCGCGCGTTTGGCAGCAGAAAAAGCCATTGCCTGCCCTTTGTTGGACGACAACAATCTGCAAGGCGCACGCGGTATTTTGGTGAACGTTACCTCCAACGGCGACTTGGGCTTGAACGAGTTCGACGAAATCGGCAGCATCATGCATGCATTCGCTTCCGAAGACGCCGACATGAAAATCGGTATGGCGGTCAATCCAGCCATGGGTCAGGAAATTAAGGTCACCGTCGTCGCCACCGGCATGGGCGAAAAAGCCAAGCAAGCCGCTTCGCCAATCAGCTTGGTGAAAAAAGTCGCGGCCGGCGAGATCAATTACGATCAATTGGACAAACCGACCATCGTCCGCCAGCAAAAACAGGAATCGGCTCGGGAATCTCGCTTTGGCGCGCAACCTAGAAACGATGTGGACCTGGATTACTTGGACGTACCGGCCTTCTTGAGACGCCAAGCAGACTAAGGGTCGCTTGCGGCACGTCTATGAGGCAGCTGAGCCAAGTTCGGGGGGAGCTATCGCATAATCTGTGATAGACTCCCCGACTTTGTTTTACCTATTTGTCGGCATTTCATGATTAAACAGCGTACTTTAAAAAACACCATCAGAGCCACCGGCGTCGGTTTGCATACCGGCGATAAGGTCTATCTGACCCTGCACCCCTCCGAGCCCGATACCGGCATCCGTTTTCGCCGCGTGGATTTGGAAACGCCGGTGATGATAGCCGCGCGCCCAGAAAATGTTGGCGAAACCAAGCTGTCCACGACTTTGGTCCGCGACGGCGTTAAGGTGTCCACCGTCGAACATTTGCTGTCGGCTTTGGCCGGCTTGGGCATAGACAACGCGATTGTCGATGTCAGCGCCGCC
>Ga0123390_1081450_pt1 | contig 17727 bp, 17 predicted proteins | sample T3HHNO3metaT_FD_89918 | JGI IMG/M metagenome (GOLD analysis project Ga0123390, IMG submission 89918) | Methane-oxidizing artificial microbial communities from Washington, USA to study methane cycling - T3-HHNO3 metaT (Metagenome... | ecosystem: Engineered > Modeled > Simulated communities... | reverse complement strand
TCGCCAACATACAATGCGCGCCATTTTGTGCTATGGCGATTTGAATATAAAGATGCTTCTGTCAGACCCAAAAAACCGTCGTTTCCGCCAGGATACCCACAGAGCACAAGAGCGGGTAGCCCAGAGCCATGGAGGGCACGCTTCGACTTATCCATGCGATTTGGGCTCGGCTAAGGACAGCTTGATCGACGGTTTTTACAACTTGGCGGAAGCATCTTTATATTCAAGTTTTAAACAGCCTGCTGATACGAAAACGGCAAGCGTCTTGGGACTAAAGCGTCCGGGCGCAGCAAGATTTTCGATAAGTGCAAAACATGAATTATCAAGTTACTGAGGGTGTAATTGAAAATCGTCAAACCAGGGCACATCAAGGTGTTATGCATGCTCATGCTGCTGTCGGCAGGCTTTACCGTGCTTGCTGCCGCTAAGTCTTTCGAAATTCAGGAGCTGGAGTTCAAAAACTCCCAGGTCTCCGACATCATCCGGGTTCTGTCAGAGGATGCCAATGTCAATATCGTCGCTACCCCGGAAGCCGGCAAAAAGAATGTGACGATTTTTCTAAAAAAGGTCTCCCTGGAAGACGCGATCCGCACCATTTGCCGCATCAGTGATCTTTGGTATCGGCGTGATGACGGCGATGCCGGCACCTTCAGGCTGATGACCAAGGAAGAGTACGGTAAAGACCTGGTGATGGGCCAAGACGACAATGTGCGGGTGTTTCAGTTGCGCAACCCCAATGTCATTGCGGTGGCTATGGCTATTGAAAGTCTTTACGGCAACCGTGTCCGCGTATCGTACGGCAGCGCCATGATGTTGAGCGGCATGGGCGGCATGGGCAGTATGAACGGACGGGGCGGCAACAGCCGTGGCGGCGGTTTCGGCAATAACCGGGGCATGGGCAGTACCGGCTTTGGTGGCGGTATGGGTGGTTTTGGCGGCGGCATGGGCGGCGGTTTTCAAGGCGGTTTCGGTGGTAGCAGCGCTGGCAATATGTATGGCGGGCGTAACAACCGCTTTTCCGGCGGCATGGGAAGTCAAGGCGCTGCCGGTGGTCGCTACGGCAACTTGCAACAAGGTTTCCGTGAAGAAGTACCCAAGGATTTAAGCGTCGAACAACTCGCAGAACTTGGTGCCGATGGCAAACGCGTCGATCCTGGCGAACTGTCCGAGGTGTCCGGCATCAATAAAATTATATTCGTCACTATCAACGCCGAACATAACCAGTTGATCGTCAAGACCAGCGACAATGCAATTCTCAAATCCATTTCCAGTCTGGTCGAACAACTCGACAAGCCGCAAAACCAGGTGATGCTGGAAATGAAGATCATTGACGTCAAGGTTGGCGAAGATTTTAGTTCCCTGTTCAACTTCGAGATCAAAAATACCAAGATTCAAGGTGACAGCCTCAACCCCTTGATCATGGGCGGCGCGGCCGCCATGACCGGCGGCGGCAGCTTTGTTTACGAATTTCTCAGCGACAAAATCAAGGCCAATATCGAATTTCTGGAAAAGAACAATCGCGTCAACGTGGTTTCCAACCCCATGCTGGTGGCCTCCAATCATCGCCCGGCCAACCTGTTCGTCGGCGAGGAACGCATCATGGTGCGCGGTTATTCCATCGACAATATCGATAACCTCAACACCACCCGCACCATCACCACCCCGGAAACCGAGCTGGAAGAAATTGGCACTACCCTGGAAGTCACCCCGCACATCAACGCCGATGGCACTATTCACATTCAGCTTAGACAAGAAAACTCTACCCTTAACGAAGGCGCGGCCTCGATTCCAGTGACCAATAACACCAGCGGTGAAGTCGTGGATTTACCGGTGGACACCATTACCACCGCCCGTATGGAAGGCGAAATCTTCGCTCGGCACGGCTACACCGTCGCTGTGGGTGGTTTGATTCGCGACAGCTTTTCCCGCAACCGCCGCAAAGTGCCTTATTTGGCCGATATTCCGGTGCTCGGCCAGGTATTTAGACAGACCGTCGACGCCGACAGCAAATCGGAAATGGTGCTGTTGATTACCCCCTATGTGCTGAACCAAGGCAACGACAGCCACCAAGAATACGATCCCACAGACAAATACCACCGCTACGCACCGGATACCGCCATGCAGGCCAAGCCGGTGCCCAAACCGGAAAATCCCGACGAACCGGTGTGCGGCGAGTTTTGCGCGCCGCCGCGCCTGAGGGAGTCGGACCAGTGAGCCGCAACATTTTTAATACACTCCGCGCATTCCCCCACAAGGGCTCGGTAAGCAGAGTCGGCAGTCTGGCGCTGGCCGCAATACTCTGTTCCGCTTGCCAGCCGAACCATATGGGCCTGGATACGCCGGCCGATATTGCTACCGAAAACTGTTACGCCTACCGCTACGGCGACAAGTTGCGCAAGATCAATTTTGCCCAAGCTTTCGATTGGTGCCATCGCGCCGCCGACTCGGGCGACGCCAACAGTCAGGCCCTGTTGGGCGAACTGTATTACCTGGGACTGGGCGGCCCGCAAGACATGACTCTGGCGGCCCGCTGGTTCGAAGCCGCCGCCCGCCAGGGCCATGCGCATGCGCAATACATGCTGTACCGGGTTCACGCCACCAGTCCCAATCTGGAACAACAGGAAAAAGCCGACTACTGGCTGAATCAGGCCCGCCACAGTGGCTACAAACTGGCCTTGCCGGCGCAATGAACACCTCGCTTGAATTGAACAAGGAGACAAATAAATGACGAACAACCTTCACGACACGCAAGCCGAACCCGTCAAAAGCAAGCTGATGGAATTGCTCGATGAAGTATTAGAGCACGACGGCTTTGGCGAAATTCGGGTCGAGGTAAAAATCCTCAAACGTCGGCAAAAAGAAGTGATTTTGCACTGCGGTAAACAATACCGCTTTGTGGTGGACAGCGGCTTACCGGGCCAAGCCTGATACTTGCGGTTGGCACGGTCCGTGTGAAAGTGCGGGAGAGTGGGAATAAGGCCGCTTTAGCCTTATTAATTCCCCTCTTTGGCAAAGAGGGGCGCCAGGGGAGATTTTCTAAATAATCCCCCATCTTTTTCTGCCCAGTGAGGACGAGGAAGACAAAGAATTCAGGACTAATCCGCGCACGGACGCGCATAACTAAACGAGTGTGATGGGGTCACATCAAAAAACCAAAAAAATAAGATGACCAACAGGCTGCGTGAGGCAGTTGCGGCATTTACATTTGAGAAAAACAGTATGAAAGCTAAACAACTAAAAAAACTACAACACAGACAAGCGGGTTTCACCTTGCTGGAACTGTTGGTCGTTATCACCCTGATCGCTACCTTAGCGACTGCGGCGTTGGTGGCGTATGAAGGGATTGGCGAAAATGCTGAGGCTTCGGCGGAGTCCAATAATGTAACTACGCTGGACGGCGCAATTCGCAATTTCCGTGCAGTGACCGGTAGTTATCCTGATCAATGGGATTCATTGGTTCTAGACACCTCCGCAGCTTCCCCCGCTTCGGCAAACATTGCCACAGAAACACAAAATATTATCGTTGGATTGGATCTTTCGGGCGTGACTCCGAGCACTGAAATTCGTGCTGCTTTGGACGATGTGGGTATTGAAGAGTTGCAGTATGCAAACGGTACGCTGTCAGCCACTGTACCACCCAACCTAGCACATAACGAAGGCGCCAACGGTACTCAAGCACCTCAGTATGAGGTAAAAGATTCTGACGCCAGTGCTGCCAATGACGTACGGTATATCTCGATTCTGCCAATGGGTACTTCTTGCAACATTGCTGGTGGTGCTGCAGGCAGCTGGGATGACTCACTCAACGCCAAAAATTACCCTGATGCTCAAGCAAAGGCTTTCCAAAGCATCATCAACGACGAACTTGGCGAAGCTGGCAATGGCAATGGTTGTAACCTGATAGCTGCTTTCGGTTTTGGTCATGACGCAGCTCACAGCACCACCGAGTCCTCTGTTGCGATTGCACAGGCACCGACGTTCACCAGCGCTAATATTAACCCCGCGCGTAACTATGCTCGTTATATTGGTCTGTTCCTGATCGGTAGTGATGACGGTACAGCTGCAAATACTGCCAACACTATTACAGCGGCCGAAATTCGTGCTAAAGCCAAGCTGATTGGTGTAATTTCGCCAGAAGGAAGAGTCATCGACCAAGCTCTTAGCGTCGCTAAGCAAGCTAACTAATGCTCGTTGGTTCCCACGGTACGCCGTGGGAACCTTTTTCGTCTATTCCGCTAGTTTTTTCAGTAAGAGACTAGTGGAATCCGCGAATCAAAGAAGCTCCCAGGCCATTGAATCGACTTAACCACCTCGGCACAATTGCCGATTGAACACCCCATACAACTTTTTCATGAAACAGGCCAATCAGCGTGTTGCGGCATATTGCAGTCTTTTCCTAATGGCGTTATTGCCGATTGTCACGTTGTTTGCGCCGTGGACACTACTACCCGTGTTTTCATTTCATTCAGAATGGCTAGCCATGTTTACCGGCTTAGTAGCTTGCCTAGCAGCAGTTCCTTTGCTGATAAATGCCGAACCCATTGCTATTCCGAAAGTAATCGGCCTACCGTTGTTTCTCCTGGCCTACATTGGTTTTCAGAATGCTTTGCTACCTCAAGTTGTCGACCAACATGCGCAAATGGCAATGCTATATCTGTTATGGGCTGCAATACTCTTGATGGTCGTCAATCTACTTAAAAGGCACTTAGGTTTATATCGCGTTAGTGTCGGAATGGCGATTGGATTGACTTTGGCCGCAGCGTTGGCTGGTAGCCGAGAGTTTTATATGCGTCTACACGGTGAATTTGGCAATTGGGGAGGAATGGCGCAAGCGAATAATTATGGCGATTTATTAATGTTGGGGGTGGTTGCCTTGTTTTACTGGCACCACAATATTGCAAGCACCCGCCGCCCTTGCTTATGGATTTTGGCTTTCGCAATTTTACTAGGTTTGAGTTTGACTCCCTCACGTGGGGTTTGGCTCTATTGGAGCGCGGTTTTATTGCTTGCATGGTTTTACCAAAGAGCTTGGTTGCGAGACCTGCTTATAGGGTTTATGGGCTATTTGGCTCTGCTGGGGCTTTGGGGGCTCGATTTCTTGCCTCAACATCAGTCAGCTATCGAGAGGTTTGTGCAAGAAATCGGCGGAGCGCCCTTACGCTTGCACATTTGGGCCGTAGCATGGCAACTGTTTATGCAAAATCCCCTGCTGGGTAACGGTTTCGGTCAGTTTGACTGGGCTTACTTTCAGCATGGTCAACACATTCCAGAATTGAGCAGCCGCATAGAACACGCTCACAATCTCATTTTGCATTTTTTAGCGGAATTGGGCCTTTTGCCGACATTAATTTTGACTGTCTGCATAATCAGGTGGCTGAAACCCTTGGTGAGTCTTCAAGGCAACAGGGCAACCGATAATGTCTCCGAAACAAACCATGACTATTTGAAAGGCAGCTCGGTCTCCGAGTCGTCACCTTTACGAGCCTGGTTGTTGATGTCGATTGCGGTAGTGGGCATACACAGTATGCTGGAATATCCCTTGTGGTACACCGAGTTTTTAGGTATTGCTTCTATGTTCTTGGCTTTGGGCGAAACGCGATCTTGGATTGTGCCAATACCAAAAGCCACTTGGTTTGTCATTTCTGGAATTTTGGTAGTCAGCCTAGTAACCGCTGTGCGCTATGAGCGGCAATACACACGTATGGAGCTGGCATTGTTGGCTGCGACCGTGCAACCCACGCAACAGCGTTATGACAAGCTGATAAGCGAGTGTCGCGATATACCGGAAAATACGCGTCTGTTACTCCCTTACGTGCCTGTGATCTTTACTCTGGCGGCAAATGCTGTCGAAAATCCCCTGCGAGCCGAATTAGCCACTCTGACCACAGAGGCATACAAGTTCTGGCCTGTTGATAAATTGGCTTATCGTGAAGCCTTAATGCAAGCACTAAACGGCAATGAGTCGGAAGCCATTGTCACCCTAAGATTGGCGATGGCAGCTTATCCAAAATCGATTGCAAGTTTTCGAACTGAATTGGAACGGCTAAATCCGGCGGACCGGCAAAAAGTGGAGTTGCTTCGGCAAATGCTGGCGCCTGGGGTGCAAGCCAGCTTGCAGAATCAAGGTCACGCCGAATTCATAAATTGAATCGCGTTAATCTGTTTCTCAAGGTCTCCGTGGGGGAATCTGGACGCAGGGCTGCTTATTGTGTGTGTTCCAACGCTGGAGCGTTGGAACGAGGTATGGCCAGGTTTTTAATTTTCACAAGCAAGTAAATGAGGTGTTTATTGTTTGTTCTTTCCAGGATGTTGCAGCCTGTCGCGGCAAGCGACGTTACCGTGCGTTCCAAGTCCATAAAAATACGGCCGCAAGCCGGCTTTACGCTGCTGGAATTATTGGTAGTCATTGCGCTGATAGCGGTGCTGGCCGGCACGGCGTTGCTGGCTTATGAAGGCGTGCAGGATCAAGGCCGCCAAGACGCCACGCGCTTTGAAATGGCGGAAATCCGTAACGCTTTGTTGCAGTTTCGGCGCGATAGCGGCAGTAACGATTTGCCGGGGCAGGGTGTTTACGTCTGCGAGGACCCGGCAAACCCCGGCAAAATCAACCCGGATTTGCTCAATCTACCCGCCGAAGCGGGCAACACCGACGCTGCAAAACTGGCTTGGTGCGAATCCCCGGCCAATTTCTGGATGTTGTTTGCCGATCCCTTGGGCAACGGCTGGAATCCGGACACGCACCGTGGTTGGAACGGCCCGTATTTGCAACGTAAAAGCGGTCTGATGAGTTATGCGGGAGTCGATAATTTGTGGGTGATCACCGATGCTTATCACGCCACCTATCTGCTGCTGGATTTGGATGATCCGGTGAAAGCCCGTCTGGTCAGCATTGGCCCGGATAAAACCGACAATAACCCAACGCCCGGTTCCTGCCAGATCGCCGGCAGTGGCGACGATACCGTCTTGTGTTTGTTGAGATGAACTTATTGATCGAAATCGCCAAAAACGCCAAAGCGCCGGCTATCACGCTCCGCTTATCCAGCCTACATGCTACGAGTTCGACACGTCGAAGATCCCTGCGCGGCTTTACCCTGCTGGAAATGCTGCTGGTGATTTTTTTGATGGCGCTGGTGGCGTCCACCGGATTGATGTTGACCGAGGGTGTGGAAGATCAAGCCAAATACGATGAAACCAAGCGCCGCATGGAGTTAATCCGCAAAGCCATCGTCGGCGATCCGGCCCGCACAGTGAACGGCGCCCCGGAGCTTAGCGGCTTTGTGGCGGATATGGGGCGCTTGCCCTTGTGTTTGGCGGAGTTATTGACTTTGGGTGATGAGGTGCTTCCTGTCACCGTTCCGAAAACTTTCGAATCGCCGTGCGACGACACCGTCATCGTTAGCGAGTGGAATCTGGATTCGGATACCGGTGTCGGCATCGGCTGGCGTGGGCCGTATTTACAGGTTCTTCCGGAATCCGGAGGCGGGCTACGTTTTAGAGATGGCTACGGTAACGAAAGCGCGAACGCGGCTAATGATGCGCTGAATTCAGGATGGGATTACAGCGTAAACGGAACGACAAGCAGTTTAAGCAGTGAGGGCATGGATTTGACGGTGGCAACCGATGACGTGGCAGCACCGCAGTTGATTGTCAGCGCCGATTGGCAAGTGCAACTGCCGGCGGCAGTGAGTGTGACGTTTGAGAATCAAAGCGGTAATCCTATACCTGCGGTGGGTGCTAGCAACCTAAATCTTCAACTCCTGGTCTACTTGTCTGATCTGACAAGTGCCATTAAAGGTGACGACGGTACTGCTGAACTACTTGCTTTAAGACCTACAGAGCCAGTTTTAGCTAACAGTAGGAAATCAGTCAATTTCATTCTCGATACTACTCCAACTATTGCCATCGGCATCCGCGCATATTCGATTGTTTGTTACGAAGCTCCGCCTGCGGACCCAGACGATTTTGTGATTTTCGACGGCGATTGCGATAAAGGCGCACCCAATCCTAACCCGAAGCCAGATATCACCAACATTCGCAGTTTCAGCGTCTTACCTCGCCAGACATTGAATTTGGCGCTGAATTGGATCATTCCATGAGTCCACTTTGTCCGAATCGTTCTCACGATGCTTTCCCACTGTGGCTCTTCGCTGCCATTAAGCCAAGGAAAAAGCTCCTTCTCCCTCCGGGAGAAGGTTGGGATGAGGGAGTCAAAATACCGCTTTTTCCCTTATTTATTCCCCTCACCCTAACCCTCTCCCAGGGGGAGAGGGAATCAACCGCTCTTAACTTAATGTTAGTGACCGATGACCGTGTGAACGAGAAGCGGCGGAGCCGAAAAATCACATTCCGGAAACCGCTTAAAAATCCCTTTAACCCAAGTATCCATGAAATTTAATCGTTTTCTCCCCTTCGCTACCCCGTCGCAGTTATTGGTCTGCGAGACCGACGGCTTTTCGTTGCGCGCCGCCGTGCTGCGCCGCTCCGATCAGGACATGGAACTGCTGTATCAGGCTAAAACCGAACAGGTGGATATGGCCGAAGGCCTGGGCGATGTGCTGACAGCGCTGAAAAACCAGGGTTGGCAGGGTGGCGGTTCCGCGATTTTGTTGTCGCCGGCGGTGTTTTCCACATTGGTGGAGTTACCGGTCAATCCTCGCAAACCCCGGCCTTTATTGCAGATGTTGGAACTGGCGCGCTGGGAAGCCGAGCCGCTGTTGCTGCAGCACGTTACCCGCTGGTCGGTAGGTCATTTATTGGTAGGCCAGGGTTATATGACCGAAGAACAGGCCAAGGCGGTGATGGATTTGCAGCAAGGCAAATCCAGGGCCGGTGGCGGTTTGGCGTTGGCTGAGCAGTTTTCCTTGCGGCGATTCGGCGATCTGGCAGTGGAGTTGGGCTACATCAAGCGCAGTCAGCTCAATGCGTGCTTGACCGGGCAGGAATGGCTGAAAGCCGCTGACGAAGCCATCGAAGTCGGCTGGGCGGCGCAGAGCGCGGTGGAAGATATACCCGGCACTTTCAATTGGCTGATTAGTTGCGTGCATCAAAGTTTGTTGCAGCGCTGGTCGGACGCTTTCGCGCGGCAGGGTTTGAAGTTGCGAACCATGTATCCCTTGACCGGTTGCAGCGCGGCCTTACTGCCCCCGACAGAAACCCACGCGGTGCTGCTGGAAACTCAACCCGGTTTGGGGTTTAGCACGCGGATAGCCGCTGGCGGGATTACGGCCTTGCGCCACTATTTGAATCTGCACAAAGCGCCGCTGGATATTTGTCTGGAAAGCTATCACGCACTGCATGCGCCGCCGCGCGAGCCAGTCTGGCTGGCCAGTTGGCCGCCAGCACCGGAGCTGGCGGAAAATCTGGAACACATGCTGGAACTGGAGTTGCACCCGCTAACCCATGCTGTGGTGGGGGATAAGGTCTCGCCTGGGATGGCCGGGGCGGCTTATCACGCACTGGGCTTGGCCGAGGACGAGCGTTGCGTCGGTGTGCGATTAGGCGGCCCGTTGCCGGCGCTGCGCGATCGCTTGGAGGTGCGAGCAGCGGCGCTGGTACTGGTGTTATTGGTGTTGGTCGGTGTGGCCGAATTGTCCTTGTGGGCGCGCAGAAGCAGTGTCGACAGTTACAAGCAACAGGTAGACGCCAGCTGGCAGAGTATCGACGAGGCGATTAAACGCATCACCGCCCGAACCGCTGAAATCGGCCAGATCAAGGACAAGATCAAGAGCTTGCGAACCGAGCAGTCGCGTCTGGAAAATCTGGCCCGCTTTTACGACGAAGATATTCCGGAGCGCATGGACTTGGTGAAAGGTGTGTTGGGTATGCTGCAAACGCTGGTTGACAATGAGGTGGTCATCGAGCGCTTGGATGAGCCGGACAAGTCGGCATTAAAGCCGGCGGCGAGTCCGGGAGCGAATTCGACACTGCCGCCCAGCCCGATCAACGATAAGCGCATCGAAGCGGAAAACCTGGTGCTGGAGGCCTGGGCGCTCAGCGATAGTGCCGCGCAGACCTTTATCAAACGGGTGGGAGATGCCGCCGCCCGCTGGGATCTGCATGTTCGTGAGCCCAAAGTGACGTTCGGCAAAGGCCCTCTGAGCAGTAACGGTTTTATTATTTCCTTGCGGCTGGTCAAATTGGCCGAGCCGGACGGCAAAATCATTCGTTTATCCAATCCAAACCCACATGAAACTATCCCCTTTGAGTAATCGCGAACAATGGTTGTCGGCCCTGGCTATCGGCGTGATCGTCATCGGCGGATACGCATGGCTACGCTGGGTGCCGGCCAATCGTGAAATCGGCCAGTTGCAGCAAACGGCGGAAGCCACCGACAAACGCGTGCATACTGCGGAGATTCCGGAGGAGCCGGATGAGGACATCGAGCGTTTGAAGAGCCAATTAGCCGAACAAGAGCGTGTGCTCGCGGCCGTCAAGGATCAGTCGGATAGTGTGGAAAAACACCTGGCTCCGGACGACTCGCAGTTCCTGGTCGTGAATATTTCCAAAGTGGCGCGCGATGCGCAGATTCATGTGCGCGCCAATGAGGTTTTCAAGGCTGCGGTAAACAGCAATGCCGCAGCGGTTCCTGCGGCCCCGGCAGTCGGTAAGAAAAACCGGAAAAACAAACCGGCGACCATGACGCCGGCGGCTCCGGCCGTGTCCGCGACTGCCGTGATTCCGCCGTTGAGTGCCGGTTGGGTTGCGCGCATGTCGCCGGGTTCGTTGTTGGAAAGGCCGCTGCGGCGCCTGGAGGTGGAGGGCTCCTACCTGGCTTTGAACCGCTTCATTCACGATTTGGACCGGCTGCCGTTTCAAGTGGCGGTGCTGCGTATCAGTGTCGAGCGCATGCCGGTGTTGGCGATGCCGGGTTATCCGCAATCCCTGCTGGCCGAAGTAATTTTGGCGCTGTAAGCGTATGGCTATCAATGACGAACATCTCTTGGACGCCGGTGTGCGATGCGGCTTGGTGGAGGCCGCGCAACTGGAACGCCTGCGCCTGGAAGCCCGTCGGCAACGCTTAAGTCTGCTGGCTATGGTTCAGGCTCATTATCGCTTTCCCTTATCGGCGTTGCACCGGGCGGTGGCCGAGCAATACGGCATGCCGTATGTCGATCTGGATACTTTACAGGTGGAAAACACCTTGTTAAAAAAAATTCCGCCCAGTCTGGTGCAACGCAAGTTGCTGTTGCCGGTTAGTGATGGCGAACAGGTCTTATTGATCTGCGGCGATCCGGGCGACCGGGCCGGGATCGATTCGGTGCAACGCTTATTGGGTCAGGTATTGCCGCTGGCAATGGCCGATCTGGCTTTGCTGCAGTTGAAGGTTAAGCAGGCATTGGCCGGAAAGTCGGCGCCGGATCAAAGCGGCGCGGTGACGGCGGAAACCGATACCGATTTGGTGGCGCTGCTGGATGGCATTATCCGCGAAGCCTATTTTTATCGGGCCTCGGATATTCACCTACTGCCGGATGCGCAGGGTCTGCGGGTCCGCTTGCGGGTGGACGGCAAATTGCGCGATTTTCCCTTGGTTGCCAACTCCGGCGCGGCTGCCGCTTTGGTATCGCGAGTCAAGGTGCTGGCTGGCTTGGACATCGCTGAACAGCGCATGCCGCAGGACGGCGGTTTTTCTTATCATTTGCCGAGGCCCATCGACAAGGGCTTTAATATCCGGGTGGCAACTGCGCCAACCCGGCTTGGCGAGCGTATTACCCTGCGGCTGCTCGGCCAAGAGGCGTTTGGTTTGACGCTGGCCGATCTGGGCATGATGGATGAAGACTTACAGCAGTTTCGCAAGGTGATTCACCGTCCCTACGGCATGGTGCTGTTGACCGGCCCGACCGGAAGCGGCAAATCGACTACCTTGTTCGCCGCGCTGCAGGAAATTAACCGCCCCGACATCAATATCATGACCGTAGAAAACCCGATCGAGTATGTGATGCACGGCGTTTCCCAATTGCAGACCGGACCGAAAGTCAGCTTTGCCGACGCCTTGCGTTCATTTTTGCGACACGATCCGGATGTGCTGATGGTAGGCGAGATCCGTGACCCGGAGACTGCCGATGTGGCGGTAAAAGCGGCGATGACCGGGCATTTGGTGTTTTCTACCTTGCATACCAACAACGCGGTGAGCGCCGTCACCCGCTTGATCGACATCGGTTGCGAACCCTTCCTGATCGGTTCCACGGTGGCGGCGGTCATTGCGCAGCGCTTGGTGCGCCGCTTATGTGGGCATTGTCGCAAACCGCGCTTGGCAACGCCTGCCGAGCAAGCGGAATTGGGTAGAGATGACGATGCTGTGCATATTTATGAACCGGGGGGTTGTGTGATCTGTCAGGGCAGCGGCTTTCGCGGCCGGCTGGGTTTGTTCGAAACCCTGTGGCTGGATGAAGCCCTGGCACGCTTGGTGGCGCGCGGCAGCGACGAGGAAACCTTGGAAGCCAGTGCCGGCGAGCGTTTGAGTTTTATGTGGGAGGACGGTTGCCGGAAAGTGCTGCAGGGTATGACCACGCTGGACGAGTTACGCGATGTGGCGGTCCACAAAACCCGCGGCATGCGCGGAGTAAACTGAGATGGGGGAATTTGTTTACACCGCCCTGGACGAGCGCGGCAACGAGATTGGCGGCAGGCTGCAAGCCGACGATATGGGTAATGCTGCATCGCAATTGCGCCAACGCGGCTTGCGAGTGTTGGCGTTGCGGCAGGGGCGCGGCAGCAGCGGTTTTTTCGGCCAGGCCAATTTCACGGACTGGTTGGCCTCGCAACGTTCGGTAACGAACACGGCGTTGATTTTCTTTTTCCGGCAAATGAGTTTTATGCTGCGTGCGGGCCTACCGGTTGCGCAGGCACTGGAACTGGCCCAAGCGCAATTGACCAATCCGCGCTTGAATTTGACTTTACGACTGATGCTGAAAGACATTCGGGTCGGCCAATCGCTGTCCTCGGCAATGAGTAAGCACAAGGCGGTGTTTCCGGAAATGGCGATCAATTTGGTGGTTGCCGGAGAAACTACAGGCGATTTGGACCAAATCATGGAAAGGTTAGCGATACACCTGGATAAAAAAGCCGCGCTGCGGGCACAGACCATCAACGCGATGATTTATCCGGCGATTGTGCTGCTGGCGGCAATCGGCGTCGGCATTTTCATGGTGGTAAAAATCATCCCCAAATTTAGTAAATTCTTGATGGGCAAAGGGAAGGCCTTGCCACCATCCACCCAGTTGCTGGTGGATGTGTCCGACTCCGTGCGTCAGCATGGCCTGTGGCTGGCTGGCGGTGCGGCGGCTTTGCTGCTGCTGGTCATAGTGATTTATCAAACCCGTAACGGCCGTTTGTGGCTAGACCGGCTGTTGCTGCGGTTGCCGGTGATCGGCTCGTTGCTGGTGACCGGTTCGATGGCACAGATGAACTGGGCGTTGTCGATTCTGCTGCGCAGCGGTGTCACCGTGTTCGAAGCATTGAAAATCACCGCTAATCTGCTGGGCAACCGGGTTTATGTCGATCAGTTGCTGGCCGCGTCCAACCAAATTTTAGAGGGCCGGGATATTGCGCGCAGTATCGATCATCCGCGCATCCCGCCGCTGGTGGTGCAGATGGTCGCCGTGGGCGAGGGTACAGGGGCGCTGGATGAGGTGTTACAGGAACTAGGAGTTTATTACGAAAAGCTGTTGGAAATTGCGATCAAGCGCCTGTCGGCCTTGATCGAGCCGGTGATGATCTTGGTCATAGGCTCGATGGTGGGCTTTGTCTATTATGCGTTTTTTCAAGCCTTATTCTCTTTGGTATCGGGGCAGTAAATGAGTTTGTCAAATTTAATCAAGCCGACTGTCGGCCTTGTTTTGTCAATGACGGCATTAGCCGCACATGCCCTGGAAACACCGGCCACGCCGCTGCCGTCGACTCCCTCGGCGCCAAAGCAGTTGCGCGATCCTTTCACGCCTAGCGAGCTGATGTACGAAACGGCTGGTGCGCAGGGCGGCACAACGGCTGGTGCTTACGGGTTTTTGCCGAATCAAGAAACCATGAAGGTGCCTAACCTCAAACTACGCGGTCTGTTGAATCCGTCCGGCAAGGCGTTTATTGCCCTGTTGGAAGTCAGCGGTGTGGGTACTTTCATGGTTCGCGAGGGTGATGAATTCAATTTCGACCCCTCGCAACCCAAGAACGCAATCCGCGTCAGTAAAATTACCCGCCTCAGCGTGACCGTTGAAACCGGTACGCTAGGTTCGATCAGAGTGTTGCGCTGATCGGTCGGCGATACCGTTTAGTTATTGAGTATGTTTAGGTTGACGGCGATATGCGCCAATTCGGTGGTGGTCTGCACATGCAGTTTTTTCTTGATTTGCGTCGCGTAGTTGGCGATGGTTTTATTGCCCAAACATAGGTGATCGGAAATCTTGGCGACGGTCAGACCTTGGGCTAGTAACCTGAATATATCGAATTCGCGCGGAGAGAAGCCGTCGACTATCGCTTGATGCTCTACATTGCCGCAGGGTGCCTCAGCGGATGTGAGCAGTCCGGGTTCCGCATAGCTTTTGCCGTGCATGATGCTTTCTATCGCTGTCATCAACAAATTTGGTGCCATGTTTTTGGTGATGTAACCTTGCGCACCGGCCTCCAACGCGCGCCGCACGTAAACCTGTTCGTGATAAATGCTGTAAACCAAAATCCGCGCATCGGCATCCCGCGCGACTATCCGCCGAATCGCTTCCAGACCACCGATCCCCGGCATGGATAAATCCATCACCACCAGATCCGGCTGAGAGTCATCGTAACGCTGAATGGCCTGTTCGCCGCGTTCGGCTTCGGCGACGACTTCGACATTGCCGCTAATCGACAATAGCATGCGAAAACCTGCGCGTACCACCGCATGGTCGTCGACTAATAATATTTTTATGGTGTTGCTCATGGAAGCGGTGCAATGAATTGGCGTCATAAATTTCGAAACGGGGCTGTAGAACTGCCTTGATGTTTCGGTCTTAAAGTTGACGGCTATTATCGGGGAGTAAATTCCTGGAGTGACGCGGGAAAAATTCTTTTTATGGGCCGGGAAAATGGCGAAGGGGAGTTGCAACTGACTTTGTCAAAACTATCGCTTCATTTAGGTGATTCGGCGATAGATATGATTAGTTCAATTCTGCCAATAGCTGGCCGATCATGCTGTTGGCCTGGTTTAAGTAGCCTCTGCCAAACAGGTTTAGATGGTTGAGAATGTGGTAAAGGTTGTAAAGGGTCTTGCGGGTTTTGTAGCCACTGTCCAGCGGACATTCGGCTTGATACGCCGCATAAAAATCGCGGCTGAAACCGCCGAATAATTCCGTCATGGCCAGATCCGCTTCGCGGTCGCCGTAATAGCAGGCCGGGTCGAAGATTATCGGTTGCCCTTGCTTATCTGCGGCAGCGTTGCCGCTCCATAAATCGCCGTGTAGTAAGGATGGATGCGGGCGGTAGTCGCTGAAAAAATCGCGAATTCTTTCCAGCAGTTTTTCCCCTTGAGTTTGCAGTGAGCCGCGATAACCATTGGCGGCGGCAAACTGCAATTGCTTGCCCAGGCGTTGCTGCTGCCAAAAACTTACCCAATCTTCGTGTCTGGCGTTGTGCTGTGGCGTGGAGCCTATGGTGTTATCGATGGGCCAGCCGAAATAGGCTTGCGGGCTTTGGTGCAGTGCGGCGAGTTGTTGGCCGAATAAGCTGGCGCTGCGGTTCTGTAACGAGCCTAATTCGATAAATTCCAATACTAGATAAGCGTGTTGTTGAAACTCACCAAAGCAAATCACTTTTGGTACGCGCACCGCGCCTATGCCTGCCAACTCGCGTAAACCGGCCGCTTCGGCAACAAACATAGCCGCCAAGTCCGCGCGGTTTAATTTGATAAACCAGTCGATGTTTGCGGCTTGCAGTCGGTAGGCGCTATTAATGTCGCCACCACCGACGCTGCTCAGGCGGTGGTTATGTAAAGATTGGCCGGTTTGGGTTTGAAGATGGCTAACTAATGGTTGCAGCGCGGCCATGATGCGTTAATCGGCTACTTTGCCCAACTATCGCGCAAGGTCACGGTGCGGTTAAACACCAGTTTTTCCGGCGTGCTGTCGGCGTAGTCCAGGCAAAAATAGCCGGTGCGCTCGAACTGATAACGAGTATCCGGTGTGGCGTTGACTAAACTGGCTTCCACTCGGCAATTGCTCAACAGTTCCAGCGAATTGGGATTGATGCCGTCCAGGAAGTTATCCAATGTGTCGGGGTTGGGGTGGCTGAACAAGCGGTCGTATAACCGCAGTTCGGCGGGCAGGGCGTGTTGCTCGGATACCCAATGAATCACGCCTTTCACTTTGCGTCCTTCAGGGTTTTTGCCCAAGGTGGCCGGGTCGTAGCTGCAACGCAGTTCTATAACAATACCGGCAGCGTCTTTAATGACTTCGTCGCATTTAATGACATAGGAACCGCGCAGTCTGACTTCGCCACCTGCGACCAGGCGTTTGAAGTCTTTGGGCGGGTTTTCCATAAAATCGTCTTGTTCAATCAGAATGGTTTTGGAAAAGCTGACTTCGCGGCTGCCCATTTCCGGTTTCTGCGGATGGTTGGCGATTTGATAGGTTTCGGTTTTGCCGTCTTCCCAATTGGTGATCACCACTTTTAAGGGTCTTAAAACAGCCATCGCTCTGGGCGCGCGTTCATTTAAATCTTCCCGGATGCAGTTTTCCAGTACACCCATTTCGATCCAGGAATCGTTTTTGGTAACGCCTATCCGTTCGCAGAAATCCCGGATCGCTTCCGGGGTAAAGCCGGCCCGGCGTAGGCCGGAAATGGTCGGCATGCGTGGGTCGTCCCAGCCGTTGACGTGTTTTTCGGTGACCAATTGCAACAGTTTGCGCTTGCTGACGATGGTGTATTCCAATTGCAGGCGCGCGAATTCAATTTGTTGCGGATGGCAAGGGGTTTGCAATTTGTCCAGTACCCAGTCGTAGAGTGGGCGGTGATCTTCGAACTCCAAGGTACAGATCGAGTGCGTGATGCCTTCCAATGCGTCGGAAATGCAATGGGTGTAGTCGTACATGGGGTACAGACACCAGGCGTCACCGGTGCGTTGATGATGCACGCGGCGGATGCGGTAAATGGTCGGGTCGCGCATATTAATGTTAGGCGAGGCCATATCGATTTTGGCGCGCAACACATACTGGCCGTCAGCGAATTCGCCGGCACGCATGCGAGTAAACAAATCCAGGTTTTCGTCGATGGAACGGCTGCGGTCCGGGCTTTCCTTGCCGGGTTCGGTCAAGGTGCCGCGGTCGGCGCGCATTTGCTCCGGCGTGGAACTGTCGACATAAGCGTCGCCTTGTTTAATCAACTGCACCGCGTATTCGTAAAGCTGTTCGAAGTAATCCGAGGCGTGATACTTGCCGGCCCACTTAAACCCTAACCATTGCACATCGCGTTCGATGGCTTCCATGTATTCGACGCTTTCTTTTTCCGGGTTAGTGTCGTCGAAGCGCAAATTGCAAGTGCCGTTGTTTTCGGCTGCCAGCGTGAAATTCAGGCAAATCGATTTGGCGTGGCCGATGTGCAGATAACCATTGGGTTCGGGAGGAAAGCGGGTGGCGACTTTGCCGTTGTTTTTGTTGGCGGCCAGATCGGCGGCAATGATGTGTCTGATAAAGTTGGATGAAACTGGGCTATCGGAAGCTGACATGTTCGAGTAAATGGCTGTGGTTATTTATGAGGTGGGCGGCGAAT
>Ga0123390_1096587_pt1 | contig 17896 bp, 19 predicted proteins | sample T3HHNO3metaT_FD_89918 | JGI IMG/M metagenome (GOLD analysis project Ga0123390, IMG submission 89918) | Methane-oxidizing artificial microbial communities from Washington, USA to study methane cycling - T3-HHNO3 metaT (Metagenome... | ecosystem: Engineered > Modeled > Simulated communities... | reverse complement strand
AAAAAACGTGGAACTGCGCGGTTGCTTGAAAACCTGTTCTCTGATCAAAAACGCCGTACGGGCGACAGAAGAAGATTGGCATACTGAATATCTGGCGCCGATTTTGTCCATCAAGATTGTCGCCGACATTGACGAAGCGATAGCTCATATCAATACTTACAGCTCGGCTCATACCGAGGCCATCGTCACCGAGGATTACACCTTGGCGCGGCGCTTTTTGCGGGAAGTGGATTCCAGCTCGGTGATGGTCAATGCTTCTACCCGTTTTGCCGACGGCTTTGAATACGGTTTGGGTGCGGAGATTGGCATCAGTACCGATAAATTGCACGCGCGCGGTCCGGTTGGCTTGCATGGTCTGACCTCGTTGAAATTCATCGTGCTGGGCGACGGGCATATCCGCCAATAATGATCGGGGTTTACGGCGGCACGTTCAATCCGGTCCATTACGGCCATTTGCGCACCGCGCTGGAAGTGAAAGAGCTGTTTGAATTGGAGCAGCTGCGCTTGATTCCTTGCCGGGTGCCGGCACACCGAGACGAACCCGACGTGCCGGCGCACCTGCGTTTGCAAATGCTGGAAGCCTCCGTCGCCGATACTCGCGGCTTTAGCGTTGATCGGCGCGAGTTGGATAGGGCGGGGCCATCGTATATGGTGGATACGTTGCATTCCTTACGCAACGAAATGGGCGATACGCCTTTGCTGTTGTTTATCGGCGCCGATGCCTTTGCCGGTTTGGAACGTTGGCATCAATGGCAACGTTTATTCGATTATGCGCACATCGTGGTGATGACTCGCCCCGGCTATGCCGGATCGGCGCTATCGGCGTTTTTACAACAACGAATTGCCGAAGACCGAGCCCAATTAAGCCGGCAGAATGCAGGACTGTTAACCTTCCAGGAAGTCACCGCGCTGGCGATTTCCGCTACCGCAATCCGCGAACTGGTGGCGGCCGGACGCGATCCACAATTTTTACTGCCCGACCGGGTCATCGAATTGATTCGCAGGCATTATTTATATCAACCCCTCATTCATCACACAGGAAATTGAATGCAAACAGAAGCATTACTTAAGCTGGTCGAAACCGAGCTCGACGACCGCAAAGGCCTTAACATCAAGACTATCGATGTGCGTGGCAAAACCAGTATTACCGATTATATGGTCATCGCCACCGGTACCTCGTCTCGGCACGCCAAATCGCTGTGTGATTATGTAGTGGAAAAGGTCAAGGAGCAGGGGCAGCAGCCGCTGGGATTGGAAGGCGATCAAAGTTCTGACTGGATTTTGTTGGATTTGGGTGATGTGATCGTGCATGTGATGACCGGTCAGGCCCGCGAACTGTATCAGCTGGAAAAACTCTGGTCAGTGGCCGGCGACAAGACGCACGGTTAGTTTTTGCCGCGATTTGCCGAAAGAAATTTCAACCGGCTCAAGGGCATAATTTGTCATCCGCCCTCAAGAAAAAGCCCAAGTAGTCGATGACTTAGGCGAGTAGGAGGAGGGGTTATGAAAGCGTTTAAGACAATCTGTTTGCTGTTGATCATGGCAGTCGCGACGGGGTGCGCGTCCGTGGGCGGCAAAAGTGCCGAGGCGCCGTCGCAGTCAGCCGGCAAAACCCTGCGCGCTAGTGGTTATAGCCGTTTCGACGATAGCGGCAAGCTGGCGTTCAATCAACGCTGGTTACAAGCGCAACAAGCTGCCAAACTGGATGCCTATCGCGGCTTGGCGGATTTGCTGTATCAAGAAAAATTGGGCAATCAAACCACGGTCGGCGCTCAAGTGATGCGTGACGAGGTCTACCGGGTTTATCTGGATAGTTATTTACGCGAAGCGCGTGCCGCCGATTACCGGACTGTCAGAGACAATTTAAAAACAACGCTGGAATTGCGTCTTAGCCCGCGTTTTTACCAATGCATGTCCGGCGATACCTATGTCGTCGGCCAGTGTCTGCAGGAAGATAACAAGCTGGCGTTTACCCGGCTGGGCTATAAAACAGCAACGGTGACTTCGGCCAACCTGGCCTGCGGCGCACGCGATTGTAGCGATCAATATTATGTGTCTGGCTTTTCCAAAAAGCCCAATGTCGTGGACGATACTTTGCTGGAAGCCGGTCTTTACGATTTGGAATGGATAGCCAACACCGGCTTGCGGACGATATTTCAGTATTTGTTGATCAACGGATTTTATAGTGCCTTATAAAAACTTGCTAACAGTGTTACTGATCGCTTTGCTGGCTGCATGCAGCAGCGGTAATAGTAAGCGGGGCGGCGATGAGAATGGCGTTGCCGTGTCCGGCCAGCAGGTCAGCGTGCAAGGCAGTGCGCCAATCGTTGGCGGGGGTATCGAAGCAGCCCGCCGCGCGGCTATCGACGATGCGGTGCATCAGGCATCTATGCAGCTTAAACGCAACAATCACTCGGCGATGCTGGTTAGTGATATTAAGGTGGTCGACGAATGGCAGGATGCCGATCTTTATCATGTGCAGGTGCTGGCAGTATTGTCCGATAAGCAGCGTTGCGGTTCGCCTTATCGGAAAAAAATCGTCGCCACCGGCTTTCCGGTCATGAATGCCGATCAAATCAGCGGCAGCGAAAGCCAGGATTTATACAGCGGCATTCCCCGAGAGATTAATAACCAGTTGATGGAAACCGGCGATTTTATCGGCCGTAATCTGACCAATACCTCTTTATATAGCCGGCCCGATATGGCACCGGAGATTCGCTTTGCCGAGGGTACGCCTGAATCGGTTATTGTGAATATCGCCAAACAGCAGAACGCGCAATTTGTGTTGTCCGGCGTGATTCGCGATTTTCGGGTGGAATCCACAGAATACGTGCGCGGCAGCGGCGCTCTGGCGGACTTAAAATCCATGGTCAGGGATTTTGTCGCTCGCCGTAGTGTTGGGATTGACGTATTTGTTTACGACGGTTTTAGCGGTGCCTTGCTGTTTCAACATCGTTACACCGATTCTATCCTGGGCGACGTCTCGCTGCCGAGCGGCTATACGGTGGGTAGCGAGCGTTTCAACTCCACGTCGGCCGGTCACGCCATCAGCGAGATCATTCAGCAGGCTAGTGAAGATATTCACAAATTATTCGGCTGCTATCCCTTTACCACCCGGGTGATACAAGCCGGCAACAACCGGATCGTGATTGCCGCCGGCGCCCAGGATAAAATCAGAGTCGGTGATAAGCTGATGATTTATTCGGCGTCCGCCGGCGGTACGTCGGGAGCGGGTTTGGGTGAGTCGCAAGGTATCTTGACGATAACCGACGTTAGTGCTGCTACGGCGGCGGGTACTCTTGATTCTTCGGCGGTTGCCGGTGCAGTAAGGCCGGGCGACTGGGTGAAAAGTTTTGCTACGCCTTAACGGGGGCGTCGCTCAAACTCAGTAAGCGTTCTATGTCTTTACTGATACCTGCCGGCGTGTCTATCGGCGCATAGCGTTTAAAAACCTTGCCATCTCGGCCGACCAGAAATTTGCTGAAATTCCATTTAATGGCATTTAAACCCAGGATGCCCGGGGCTGAGGTTTTCAAATACTCGAACAGCGGATGTGCGTGGTTACCGTTAACGTCGATTTTTTCGAACATTGGGAAGCTAACGCCATAGTTCAGTTCGCAAAAGCTGGCAATTTCTTGGCTATCGCCTGGTTCCTGCTGGCCGAATTGATTACACGGAAACCCTAGGATCACTAAGCCGCGGCTTTTATAGGTCTGGTATAGCGCTTCCAAGCCACGGAACTGCGGGGTAAAGCCGCATCGACTGGCAGTGTTGACGATTAGCAGCACTTTTCCGCGGTAATCTGCCAAAGCGACAGTTTCACCGTTAATGTTAGTGGCCGAGAATTGGTATATGTCATTCATGCTAATGCTGGTTCGTTATGGAATTACTTGTGCTTGTTGTAAACGTTGGGATGGCGCTTCTTAAAGCCTATGTATCCCCATCAAGATGCATAGACAAACATTTGCAGAGCATACCGTTATTCATCGGATTGTCAAAAATCTGTAGTGCCAACATACCCATATTCGCATGGGGGCTTAACAGGAATTTTAATGGGCTTTGAAGGTATACCGCCTAGGCAACTCTTTCGCGGGACGACCGCCCATAGCGTCCTGGCGTACGGGCGGCTGTTGAAACCTGCGGAGATTTCTCAGTGCCTATTGTGAGGCTAGCCGTTGTTGCAGTTTGGTTTGCAGTAAGCTGTCATAGTGGCGTTTCAACACCGAGTCGGTAGGCGGTGTTGGCAATTCGGCTGCAATTTCGCGGCGTAATTGCTCAAGGTCCTGCGTCTGCACTGACGAATCTTCAGGCAGAACCGCTTCTACAGGGCTGGCTGGCTGGGCCGCAGCTTCCGGCTGGGAGGGCGCCGATTCGTCCACCGCTTGTGAATGCTGAGGCGATGCGATTTTGTGCAGCGTTTCGTAGTGACGGCGCAGCACGGAGTCGGTGGGATAGGGATTGCTGAGGGTCTCTTTCTCCGCTTGCAAGGCTGCCAGATAATGGCGTTTTAATACTGAATCTTCCGGTATTGTGATTACCGGCTCTTCTTTCGTCGGTGTTCTCGGCTCTTCGATAACGGCTGTGACGATTGGCGCCTGTGGCGCGGGTTCGACAATTGGTTCAGGCGCTTGGATGGGAGGCTCTACCGGGGGCTCGATTTCTTGCGCTATTGGAGTGGTTGGCGACGCGGTATTCGGTTGCGAAGGGGAATTGGCTGCACGGGAAGCTGCAGGTTGAGGTGGTGTCGCCTGTTTATTCTCCGGCGTCTTGCCGATGGGCTTGAGTTTTAGTTTGCCTTTCCAGACCAGCCAACCGACTACTGCCAGCCCTAAGATTACCAGAAGTTCTATCATGATTTGTCCCCCTCAATATTGTTATTAATCCAAAACTAACTAACACCTACAGCGTTACCGATTGGCTTTCTAGGCATAGCTTCCGCGGCTTGTATTCCAAAGCATGATGGAAGCGCTACGATTAAATCGCAGCGCTTTATACCATAGATCGTTGAAATAGTTGATTTGTCGAGTCGCAAGGCCCGCGCTTGGTCAGCAATAGCCAAGGCGCATTGCCCGTGTTAGCTTTTCTATATTGAAAAAACGAAGTTTCAATTTATTCGATTGGGTCAATCGATCATGACTTGCAAAACATTCAACAGTGCACGTGTTGTGTCAGTTTTTTTTACAGGCAAAAATGCTGAATTTCCAAATGAAAATTGCGGTTCGGGGTATTGTTAAATTTTTATGACAATGCGTCGGGATTTTTTCCTGAAATTGCTTTGCAAAAGCGCTCTGGCATTGGATTTGCAAAAACTTAATGAAAATCCCTGGGGAAAAACCGATTAAGTTGATGCCACGACGCAGTTTTTCTTAGTTGATGCTCAGGTAGGTTTGAATTGTAATGCACGGTAATGTAAGCAAATGCTGACGTAAAAATTTACAGTTCGTGGTGGTTGAAATTGTTTTGATAGGATGATTTTTATTTAAGCAATTGTTTTATAAATTTAAATTATTCTTGGCTTCCTATTTGCTTAATAATCGTACGATTTCGTGGAATGCCTAACGGAAACTTAACCAAAGAAAGTATTCAAAAGGACTGTACAGATTTTTATATTAGGGGGGAATTATGGAAACCAAAACGATTAAACACATACTGTTGGCGGGATTTTTATCGTCAGCCGCAATTTTCGGAGGAGGCGCTCAAGCGGCCTCATTTAGCGTAGCGGGTAGCCTAACAGGCGATCCAAGAACCGATAATCCGGATAACCTGTTCATCAACGTCGGCATAAATGTCCTTGACACTGTAGCTACTTGGACAGTAGATATCGCTTCGCCTCTGCATCCAAATGCAAAGCTCGATGAGTTTTATTTCAATCTGGGATCTTCGGTTAATGCTGCCAATGTTCTTTTTGGTGGGTTTTCGCCAGCGGGTTGGGTTATCAACAGTCCAGCATCGACAGTAGGTGGAGGGAACTTCAATCCCACGTTTCTTTTTGAAGCTGTTGATCCGCCAGGTAACGGAAACAACGTCACTAATGCCGTGAATTTGTCGTTTACCGCAACCTTAAACCGTAATTGGACTTTGGATGATTTTTATTCCGCAGCAGCACTACAGAGCTCGGAAGCTACGTTACCTGCCGGTCAATTGGGTGCTCATTTGCAATCACTAAGTACGGCAGGTTGTGCAGGTTGTTCCGATAGCGGTTTCCTTATAGGCAATTACACACGCGGCGGCGGCGGTAGCCAAGGCAGCGTGCCCGAGCCAAGTGTTGTGGCTTTGCTGGGTATGGGCTTGTTGGGCATGGGTTTGTCACGTAAAAGCAAAGTCTGATTGTCCGATTTGTTTACACACCTAAAAAACGCCGGTTAAACCGGCGTTTTTTTTTCCAGAAATTGTCTGGTAGCTTCAGCAACAGGTGTTACCCCATTGTTGTTATGGTGATTCTGAAAGCAAAGTCACAGTAATGGCAGCCCAGTTTTTTTAGACTTTCTTCCAAGCAGAAAGCTGATTCCGAACATTCAAATTAGCTTACGTTCAGAAAGCCTCAAGGCAAAGAAGCCAAGGATGAGGTGTTTAAGATTTGGACATTCAAAATAAAAACGAGGGGAACAGTCATGAACAAAAAAAATTTATACATCACTTTAGGCGTAGCGTTATTGGCAGTGCCCGCAATCATTTATCTTGATAAATACCTGCTGGATCAGGAAATTTTGCAAATAAATCAGGATATGCATCAGTTGCCGGCGTCAGCTGGTAACGTCGCCAAAACCTGGAAACCAGGGCAAATTTTAGTTAAACCCAATGCGGGTTTGTCGGATGCGGAGTTTGAAAAAATTCTGCGGGGCAATCAAGGTAAAAGCAGCGAAAAGATCGGCAATTTGCCGGTTCATATCGTTAGCGTTCCTGAACAAGCGGAAGAAGCGGTGGTACGGGCATTATCAAAAAATCCCCATATCGAGTTCGCTGAGCTGGATATGGTTCAGCCCATGAGTACGACTACCCCGAATGATCCGAATTTTGCCGGTGCGTGGCATTTAGCAAAAATACAAATGCCTGGGGCTTGGGATGTTTCCAAAGCTGATGGCATTACAATAGCTGTATTGGATAGTGGCGTTGATGGTTCGCATCCGGATTTGGCTAATCATATGATTCCGGGCTGGAATGCCGTGGACGGCGGCTCTGATACCTCTGACATCAATGGTCATGGTACGGCTGTTGCCGGTACAGCGGCGGCTGTCACCGATAACGCTATTGGGGTTGCCGGCGTGGCCTGGAATGCTAAAGTGATGCCGGTGAGGATTACTAACGATTCTACGGGATACGCTTATTGGAGCGATATAGCTAGGGGTTTGAGTTGGGCGGCAGATAATGGTGCCGATGTCGCGAATATTAGCTACGGTGTGAGTGCTAGTTCGGCCGTGTCATCGGCAGCGCAGTATATGAATGCCAAAGGCGGATTAGTGGTTGTTGCAGGCGCCAACGACGGAGTCGATCCCGGATATACCGATAATCCCTACATGATTTCTGTTTCAGCAAGCGATTGGAATGATGCGAAAGCCAGTTGGTCCAATTTTGGCGCCTTTATTGATGTCGCCGCTCCCGGCACTTCTATTGCCACGCTTTTGAGAGGTGGCGGATATGCCAATTGGAACGGGACTTCATTTTCTAGCCCGGTCACTGCGGGCGTAGTCGCGTTGATTCAAGCCGCAAATCCGAATTTGGTGCCTGCGGATGTCGAAAAAGTGCTGAAAGATTCTGCCGATAAAGTATCCGGCGTTAATTTTGATCCAAACTATGGCTATGGGCGTATTAATGCTAACGCCGCGGTGCAATTAGCGCTAAATACCGTGGCTAGAGATACTCTCGCGCCGACCGCTGCCATTTCATCTCCAACCGCTGGCGCTGTGGTCAGTGGTTTGACCTCTGTGGCTGTTAACGCTAACGATAATGTCGCCGTAAGCCAGGTTTCATTTTACGCAGGGGGTAAATTGGTCGGAACAGATGGCACTGCGCCTTACACCTTCAGTTGGGATTCCACGACTGTGGCAAACGGCAATATCAATTTAACGGCGGTGGCGACGGACTCTTCCGGAAACCAAGGTTCATCAAGCGCCGTGACTGTGAACGTACAAAATCAAACCACGGTAAGCACCACGGATCAAGCGGCGCCAACCGTGACTATTTCTAACCCGATTAACGGTGCGAAACTGAGTGGTAGCGTGGTGGGTATCTCTGCTGCTGCTAATGACGACGTTGCCGTCGCTAAAGTGCAGCTTTATATCGATAACAAGCTGGTGTCGTCTACGACTAACAAAACCTTGAGCTATAGCTGGAATGTCAAGAAAGCGGCTGCCGGCAGCCATTCGATAAAAGCGGTTGCCACCGATACCGCCAATAAAACCGGTACCGTCAGTATTCTCGTCAGTAAGTAGCCTTCGTATTCGGAAAACTGCCAACTGTTTTGTTGGCGGTACTGTAAAGGCGATTAAAAACAGGGGTGTATTCCGCCCCTGTTTTTTTTTGCGGGATTCGTAGCGCTTACCCCGGCCCTATTGATCACGGGTATTCTTTACGGGCTGAGCGCGTCGAAGCCCAGGTCGGATCACCTTTCGATTAACTCAGTACTCTCAAGGATAAAAGGCAAACAGTATTTAAGAGTCGGGTTAATAATGATTGCGGGTGGCACAATGACCGGAAAGTTTTGCGATGCAATCCAGATTATCCGCCGCTTCATCCGTTACAATACCGCTCACTTACCGTGACTCCGGATACCCATATTTCAATGAACGATTCGATTATTTATGCACTGGATTTTGATGGCGTTGTCTGCGACAGTGCGGTAGAAACCGCGATCACCGGCTGGAAAGCCGGCACTACTATTTGGAAAGACATGCCTGACGCGGTACCTCAGACTATCGTTGAGCAGTTTCGCGAAGTGCGACCGATTATCGAGACGGGTTACGAAGCTATTCTGATCATCCGCCTCATGTATTTGGGCAAAAGCACTGCCGCTATTTACGCCAACTACGCCGCTAAAGTGCAACGGATGCTGGATGAAATCCATTTAAGCATCGACGATTTGAAAAAGCTGTTCGGTGATACTCGCGACAATTGGATTGCTAGTGATCGTGCCGATTGGATAGCCAAGAATCCTTTGTATCCGGGGGTTGCGGAAAAATTGCGGCGCTTGGGCCAGAGGCATTTGTGGTGTGTGATTACGACCAAGCAAGAACGCTTCGTCAAGGAAATCCTCAGAGCCAACAACATTGAATTGGCCGACGAGAGGATTTTCGGGATGGACCGCAAGCTCAGCAAACCTGAGGTTCTGAAAGGATTGAAAGCTCAGCATCCAGGCCAGCCGATTTATTTCACTGAGGATCGCCTACCGGCACTCGATGGGGTGCAAAAACATCCGGAGTTGGCGGATGTGAAATTATTCCTCGCCCTCTGGGGTTATAACCTTGCTGCAGACCATGCCGTTGCAGCGGGGCAAGCAATCGCGCTACAACACTTAGATACTTTTCTCAGCGACAGTTTGGGTGCCGTTTAAACCGCCGAATTCAGTAGCGGTATTCCAAAACACTGTGGGTGTCGACGCCGGCATTGTTCAAATAATAGTAGCCGTCGCCGTGGCTGACAATGCGTTGGTAGGGTAGGGTGTCCATCTCGGCCAGATAAACGATGGCGTGAGTTTTAATCAGGCAATACACCACGTCGCCTTCCCGCAACGCCATGCTCTGACAGGCGCCCGGCGTAATTTCCACCAATAAAGTCCCCCCGCAATCGACTTGCACGATCAGGCTTTCGCCGCTGGGAATGATCGCGCAGATCCGGCCTTTTAGTTGATTCTGAATGGAGATGCCATCAATGTAGGCCCGAGACAGAGCGATGTCGTTGGCGCGTATTGATACCTGGCTGTGGCTGCCGATTGCAAACTGGGGGCGTAGCGGCAATGCCAGCGGCAGACCGAAACTGTCCGCCATACTGCAACCCGCCTGGACATCGTGACTGCGAATACTGATCGGCAAGATGTTGTCGATCTGGCGAATACCAAGGTAACGCAAGATACCTTGTTGTTTGGCCACTTCGCGCAAGGAGCCGCTGCGCAGCACCTGACCATGTTCCAGCACGATCAACTGGTCGGTCAATTCCAGAATCTCGCCCAGCGACTGGCTGGCATACAGTACCGGCAAGCCGAATTCGTCTTGCAGGCGTTTTAAAATCGGCAGCAGTTGCGAGCGGTAACCATCGCCGATGGCGGCGAAGGTTTCGTCCAACAGTAATAGTTTTGGCGATTTCAGCAGGGAACGGGCTAGCGCCACGCGCTGGCGCTCACCAACCGAGAGCCGTTCGATAGGCTGGTCCAGGTTGGCGCCCAGTTCCAGTAAGTTGATTAGATAGTCCGGTTTGAATAGCCGGCGCTGTTTTAGGGTTCGGTAATAGGCGGCGCTTAAATTGTCGCGCACGGTTTCACTGGCGTCGGCGCAATCGATTTGCAATACAGCGCCTATCGGCCGTTGTTCGCGCGGCATTACGATGCCTTTGCGGCTGTCGAACAAAATCTTGCCGTCCAATGTGATATGCCCGCTTTGCGGCTGGATAGTGCCGGCGATCAAGCCCAGCAAGGTGCTTTTTCCGGCGCCGGATTGCCCGAACAGGCCTACGCTGATGTCGCCCACCGAACATTGCGTGCTGAGGTCGAAATGACCGCGACGCAGTTTGACATTCATTTCCAGCAGCATGACCACCTCCGGTGGTTAAAGCCAACCCGGCTTGGTGGCCGGGTCGCACATTTTATTAGCCTTGCACGCCAAGAATCACCGCGCCGGCCTTGAATATTGCCGTGGCCGTTTGGCCTTTACGCAGCCCCAGGGTTTCCACGCTATCGTTGGTGACGGTAGCCGCGATTTTGTCGCCGCCGGGCAGGGCAATATCCACTTCGGTGTTGACCGCGCCGGGCTTGACGTCAGTTATCGTGCCTTCCAGCTGGTTGCGCGCCGAAATCCGGTAACCGCCGAAATCGGTGACGACGATCACTTGCGGCGCTTTAACCAACGCGATGACTTTCTTGCCGGTTTCGATGGCCAAGTTTTCAACGGATTCTTTGGTGATCGAGGCGACGATGGTTTCACCACCTTTTAAGCCAACATGTACCTCGGCGTTGACGGCACCGATGATGACTTGATTAACGGTGCCGGAAAATTGGTTACGTGCGCTGGTTTTCATAGTAATTCCTCGTGAAGTGTGGGGGAGTCCGTTTCATAACGGTATTGCGTGGAAAATTAATTGACCGCCGGTAAGGCATAGCCGTATTTCTCGATGATCGCTAATGCCGGCGGTGATTTTAGAAAAGCCAGCAAAGCCTGCGCTGCTGGATTTTCCGCGCCGGTTTTCAGCAGCACCGCATCTTGCAGAATGGGAGTATGCAGATGTTTCGGGACGGTCCAGCCGGAGCCCGAACCGATTTTGCCGTTCTCTATCACTTGCGATAAAGCCACAAAGCCCAGCTCGGCGTTGCCGGTACTGATAAATTGATGAGTTTGGGCGATGTTTTCGCCTTGCACGAATAAGGGTTGCAGTTTTTTCAATAAACCTTGGCTTTTCAGGACTTCCACTGCCGCTGCGCCGTAAGGTGCCAGTTTCGGATCAGCCAGAGCCAGATGTTTGAAGTCACCTTTGCTGAGAATTTGGCCTTGCTCGTCCACATAACTAGGGTTGCTGGACCACAGTACCAGCTTGCCGATGGCATACGTAAAGCGGGTGCCGGCCACCGCCAAACCGGATTGCTCCAGTTTCAGCGGGCTTTTGTCATCAGCCGATAGAAACACCTCAAACGGCGCGCCGTTCTCAAATTGGGCGACGAATTTGCCGGACGATCCGAAGGAAAGCTTGGCACTGTGGCCGCTGGCTTTTTCAAATGCCTCGGCGATTTCCGTCATTGGCTTGGTAAAGTTAGCCGCCACCGCGACTAAAGTCGTTTCGGCTTGCGCTATCGCGCTTAGCGCGGCCAGCGATAGGGCCAGAATAATTCGGTTTAAAGCGATAAACGACATGCTATTTCTCCTTAATGATGAAGCGGCTAAAACCGTAATTGGCTCTGCACGTAAACGTAATCGACGTCGTCTTTAACAGTCGGTGCCGACGGTGCTTTTTTGGCAAATTCGCCCTTGAACAGATGTGCCCAGCCGGTTTCGAAATTTAGGCTGCTGTTGAAATCCCAACGGGCGGTCAATTCCAATTGTTGACCGATAAAATCACCGCTGCGGCCGCTGCTATCTTGCAAACCGGCTGCCGTCCAACTGTCTCTGGCCGATGCCAGCCAATAGAAACGGTGACTCAGTCCAAGCTGCACATCGCTGCGCGGCGCGGCGGCGATTCTGTAACCAGGCGTGCTGATATTGCTGCGGGCGAATGCGCCATACATACCCGTCGCGCCGAACTCGAAGCGCCGTGCGCCGTACAAGGTGTCGAAGCGTTGGTCTTGATTGTCGTTTGGGTTCTCGTCACCGCTGGCATAGTCGTATTCCAACGCAAAACGCGGTGACCAAGAGGCATCGAAGGTATAGCCGACATCGGCATGTTGGTACCAGGCAGCGTGCTCCAAATCGCGGCCATTGCTGGCGGCAGTACTGGAACGGACGGTGCCTAGCTGACCGATAGTTTCAGTTTGAAAGTCGAAATTGGCTTTTTTGGGTTTCAGGAAAAATCGTACACCGGGGGTGAAATAGCGGCGATTGCGGGTGGGGTTGCGGATGCTGTCGCCTTCGTCGAGATGATATAGATAAACTTCGCTGTTGACGCCCCAGGCCAAGTTGTACAGTTCCAAAAAGCCGCCGGAAAACCAGGTGTGGGTGTCTTCTTCGTCGAACTCGTGGACCTCGTTGAGAATATCAGCTGAAGCGGTCGGGTAGCGGTTGACCGGCATCGTTACAAAGCCGGTAAATTGCCATTGATCGTAATTCAGCAGCCGGAGTTTTACGCCGGTAAAACTGTTGATGTCGTTGCGCATCGCATTGCGGGCAATTAAGCGGCGACTGCCCAAGTTCAGCGTTTGCCGCCCCGCCACAATTTCAGCGCCGATGCCGCTGTAAAACAGGTTTTGATCTGCCCAGGCCAGATAACCTTGAATAAAGTCCGCTGCATCCGCGTGGGTGTTATTCACGCCGGAACCACTATCGGCGCCCAAGGCGCGTGCATCGAGAAATTCCGCACCTATCCTGAATTTAGCGATGTGCGCTTGTAGCCATAGCGCAGTTTGCAAGGCGATTTGCTGATCACCACCCCGGCCGTTGGCCTTGAAGTTGCCGTCCATCGTTTCGTAACGGGTGCGTTGCTCTACAGACGCATCCAGCCATTTTGGCAGATTCAGCGAGTCGTGCAGATTCCAGACCGGCTTTTCGAATTTGTCGTTGCCCAGCAGGGCGTCCTGTATCTGACTGGAAAATGCGGCCATGGGCGGCTTGCTGTAGGTTTTATTTTCCGCCGCTTCACTTACGTCAATATAGAGGCTGTTCGTTGTGATCGCACTCATTGCCGTGAGAAAACAGACTTTGCGATAACGGTTTTTGGGGGCCATGGTTTACCTATTAAGCGGGTTAAATGCCTTGGGTTTATGATAATGTCCTGGCTTTTGTATGACTTTGCTATGGTGTTCATCACGGCCAAGGAATGTTGGCAGTCTACTTTTCGTTATGTACAAAAGTAAATAACGAAAAACAAAAATAACTTATTTCAATGTGGGAAATAGTGTTTGTTGCCAATCCGTTTTGTTCAAATCAGATAAATAATTGAATAATGTCTACACCAGAGAAAAATCCAAAGGCGCTAGAACTCCCTTGGCTTGAAGGTGAATTGCGTCTAGCCGGCATTTTGGATCGGCGCATGATCAGCTTGCTACGGGCAATAGAGCAAAGCGGATCTATCAATCAAGCCGCCAAGCAGGCTGGATTAAGCTACAAAGGTGCGTGGCAGATGATAGAGCGTGCAAATAATCTGGCTCCGAAGGTTTTAGTAGCCACCGCGACGGGCGGCAGCAAGGGAGGCGGTACCAAGCTAACGGCGGCGGGTTTGTCCTTGCTCAAGCTATTTGCCCGCCTAGAGGATCAGCATCGCGCCCTTTTGCAGCAGCTCAATCAAAGCTTGATCGACGATCCGGATGTAATGCTTTTGTTGAAACGTCAGGTGATTAAAACCAGTGCCGGAAACCAGCTGTTCGGAACGATTGCCAAGATCAATTCTGGCGCAGTAAACGTCGAAGTATTTGTGTCATTGAAGGGGGGAGAGCAAGTTGTTGCCAGTGTGCCGTTGGCAACATGTGTAAATTTGCAATTGAAGGTAGGCGGCGACGCCGTGTTATTGGTCAATGCGCCGGATATTTTGGTGTTGGGTGATGATGATCTTGGGTTTCATGGATTGTCGGCGCGGAATCGTCTGGCTGGTCGTGTGATTCGCATCCATTTTGATGGTGTGGATTCTGAAGTGATTATCCAATTACCCAGTGGCGAAACCATTGCCGCTACTATCACCCAGATTAGCGCTGAGGCTCTTACACTCAAACCTGGCGCCAATGCGACAGCCGTGTTTAAGAGTAATGCCGTGATCTTGGCTGCATTGGTGCCTACCGGCGACTGTTAGCTAGGCCGATAAAGATATTCGTTATAAATCCTACAAATCTTAAATAATCATCATTCGATAATTGTCGCGTTTGCGACATTGTCGGGTCGCTTCGCCGCCAAACTGCCGGTTTCCGCGAATGATTCCCATCAGAAAACCAAGCAAAAACCGTCTCAACCATGGGTTTGGTGTGGTTTTAATCGTCCTGGCAAGTGTTTTGCTTGCATGCTGTTAACGACTTTTTATTCATTACCTTTCATTGGGGATTTAAGCAGATGCTACTTGAAAAATACGACAGCCAAGGGCTTTTATGGATCACAACCTTAGTTGGCAAAACCAGCAAAGCCGGCATTTCGGCGTTTCGCGGCGACTTGGTGTTGGTCGAAGGCGAGTTGCGTGAAGGGTCGACGAATATTCGGGACCGGAAAACCCCGGAGCTGGTGATCAATCAATCAGCGATATTAGCCGACAGCGACAAAATTCTGTTTGTCAACGGCCTGTTTTTCCAGTTGGAGGATCTGCCGGTATTCGTTGAAAAATATAAGGATGCCTTGACTCCTGAAACCGTCACGCTGTTTTACGTGCAAAACATCGCCAAACCAACGCAAATCGTTTTAGACGGCGTTGTCTTCAATTTATTGCCGCATCAGGAAGGCATGGTTTGGAATTTGATGCTGGAAGAGCTTTATATCGAAAAAGCCGATCTGAAAGGCCAGTCCGGCGAAGACAAGGTCATCACTGCATATGAGGCAGCCAAGGGCTATAAAATCAAAGCCGAGCCGATCAGTTTGGAGACAGCTTTATCGCAAACTATTGAGGTTAAGAAAGATTTAGCCGTTGGGCCGGTTTAAGTTGGGTTCCGCGGACCTTTTTTGGGGAATGCGCCATGAAAAATTTTAAAACTATTTCCGCTGTCGATTCCGAAAAGCTGATCGCTGAACAGCAACCGATGATATTGGATTGCCGCGATCTCAAGGATTATCGGGCCGGGCATATCGACAATGCCATGCATGTCCACGAGCAATTGCGCGATTCGCTGTTAAAAAAAGCCGACAAGGCCAAACCTTTGCTGATTTATTGCTATTACGGCCATGCCAGCGAGCATTTGGCGGAAATGTTCGGCGATTTTGGTTTTCAACAGGTCTACAGCATGGCCGGCGGCTATGCCGACTGGAAAGAACAGCACAAACTTTAAGGGTGACGCTATGGAACAATTATCACGAGATCTGGCTTTGCGTATTGCACTGGCTTCGCGGATTTTGCCGGGAGTAGATGTACCGAAGTTGATCGGTGTGTTGCACGAAAAAGTCGGCTCGCCGTTGGATGACGAAAAACTGAAATCGATTACCGTTACCAATCTGAAGACCGGCATCGGAAGTCTGGATGGCGAGGAAGACGGCGAAGATATTGGCATCGGTCTGGAAAACATCAAGCTAGCGGTTCGGTATTTGTGGGGCGAGGAAGACGAAGACGAGGGGCTGCCGGAAATCATGCCTTATAAAGAGGGTGATATTCCGGAATCGATTCGGGTGGCGATTGCCTCCAATAGCGGGCAGCTATTGAACGGTCATTTTGGTTCCTGTATTCGGTTTTTGGTCTACCAATTGTCCCGATCTGATATGCGCTTGATCGATATTCGCTCGACAGTGGAAGCCGACAGCGCCGACGACAGAAATCTGTTCCGGGCCAATATGATCAAGGATTGCCACGTATTGTTTGTGCAATCCATTGGTGGGCCGGCGGCGGCCAAGGTGATCCGTGCCGATATTTATCCGATCAAGGAACCCGATGTGATCGATGCGGTGGAGAAACTCACCGAGTTTCAGAAAGTGTTTGACGCTGCGCCGCCTTGGATGGCGAAGGCTCTCGGTAAAAGTGCCGAGGAGCGGAAGCGTTTCGCGCATCAGGAATAAGAGGCTCTGAAATTGTGCGTCTTACCCTCTCCGTCGAGAGGGTAGGTTTTTGTTCCGCTTAGCTTTGGCCGTAATAATTCAATCGCGGATCGTTATTGCTTTTCCATCGTTTTGATAAACGCATCTGCCTCGTTAATCGACTTTTCCATTTCCACTACCAAAGCCGATACATCCGATTTAACCGAGTCCAGCTGACCTTTTAGCGAAGCAATGGCCTGGGCATTCAGATTGTGTTTCAGATACAGCACCTGATCGCGAAATACGCTGAGTACCGGCTCGATTTTGGTTTCGGCTTTGCGCATTGCCGCTAGCAGTTGTTGATAGTGCGCTTTGGTGGCCGTCAACTTTTGCTGGCTGTTCCGTCTTAGTGAAGCATTGCTGTATTGGGTTAGTTCGGTTTCCCATTCGCTGAATAGTGCGTTGGAGACGTCCTCTATATCTGCGATGCGCTTGTTCACTTCCGCCGCTTTCTTGACGCTGGCCTCATATTCACCGTTCAGCTTGTTGTAGGTGGCTTCCAAATCGCCGCCTTTGAAATTGGTCATCACGGTGAATTGTTCGAGCGCCGACTTAAATTGTTGCTTGGTTTCCTCTTGAGTATCCCGGGCTTTTTCCACGCGATGTACCATCACTTCGCGTTTGGGTATGCCGATTTTCTCCAGGCCGCTGTAATAGGCGCTGGAACAGGCGGCTAAGCCAAACATCAACAAAAACAAACTAAATCGTGAACTGAATTTCATAAAAGCTCCGTGGGTTGGTGGATGCATTATAAGCCCGTGTTTGTGTACTTCAACTTCGGGTGCTTACCGGGTTCTGATGCAGCTAGACTGAGTGTGGACGTTCGATTGTGAATATATTCACATATTTGACTTGGTGTTTTAAAACGCAATAAACATCAATAAGCAAACTCCAGATTTAATCAGGGTTACAGTAGATCTGGATATTGTTGAAAGTAAAATAATGCGATAGCTATTCAAAATTTATCGATTGCCGGTGGCGGATGATTCGATTTTAGGTTTTACTTAAGCCACGTTTTCGAACAGGGTATTAAAGATTTGGGATGATTTAAAAAACTATTAAATTGTTAATTATTTTTTATATTAGGTGGCGCAAATGAACGAATTAAAAAAAGATGTATTTATCGGTTCTGTATCATTTTTAGGTATAGTCGCTTTTGTTTCCGGGCAATTTATATTGTCAACAATGATGTTTGGGGTGGCGGCATTATGGAGTACGATTCTATTAAATAATCGTGTGCAAGCAGTTAAGAATTGAAAGTTTTTCACTATAGTCAGAGACTTGCAAGCGATATTTTTCATTATTCGCTTGTGTTCATACTCCCGTAGTCTCATGGGTCTACGGGAGTTTTTTTT
>Ga0123390_1090621_pt1 | contig 17939 bp, 16 predicted proteins | sample T3HHNO3metaT_FD_89918 | JGI IMG/M metagenome (GOLD analysis project Ga0123390, IMG submission 89918) | Methane-oxidizing artificial microbial communities from Washington, USA to study methane cycling - T3-HHNO3 metaT (Metagenome... | ecosystem: Engineered > Modeled > Simulated communities... | reverse complement strand
CCGCTCCCTTCCACCGCCGCATTTTCGCTGTTTTCATCGCTTTGGCCGTAATCGAGCAAGCGTTCCAGCATCGCCGATTGCTCTGCGGATAGCTGCCCATCGATTTGTATGAAATGCTGAAACCGGGCAGTAACGGCAGTAATGCTGCCGGCGACTGTCTGTAGTTCGGTCAGCAGCTTTTCAATGCGAAAACGGGAAAGAGCGGAGGTTCCGGATAGGGTCAACATGGGCTGTGTTTGAGTCGATTTTTATAGCTGAAAGAGATAAATACGGGACATTCCGAACGTACAACGCGGTAAGCCCCAAACCGCAAGCAATGCGGCGATTTTATGGGGCGGCTGCACTATCGGCCGCGCCATCCGACTTGTCGGGGGTGCTGCTGGGTATATCCTGGTTGATGCCTTCGGTGATTAATCTGAGCAAGGAGGTGGCAGCGGCATTTGACAGGGTCTTACCGTCACTATCTTGCACGGTCACTTCGGTCAGCAGTTCATCGAGTTGATGCAGACTTACCCGGTATTCTTGTTCCTGGCTAGGATCGTCGCCGAATAAAAAAGTGACTTCGTCCAGAATGGAACCGTCTTCCGGCTTAATAGCGTCAGGGTCGTATTTTACGAAGAAATAGCCTTTATCCATATTCCGTTCGACCACTTCCAATTTTTGCCGGCTCAAGGCTTTACCGACTATCCACCACGCTTGAGTGGACGATTGATCGATTTGTAAACTGCTGACACCACTGCTGCCGGCTGCTTGCACGCTACGCCCGGAGCCAGCTGCTGCCGATACAGTCTCTTTTGTTTCGGTCTTCTCCGGCTTGCTGGGTACGGGTTCGACGGCATCCGCGACTGCCGCAGATTGGACAGGCTCCTGCCGCACCGGCTCTGGTGCAGGTTCCGGAGCATTGCTTACCGGACGCGTCGCCAAGGTCTTGGTTTTCAGATCATCCGGGACGACTAATTCGGGGATTTCGGTAGTAAATTGATAATCTCTTTCCTTATCCGGAAACCAGCTCTTGATGGTGCTGCACGAGGCATTGAACAGCAACGCCGAGACCAGCACCACACGACCGTATAGGCGAGTTTTCATGATTATAAAACGCCGGCTTGATGCATCGCCGCACGTACGGTAGCGAAACAGTCCTCGGTCAGCCAAGTCAAAGGCAAACGGATGCCTTGGCCCATCAAACCCATTTCAGCTACTGCCCATTTCACGGGGATGGGATTGGATTGAATGAATAGACTGCTATGTAAACCGGTCAATTTGGCGTCTATCGCCTCGGCAGTCGCGCGATCACCTGCCATCGCCGCTGCCAACATTTCATGGACCAGTTTCGGTGCCACGTTGCCGGTTACGGTGATGCTGCCGTTGCCACCCAACAAACAAAATTCACAGCTGGTGGCGTCGTCGCCGGTATACAGCGCAAAATCGTCGCCGGTCAAATCCCGGATCTGTTTAACCCTTTCCAACTTGCCGGTCGCTTCTTTCACGCCAACGATGTTGTCGATTTTCGCGAGTCTACCCACGGTTTCCGGCAACAAGTCGCAGGCAGTACGCCCCGGTACGTTGTACAGGATTTGCGGAATATCGACTGCTTCGGCGATGGCTTTGTAATGCAGATACAAACCTTCCTGAGTCGGCTTGTTGTAATAAGGTGTGACCAACAAACAGGCATCTGCCCCAACTTCCTTAGCTTTTTGGGTCAGACGAATCGCCTCGCGGGTGCAATTGGCACCGGTGCCAGCGATAACCGGTATCCGGCCCGCCACACAATCGACGATAAACTTGATGACCGCACAATGTTCGTCTTCGTCGAGAGTTGCCGATTCACCCGTCGTGCCGACCGCAACCAATGCGTCGCTCCCCTGCTCTATGTGAAATTCGACCAGCTTTTTCAGACTGACTTCATCCACCGCACCGTCTTCCATCATCGGGGTTACCAGCGCAACGATACTACCTTGAATCATGCAAATCTCTCGTGTTTAGGTAAATAAAACTTTGCCATTATATCAAGCTAACCCTGAAAACTCAGCTTGTTATATTTGCCGGGCGACCAGAAGTCTATCTAGCGCGTTGGCGAAATTTTGGACATCTTTGGCCGTCATAGCCGCGGCACCACCGACTGCCAAACCGTTATCACGCAAGCCCTCCATGAAATCGCGCATGGCCAGTTTCTCGCCGATATTCTCCGCCGTGTAAGCTTCGCCGCGCGGGTTAATCACAAAACCCTGTTTGGCTATGATTTTTGCGGCCAGCGGAATATCGCCGGTAATCGCCACATCACCAGCCCGCAGATGCTCGACGATATAATCATCAGCCACATCGAAACCGCCGCTGACGCGAATGGATTTGATATAGCGGGATGGCGGCGCGGCTATGCTTTGATTGGCGATCAGCAGCAATTCCAGCTGTCTTTTTTGGGCGACGCGAAACAATACCGTTTTTATCAAATTGGGACAGGCGTCCGCATCCACCCAAATCCTGATTGCCACCGTCATTACGTGATCTTCGTATCCGGTTTTATGCGAATATACCAACCGTAATACAAGGCATAGGCCACCAAAAACACCAGATATCCGGACCACAAAATATCCGACGCAAAATGCCCGCCCGAGGTCATCCGGGTAAAGCCCAAGGTCCAAGCCAGCACTATTGTCAACAGAAAATAAATGACTTTGTGGTTTTGCGACAGAAAATACAATACAAAAAATGTATAGCCTACCGAGCAATGGCCGCAGACGAATGATTTGTCCGGGGTGTGACCGAATTTTGCTGGTGGTACATACTGATGCTCGCCACCGAACTGGCTGACATGCACCGGCCGGGGTCTTCCCCAATGATCCTTAACAATAAGATTAACTACCAGGCCCGGACCTAAAGCAATGACCAGCAGAATATATAAGGCCTTCCTGCGAAAACGTTGCGTGTAAGCATAAAAATGACTCAGGACATAAACCGCCAACGCTATCAGACCGGCCCACAAGGTGAACGGAAAAGCATAGTCATACAATAGCTTCCAGGGCCACCAATGCTGGGTCGGCCAGACATCACCGGGATTTTCCGGATGATAAAACAAAGCCGCCAAGCGCAAATCCAGATCTGTCAGCCCAAACAATAGTGTCGTCAGTGCCGCCAATAGCAACACGAGCATTAGTTCTGTGCGCGCGCGTCTAATTTTCAGATGGGGCATAGCTTTCCTTATCCGATGTTAGCCGGACGGTTTCCGGCCAAAACTTCAGGTTTTCACCTAAATACAGGTAATACGGGGAATTTGGCTTGGCAGGATTGGGAATTTGCGCCAAGAACCGAAAATTTTGAAACGCCGCTTTCAATTCTGCGGGTACGTTTTCCTCCGGGGTTTCACCCATCACAAAGCCGTTTTTGCCAACAAACGCATGCGGACCGGGCCAGACTTCGTATTGCGATGCCACCAAGCCACTGGGTTCGTAGCGATAAACCTTCGGGTGATCGGGTAAATAAAACGCCAACTCGCTCGCCAGATAACGATGGCCCAAGGCTACCACAAAGGTATTATCCAAGTTGGGTAAACTGATCAAGCGCTCGAAATGCACGTTAATCGCCAATTCCTGCCAGCTGTTGAAACGCTTGGTGGGATCAAACGCGGTGTTTTGCAGTTTTAAAACTTGTAACACGATAGGCAGCGAATAGGTCAACAGTACCATCGCCAAACCCAGCCCGATGCCGTATTTCATGGTCTTTTTCCAGGCCCCCGCCAACCAGTTGCCGGCCAGCAATATCAAGCCGGCAAAATAAAACGGCATAGGCCAATTGCCTTGGGCTTTTTGCAGCACACTGAGTAGCAAAACGCCCAATAACAAGGCTGGGCCCATTAGTAACAAAAACCTTTGTTCGGCCGACAAACGTTTGAAGTTAAACGCCGCTTGCGTGCTGCTCATCACCACCAACACAAACAGCACTGGCGAGACCAACAAAAGCTGATACAACAGAAAATCTCTGGCCCATTGTAAATGCTTAAGCACGCTTACCGGTTCATGGTTACCGAAATGGCCTTTGCTATGCCCGAACATCACCCAATCGTGCTGTTGGTTCCACCATAAAATCGGCACTGCCGCGATGACGATAGGGCTTAAATAAACCAGAAACTCTTTTTTCAACAAACCACGGCGTTGCTCATCCACGGCTAAAAAGATCAGCAACATTAACGGCAAGATCAATGCAGATTGCTTGCTGAGCAAGGCGGCGGCACTGGCCAATCCAGCCCAACACCAGGCGCGCGCTTGCTGGTCGAACAACGCCCGCCTTAAGAAATACACGGTCATCATCCAGAAACAATACAGCGGCGCATCGATGGTCATCAGAAAGTTGGCCAGCACATTGATCGGCGTTGCCAACACCAGCAGCAGCGCCAAAGCGCCACCGCGTGCACCGTAAAAGGCCTTTGCGGTCGCGTGAAAAAACCACAGAAAAACCGTACCCAACAGCAGCGCCGGCAAGCGCACGGTAAACGTGTAATCGCCCAATAGCCAGGTAAAGGCGCCGATCAACCAAGCTATCATGGGCGGCTTGCTGTAATAGCACCAATCCGGTTGCCGCGACCAATCCCAGTAATAGCTTTCGTCGCCGATCAAATCAAAACCGTTGATCAGCAAAAATCCGCCGCGCAACAGCATAATCGCCAACAGCAAAGCCAGTGTATGTCCGTCTATCCAGCGTAACAATCTCTCAGACATAGGCTGTTACTCCCATTTCTCCAGATAATGCAACAACAGTTGCAGGCTGCGTTGCCCGCGAAATTCGTTAATATCCAGCTTATACGCCGCGTTGATTTTCCGGCAACCCAACCATTTCTCGGGGTGATCGGCAAAAAACGCTATCCCATCCAGTAACTGGCCGCTGAACGGCAAACGGAGCACAAACTTCAAATGCTGCTGACCAACAATCCGGCATTGGATCACATCGAACACCCCATTGAATACCGGCTCAGGGAAGTTTTGCCCCCATACCGCCGCATGCTGCAGCACTTCCGCGAAGGCTAAGGTCATGTGTTGCTCGTCCAGTTCGCCGTCGGAATAGACCTTCTGTTCCAGATCTACTAATTCCAGTTTCGCTGCAACCGTCTCGGCAAAAGCCAACGCGAAATGCGGATAGTCATGCAATTTAATCGTCAAACCCGCTGCCATCGCGTGGCCGCCGAATTTGCTTAAAATCTGCGGATGCTTGGCCGCAATCTCACTGAGCACATCGCGAATATGCACGCCATTGATGGAACGTGCCGAACCCTTAATATCGCCGTTGTCGGCTGGCGCAAACGCGATCACCGGCCGGTGTAAGCGGTCTTTGATCCGCGATGCCAGGATACCAATCACGCCCTGATGCCAATTGCCGTCGTACAGACAAACCCCTGCCGGCACATGTTTATCGTCAAGGGCTTTCATTTCGGACAGTAAAGCCATCGCCTCGGTTTTCATCTGGCCTTCGACTTCTTTTCTGTCTTGGTTCAAAGCATGCAATTGCTCGGCAATGTCATGCGCCAGTCCCGCATCGTCTGTCAGCAAACACTGGATACCCAAAGACATATCGTCCATCCGCCCGGCAGCGTTCAAGCGCGGCGCAATCGAAAACCCCAGATCACTGGCGTGTATCCCGGCCAATTGCTTGCCAGCGACTTCGGCCAAGGCCTTGATACCCGGCTGACATTGCCCGGAGCGAATTCGCAGCAAACCTTGATGCACCAAGATCCGGTTGACCTGATCCAAAGCCACCACGTCCGCCACGGTGCCCAAGGCCACATAATCCAGCAGACGCGCCAGATTCGGTTCGGCGATGCCGGATTTTTCAAACCAATGCAATTCGCGCAAGCGAATCCGCAAGGCCATTAAGATGTAAAACATCACACCCACACCAGCGATATGCCGGCTAGGAAACTTATCGTCGGGCAAATTGGGATTAACCATCGCATCGGCAGCCGGCAATTCAAGACCCGGTAAATGATGATCGGTAATCAAAACTTTGATGCCAGCGGCCTTGGCAGTTTTGACGCCATCAATACTGGAAACACCATTATCCACAGTGACGATAACGTCGGGAGCTTGCCGTTTCACCAGCTCAACGATTTCCGGAGTCAGACCGTATCCGTATTCAAAACGATTGGGCACCACAAAATCCACCGCACCGGCCCCCAACAAGCTCAAACCCTTCAAGGCCAAGGCACAACTGGTGGCGCCATCGGCATCGAAATCGGCGACCACAGTAATCTTTTGCCGTTGTTTGATAGCCAGAACCAAATGCTCGACCATCTCCTTCATGCCGGTCAGTAACCACGGCGAAGGTAAACTAGCCAGACTACGATCAAGTTCTTCCGCGCCCTGTACGCCCCGGCAGGAAAAAATGCGTTGCAGCACCGGATCCATCTCGCCAAAGTGCGGATTTTTAGTCTGCACCGGTCTGGGCACTATGACTTTCTTAACGCTTTGCAGATACATATCAGACAATAAAAAAGCCGGCATTTGCCGGCTTTACGATGCTCATCGTCAGACTCACATCGAATCCAAAATGGCTTTCTTCACCGCATCCAGCGAGGCGTCTATCGTTATTGGCTGGTCATCCTTGCATTGCGCAATGGCGGTATCGGGATCTTTAATGCCATTGCCAGTCAAGGTACACACAATCGTGCTGCCTTCCGGGATGTTGCCGTTAGCGATATCCTGCAAGGCACCGGCCAATGACGTGGCTGAGGCCGGCTCGCAGAAAATCCCCTCATAGGCCGACAACATTTTTTGCGCGGCCAGTATTTGCGGGTCCGTAAACGATGCAAACCAACCGCCGGATTGTTTCTGCGCAGTCCAAGCACCATCCCAAGATTGTGGATTGCCGATGCGGATTGCTGTGGCTATCGTTTCCGGATTTTCCACGGGATGGCCGGCTAAAAACGGCGCGGCGCCTGCCGCTTGATAGCCGCACATTACCGGGCGCTTTTTGGTCACGGCTTTATGCGTGGCGCTATCAGTGGAATATTCCTTATACCCTTTCCAGTAAGCAGTGATATTGCCGGCGTTACCCACGGGCAAGCAATGGAAATCCGGCGCATCGCCCAAGGCATCGACAATCTCGAACGCGGCGGTTTTTTGGCCGTCGATACGAAATGGATTGATGGAATTAACGATGGTTACCGGCGCATGATCCGCAATTTCCTTGACGATAGACATGCCGGCATCGAAATTGCCTTTGATCTGAATGATCTTGGCTCCGTACATCATGGTTTGCGCCAACTTACCCAAAGCAATTTTGCCCTCAGGAATCAATACGAAGGCACGAATGCCGGCCCGCACCGCATACGCAGCAGCAGCAGCCGAGGTGTTTCCGGTCGAGGCGCAGATAATGGCCTGACTGCCCTCTTCCACCGCTTTAGTCACGGCCATGGTCATGCCGCGATCTTTGAACGAACCGGTCGGGTTCAAACCTTCGAACTTCACGTAAATATCAACATCCTTGCCGATTAAACGCGGAATGTTTTGCAGTTGAATCAGCGGGGTGTTGCCCTCGCAAAGACTGATGATCCGAGTATCGGCGGAGACCGGCAAGCGGTCGCGGTAGCGTTCGATAATACCTGTGTAGCGAGTTGGGGTGGCCATTATTTATCCTAAAGTTTCCAAGCGAATCCGTGCCACTTTACCGCTGACTGTTGCCAACGCTTCGATGGCCGCAATCGCGGCGTTCATTTCTTTTTCTAAGGTTAGTTGCGTCAACATGATGATCGGCACGGAAGTCTCGCCTTGCGGCGGTTCCTTTTGAATCAGGGCTTCAATGCTGATATTGTGCGCAGCTAGAATTCGGGTGACATCCGCCAACACGCCGGGCTTGTCTTCAGCGGTCAGACGCAGATAGTAAGCGGTTTTAATTTGCTCGGCAGGCAACACCGGAATGTCGGCAATCGCATCGGCTTGGAAGGCAAGATGCGGCACCCGGTTTTCCGGATCGCTGGTCATCGCTCGGACCACATCGACCAGATCGGCCACTACCGCCGAAGCAGTCGGCTCCGCTCCGGCGCCGGCGCCGTAATATAAGGTTGGACCCACTGCGTCGCCGCAGACCAGTACAGCATTCATCACCCCATCGACATTGGCTATCAGACGACGCTTGGGAATTAGGGTCGGATGCACGCGCAGTTCGATGCCATCCTCGGTTTTACGAGCGATACCCAAATTTTTAATCCGATAGCCCAACGCTTCCGCGTATTCGACATCCAACCGGGTGATTTTAGTGATGCCTTCGGTAAACACTTTTTCAAATTGCAACGGAATGCCAAAGGCAATCGAAGCCAGTATGGTCAGCTTGTGCCCTGCATCGATACCTTCCACATCAAAAGTGGGATCGGCTTCAGCGTAACCCAAAGCCTGCGCTTCGGCCAAGACATCGGCAAAATCGCGGCCCTTGTCGCGCATTTCGGTGAGGATGAAATTACCGGTACCGTTAATAATGCCGGCCAGCCATTTGATGCGGTTACCGGCCAGACCTTCGCGGATGGCTTTGATGATCGGTATGCCGCCGGCCACAGCCGCTTCGAACAAGACCATCACGCCTTTTTTACTGGCTTCCGCGAAGATTTCGTTACCATGCAAGGCAATCAAGGCTTTATTGGCAGTCACGACATGCTTGCCGTTGGCAATCGCCGTTAACACCAGTTGTTTAGCCAGATCGTAGCCGCCGATCAGCTCAACGACCACATCGATATCAGGATCGTTGACGATCTCGAACGGATCGGCCGTCAAGGTAATGCCATCGGTTGCACAAATCCGCGTCCGATTTAGATCACGGGCGGAGGCGCGGGTGACGACGATTTCACGGCCGGCCCGGCGCGCGATTTCTCCGGCATTCCTTTTCAACACGTTGACGGTACCGCCACCGACGGTGCCCAATCCCAAAACCCCAACTGTTACCGGCTTCAAACCTGACTCCTAACGTGATACCCAAAAATGGCGGCGATTATACTACGTTGTCTTTTTTCAGCATATTGCGGATGCTGCGCAAGGCTTGACGGGTCCGGTGCTCGTTTTCGATCAAGCTGAAGCGGATGTGATCGTCGCCGTGTTGTCCGAAGCCGATACCCGGCGACACCGCCACTTTGGCGTCGATGATCAGTTTCTTGGCAAATTCGATGGAACCCATTTCCCGATAGGCTTCCGGAATCTTCGCCCAGACAAACATGGTCGCCCTCGGTTTGTCGACATGCCAACCCATCGCATTCAAGCCGTCGCACAACACATCGCGGCGCGCTTCGTACATATCGCAGATTTCCTTCACACAATCCTGCGGACCTTCAAGAGCAGTAATCGCCGCGACTTGAATAGGCGTAAATGTACCGTAATCCATGTAGGATTTGATCCGCGTTAATGCAGCGACCAAGGTTGGGTTACCGCACATAAATCCCACCCGCCAACCGGGCATGTTGTAACTTTTGGATAAGGAGAAAAACTCGACGGCGATGTCTTTCGCGCCTTCCACCTGCAAAATCGAGGGGGCCACATAACCGTCGAACACGATGTCCGCATAAGCAATGTCGTGGACGATCCAGATATTATGTTCCTTACAAATCGCCACCACTTTCTCGAAGAAATCCAGCTCCACGCATTGGCAAGTCGGATTGCCCGGAAAGTTTAAAATCAACATTTTCGGCTTAGGCCAGCATTCGGCAATGCCTTTTTGTAACTCTTCAAAGAAATCCACGCCAGGCGTCAAAGGTACATGGCGAATATCCGCACCGGCGATCACCACGCCATACGGATGAATCGGGTAAGCCGGATTGGGCACCAACACCACATCGCCAGGGCCCAGCGTGGCTAAAGCCAGATGCGACAAGCCTTCCTTCGAACCTATGGTGACGATGGCTTCGGTATTAAAGTCTAAGTCAACATCAAAACGGCGTTTGTACCACCCGCAAATGGCTTTGCGCAAACGCGGAATACCTTTAGAAACAGAGTAACGATGCGTGTCATCACGCTGTGCCACTTCCACCATTTTGTCGAGAATATGCTTGGGCGTGGGTTGGTCCGGATTCCCCATCCCAAAGTCGATGACATCTTCGCCCTCCGCTCGGGCTTTGGCTTTCAGCTCGTTGACGATATTAAAAACATACGGCGGCAGGCGGCTAATGCGATGAAATTCTTCCATTAATGACTCTTGAGATTCTGAATTTTAAAGACGGCTTCTAAAAGAAAGCCGGCTAAGGTACTGTTGTTGCAGGGCAATGTCAATTTCGGTGCAGCGGAGCGCGTCCGAAAATGCTGATCGAGCGGAATTTAGGGTTGCACAGCAGTAGTTGACGGGATTTGAGCAGTATCCGCACTCTGCTGATGCAGATAAGAACCGCCGACTAGAAAAGTCAGCACCAATAGATACAAAACTGCGGCAATATTTTTAACTTTCTTGCTGTCGTCGTGACGCTGGTTGTTCATGAATTAAAGTCTCGTGAATATATAGGCTGTTACCGCAATTGTAACGCTTGCGCAATCAACTTAGAATGAAAAGCTCGAACTAAGCGCTCGGCCAAACAATGACCGCCGTCCGCAACCGCGATTTACCAAAACAGGACATGCGATCAAAATCCTCGCGGGCAATCGGAATAAACTGGCAATCCAGCTCACTCTGCCGGCCATCGTCCGGGTCGGAATCATGCATATACAAACAATCCTTATCAAAGCCACTCATCACTACCCAATGCGGGGCTTTTTTGCGATCCATCGAAAAGGTACTGATCAAGATTAAAGGTATAGCCCCGGCTTCGAAGGCGGCTATCAAATCGTTTTGCGTAATGTTGGCGTAATGTATCGCCACGCCCTGCTCCGCCGCTTCGCGCTTGAAGCAGGTATCGACCAACTCGACAATTTGCTTTTTATCCTCGCTACGCACGCTATCGATAAACAAGGAGCCGGTTTGATTGATCCAGACTTCCACTGAGAACCTTCGACGCTTGGCCGCCAGCGCCAAACCTATCGGATGGCAACCGCCGTGCCCGGAGGTCATAAAAATCGTCGTCGCTTCGCGCCATAACTCGATTTCCTGTTCGCGCGACGGCAAATAACTTTTATTTAAGGCGTGCATCGCCATCATTAAGGCCGCCGGGCCGCAGGTAAACGGCGTGGTTTGCCGCAGCCAATGCACCGAGCGATGCTGAGGCGTATCGCGGTAACGGCGAATGCGTTTTTGGTAACGCAACGCATCTTTATGATCCTGATAATAATCCCGATACAAGCCAAACTTTTGAAAACCCAGTGCCTCGTATAAACGGATGGCCGGGGTGTTATCCACGCTAACTTCCAGGCGCAGATATAGGCGACCGTCGTCGCGGGCCGCTTGCTCACCGGCCAACATTAAAGTCTTGGCTATGCCGTTGCCGCGTAGTTGTGGCGCCACCGCCAGCGAATAAATCCGCGCCAAGCGGGTGCCGGGATGATAAATGATCAAAATATAGCCGGCCACCAGCCCCGCCCATTCGGCTAACAACAGCGCGCGATGATCGGAACTCAACCAATGCCGAAAACTGCGTCGGCTTAATTTATCGGTAGCGAAGCTGGCATTTTCCAAGGCCACCAAGCCCTCCAGATCGGTACTTTGCGCCGGGCGCACCGCCAACTGGTTCGCTAAGGCCGGTAAAGCGGTCACGACGATACTCCGCGCAGCGCCTGACCCAGCACTTGCCGAGCGCGAAATAACACCATTTCCTGCCAGGCATTATCGTTGGGACAGAAATGCTGGCGCATCACCATGCTATGAGCGAAACGTTGATCGTGATTATCCTCCAAAGCCCAAAGCTGGTGATCGCGCAGCAGGATTTCAAACAAGTGGTCGGTGCTGTAAGTGCCGAACTCCAGCGTCACGTAACAACTTTGCGGATTCATGTTCGCGTGCCACAGATAATCCAACAAGCCCAGTTTCGGCACCGAGCTGGAAGTACCCGCTAAAGGCAAGGTCACCGAATCGCCGTACCAGCTTTGCGCAACCGCCGCGCCGGCGCTGTCGGGTTGATGGTCACAAATAATTTCCCCGTAGCCATAAGGCCCCAGACCGGTATGCAAATCCACTACAGCCAAGCAGCGTTGGCCCAGATTGTGACGTTGAATCAAATCCTCGCAGACTAGGCGCCCATGGGCCGGCGCTATGCCACCAAAAAACGGCCCGGACGGGTCGCGGTATTGTCCGCCGCTGATGGCTTTTTCCAACGCGACTCTGCCGTATTCCTGGGTAAAATCGGCAAATGCCTGCTGTCTTTGCCCCGCATCCGCCACGAATAGCCAATCCCGCAGTTTGTCGTAATCAGGGTTATCCGGCAAAGACTGCGAAAAATCCACCGCATTGCGATTTAAATCCACACCGTCGGCATCACACCGCCGCGACCAGGCATAACCCCAAGGCGTCAGGGCGTGAATCAGCAATATCGCCGTGTCGCTCGGAATGTCCAGCTGGCGCTTGCTTACCCCTTGCAGCAAATCAAGCTGTATCGCGCTGCCCGCAAAGCCTTCCACGCCGTGCGTCGCGGCGATGACCACGACTAGGTTGTCGGCATTTTCATCGCCTATCCAGGCAATATCGGTCAGCAAAGATTCGCCGTCCGGCCCGAGTCCGGCGCATTGATAAATCTCATGCCGCACCGGCTGTTCCATCTCTGTGATTAGCGACAACCAAGCCTGGCGGGCACTAGCATAACTAGCCTGGAATACGCTGGTATCGATTTCGGTGCCGAATGGGGACAAACTCATCTGCATACTCAAATGTTCGGAGACAGTAATTGTACAGTGTGGCAAACCCCCAAGCCGCAAGCAATAGGCAGTGTTAACAGGGATTGCAGAATTCGACTTGTCTTAAAACTCGACTGGTTTCAAAATCCCCGCCTAACATAAACCTACCGGGCACTTTTTACCATGGCAAGCACGCTGCTGGTCGTTGACGACCTTTCGGATTGGAATCCTTATTATCCTAGCGACCAAGTCGTCAGCTTTGAAGATTATCTGGCCAGCGAACAAACTGACCCCGATCAACGGGTACGGGTGATAAACCTGTGCAGCAGCTACACCTATCTATCCGACGGCTATTATTGTTCGCTGCTGGCCGAGGCCCGCAATCACCATGTGATTCCCTCGGTCAAAGTCATCAACGACTTGGGCAAAAATGCCTTGTATCGGCTGCAACTGGAAGACTTGAACCAGCCGCTGGCGCGCGCCTTCAAACATCAAAACAAAAACGGCGAATTTACCCTGCACAGCTATTTCGGCACGACACCGGAACCCGCTTTTCAGGAATTGGCGCGGCTACTGTTCGAGCGTTTCGCCTGCCCGATACTGGAAATTGCTTTGCGCTTTGACCAGCAATGGCAAATCACCGATCTTAAAGCCGTTTCGCCCAGGCAACTGGACGATGCGATGCAGACCTTATTTGCCGATGCGCTGGATCGCTTTAGTAAAAAGGTCTGGCGGAAAAGCCGAGCCAGAAAGACCGCGCGTTACGATTTGGCGATTCTGATCAATCCCTCCGAGCAACTGCCGCCCAGCAATCGCGGCGCGCTGAAAAAATTTATCGATGCCGGCCGGCAACTGGGTATCGATGTGGAGTTAATTACGCTGAATCATTACGGCCGCCTGCCGGAGTTTGACGGTTTGTTTATCCGCGAGACCACCGCCATCGACCATCATACCTACCGTTTCGCAAAAAAAGCCGAAGCAGAAGGCTTGGTGGTAATCGACGACCCGACGTCTATCTTGCGCTGCGCCAACAAAGTCTATCTGGCCGACCTGTTTCGCACCCATAAAGTACCCTCGCCAAAAACCTGGATCTTGCACAAAGGCAATACCCAACACCTGGACAATCTGGAAGCCATCGCCGGTTATCCGGTGGTGATTAAAATTCCGGACGGCTCGTTTTCGCGCGGCATCGTCAAAGTGCATAACCGCCAGGAACTGGAAAGCAAAGTCGCCGAGTTATTCGAACAGTCGGCGCTGTTGCTGGCCCAGGAATTTTTGTACACCGATTTTGATTGGCGCATCGGCATTTTCAACCAAAAAGCCTTGTATGCCTGTCGCTACTTCATGGTGAAAAACCATTGGCAGATTTACCGGCATGGCGCCAAGCGTACCGACAGCGGCAATTTCGATACCTTGCCTACTTTTGAAGTACCCAAAGGCGTACTCGACGCCGCGTTAAGAGCCACGCAACCGATAGGTAACGGCCTATACGGCGTCGATGTCAAAGAGATCAACGGCAAAGGCTATGTGATTGAAGTCAATGACAACCCCAGCATCGATAGTGGCGTAGAAGACAAGTATCTGGGCGATGAATTGTACAAAGCCATCATGGGCGAATTCCTACGGCGGATGGACAACCGCAGCAAGGGCGTTGCGCAATGACATCAACACCACTCGACGTGCTTTGTATCGGCCATGCCAGTTACGATTTGGTGTTTTCCGTGCCGCATCACCCCGGCGCCGATGAAAAAATCGTCGCCGACGACTTGCTGGGCTGCGGCGGTGGACCAGCTGCCAACGCCGCCGTCACGGTCGCCAAACTAGGCGGCAAGGCCGGTTTTTGCGGTTATTTGGGTACTGATGTGTACGGCGACAGTCATTTACGGGAGTTGCAAGACCATGGCGTCGATACCCAACTTGTTGTACGCGGCGCATCGCCAACGCCGTTATCCACGGTGCTGGTCAAACCGAACGGGCAGCGCGCGTTAATCAATTACAAAGGGCAAACCAGCGCCTTGCCTGCCACCGCTATAGACTTTGACGCCTTAGCAGCAAAAGTGCTGTTGTTCGATGGGCACGAACCGCATATTTCCCTGCGCTTACTGAATCAGTTAACTCACCCAGTACCGACGGTGTTAGACGCCGGCTCGCTGCACGACGGCACGTTGGCTCTGATGGATAAAGTCGAATATCTGGTCTGTTCGGAAAAGTTTGCCGTGCAATATGCCGGCGATGAAAATCTTGCCTTATCCAAGTTGGCGCAAGTTGCCCCGGTGGTAGTTATTACCCTGGGCGAGCGCGGCTTGATCTGGCAACGCGGTCAGGAGCACGGCAGCCTAGGCGCGCCGCCTATCGTCGCGATAGACACCACCGGCGCCGGCGACGCCTTCCACGGTGCCTTTGCCTCCGGCCTTACCAACGGCTTGAGCTGGATGGAAGTATTGCGTTACGCCAGTGTGGCCGGGGCGTTTTGCTGCTCAAGGATAGGGGCGAGACCGGGTTTACCTAGCTTGAGTGAACATCAAAAGTTGCTGGCTAGCTGGTCAATGAACGGTGAATCAAAATAGAAAAGACACGAGGCTTTCCCTCTAGTCCTCTTGCCTACCCAACGATCAAGTGATGCAAATAATGAGTAAGCGAGTGGAATTGATGCTTAGCGCCTGAATGGGAGGCCTGTTTTCAACCGCGCTCTAGCAAATTGCACTCTGATTGAGTTGTATCCAAATTCAAAACTGCTGTTCATTCAGGTGAATTGTTGGCCATCAATACCCATAGGATTGTGCAAGTGTAGAATGAGGTAAATTGGAAAGGGCGAATTGACTTAGTCGACCCAAAGAAGGCGAACCCGGTTTTCTAGTGAACGACTGGTCTAGCCTTTACAGCAGCCAATTAATCCCAGTAGTGGTTCAAACTGGCTGGAGGGCGGATAAGCGTAGCGTCATCCGCCAAATCGGTAAAACTTTTCTAATGCCAAACTATCGACGCAATCGCATTCCCGGCGGCACCTATTTTTTCACCGTTAACTTGCTTGAACGGAAATCGTCGCTACTGATCGAGCATATTGGAGAGTTACGAGAAGCGGTGCGAGTGGTCCGGGAAAAGCAGCCATTTCATATCGATGCTTGGGTGGTTTTGCCTGACCATATGCATGCGATTTGGACATTACCGGCCGGCGACGATCAATATTCCAACCGATGGCGAGCGATAAAAAAAGCCTTCTCGAAAGCGATACCTAAAACCGAATATCGCTCTGCAATCAGAATAAAACGCCACGAGCGAGGGTTATGGCAACGTCGATATTGGGAACACACCATTATCAATGATGCCGACTATGCGGCACATATGGATTACATCCATTACAACCCGGTCAAGCATGGTTGGGCAGTCACAGTTAAGGATTGGCCATATTCAAGTTTTCATCGGTTGGTCAAGATGGACATTTATCCGCTAAATTGGGCGGGGTTGGACTTGCCATTGTTGGAAGTGGGTAATTCGGATAATTGACGCATTATCGGCGGATGACGCTTCGCTTATCCGCCCTACGGCCCTGGGGTCGGTTTTCTCACTTGGGACAAAAGGAATCATTTTGTCCAAATTATCTTTCAACCATTAAAAACACACCCAGACTGTCCGAGTATCACCGCGATTTTTATCATGGACAGAAGCCATTTAATTCCTTGTTTATAAGCCAATCGAATTTGTCCAAGTTTTTATTGAAATGGGGCACTTAACGTAAAGTTTTTCAGTGTACCCCAGGGAATGTGTTGGACAAAGCAGAGACCCCGAGTACTCATTGCCTTAGACACGATATATCGTCACACACACGAAATATAGTAACAATTATCACTGATTCAGACCCAATCACGCGCTGCGCCTCGTCATAGATTGTCGGATAACTCATTGTAAAAACAAGATTTTACTTATCTCTCCAGAGGTCTGCACTCGCTTGGCATCCCATTTGAAATGGTATTGATAACTGCTGATTTGATCGCAGGATTTATTTTATAAATAAATTTGAGTAAACCACAATGAAACTAACAGGAACAGGTATCTCGTCTCATAACTTTTATTACTGGCAATGGTTCTCCGGCCAGGGTGCCTATCAGGAACTTACTGAAGCGGTGAAAGCTTGCAGAGATCCAGACTACTCGGAAAGGTGTCTAGACGCCGAATTTTCACGAATGCGTAAGATCTGGAACGACATGTTGCCAACTATCGGGTTTGATATCGCAAAAAAGATGGAGCATAAAGTCTCAAAGGCCATCTTCTTGATCCATACCACCGATAAGTTGGGTGACGGTATGGTTTGGAGTAGTATCTATCTGGTTCACCCAAAAATGACAGACTTCTCTGAGTGTCGCCTCATCGTAAACAGTGACGGGTCCGCGGGAAAATTTAAAACATGTCAGAGTCTTGACCGTACATTCATGACGGGAATGGACGTGAAATTCTGGGATCCTGATTTCGCTCACAAACAGCTGATCAAGAAGCCATTGCCGGCAACTCCCCCAGTGCTATCCAAGGTCGGCGGAACGAAATCAACCCGATTAGGCGCAATAATCCTCGATGACAAACAATTGGTATGACAACTCCTTCATTTTTCAGCCATAACCCGTAAGGCGGAAACCGACAGGCGTTCCGCCTTTTTGGAATCTGTTGACACCGGGTTTCGCAGCTTTTTGGCGGAACGCCTGTCGGCTTCCGCCCTACGATAATCCCAGGTTGCCGACTATCGCCGTAGGATGGTAATCAGCGTACACTGCAACATTCGCGATTGGTGCGGTTCTTAAACTCACCACGCCCTGCGTCTGCTATCGGTTGGGCGGTTGCCATTGGCAAGTTGTTTCGTCCGGCGATTTTTGGCTGGCTCCTGCCTATCAACGGTAGGGCCGTAGGGCGGATAAGCGGAGCGTCATCCGCCGCCTTAGGATCCCCTCGATGCATGACGCTATCGCTTATGCATCCTACGACTGCGGACGATTATATAGTGGCAAACGAACAGTTAGAGGTCATTGAAATTGCTTCAGCATGAGGCAGTTCTTGACCGATAGCCGCGCAAGCCCGCCAACAATACATAGATCCATTGCATTCAAGTCCAGGGGCAATTGGGAGTGTCCCAAATTTTGTGTAAACGGTAGTTTGGTTTAATGGCTAGGGAAGCGATCTTCGAACTGAATACTAAACCGATTCAAAGCGGCTTTCCAATCGTAGACGGGCATGGTCCAATTT
>Ga0123390_1086377_pt1 | contig 17999 bp, 14 predicted proteins | sample T3HHNO3metaT_FD_89918 | JGI IMG/M metagenome (GOLD analysis project Ga0123390, IMG submission 89918) | Methane-oxidizing artificial microbial communities from Washington, USA to study methane cycling - T3-HHNO3 metaT (Metagenome... | ecosystem: Engineered > Modeled > Simulated communities... | reverse complement strand
GCCGCTACTTGATGTTTTTGCAGAAAATAGGGGATGGGGGCGCGGATGTCGATATTGGCTGGGTCGCTGTTGAGCGGTGTATTTTAGATTCGCCTTTTCCTGTTTTGGTGCGTTGGCAGTCCGTTTTGGTGCGAAACCTGGGTTTGGCTTGCTTGGATTCGCAGCCTAGAGCTTGCCGTCGCTGGATTCGGATGGCTGGCACAATCCGTGCTGCAAGTTACGCGGTGCAATGGCGCACCCTCGGTTCCCTTCAACAACGGCGTTGAAACGTTGCTGGTTTTATACCCGCTGCATCGTTTACTCGTCCGTCGTGCCTGCCTTTATTTCTTCAAGACATTCCTACGAGTAACACGCCCGTTTCCAGGGGAGCTTTAGCTTGCGCACACAGGCTTAATCAAACGAACGGCGGTGCTTGCAAAACACCGATATTCATGTTGTTCCCACATTTAAAAGGTGAGTTATGTCCTATCTGATTCCGTCAGAATTCGTCACAAAGATGGTCGATGCCGGTGAATCCAAAATCTTCATGTCAACCCGCGACACGCTGATCCGCGCTTACATGGCCGGGGCGATATTGGCATTGGCGGCGGTGTTTGCCGTGGCGATTACCGTACAAACCAACTCGCCGATCTTTGGCGCGATTTTATTTCCGGTCGGTTTTTGCATGCTGTATCTACTGGGTTTTGATTTGCTGACCGGGGTGTTCGTATTAACGCCGTTGGCTTGGCTGGACAAGCGCGCCGGTGTAACTTTGCCCGGCATCCTCAGAAACTGGGGTTTGGTGTTTTTAGGCAATTTTCTCGGCGCTTTGACGGTGGCGGTGATGATGGCCATCGTCTTTACCTATGGGTTTTCCGTCGAACCGGATGCGGTCGGCAAAAAACTGGCCGGCATTGGCGAAGCGCGGACGCTGGGTTATGCCAAATACGGCATCGCCGGCTGGTTTACCATTTTTATTCGCGGCATGCTCTGTAACTGGATGGTGTCTACGGGTGTGGTGGGCGCGATGATTTCGACGTCGGTCAGCGGTAAGGTGATCGCGATGTGGATGCCGATCATGCTGTTTTTTGGCATGACCTTCGAACACTCGGTCGTGAACATGTTTTTGTTTCCCTCAGGTTTGATCATGGGCGGCAATTTCTCGATTATGGATTATTTTGTCTGGAACGAGATTCCGACTGTTTTAGGCAATTTGGTTGGCGGCTTGGCCTTCACCGGCTTGACCCTGTATTCCACGCACGTCAGAACCGCGCCGAAACGCTCTTTCTAACTGATCGTTATTCTATTCCGGCCTCGACGCTGCTAGGCCCGAGGCTTTTCTCTGTTTAATGGGCAAAGGAGTTAAAGATGACACGCAACGAAGTGACCGAATTGGTCGTGACGCAAAAACTGGCCAAGCAACTGAGCTGGGCACAACTCGCCGAGTCGATAGGTTTGAGTAAGGAATGGACCACTGCCGCCTTGCTGGGGCAGATGACCTTGAACGCCGCACAAGCCGCCACCATCGGCGCGCTGCTAGATTTGCCGCCCGAGGCTATCGCCCAACTGCAAGTGGTGCCATACAAAGGTTCGTTGCCTAGCGCCGTGCCGACCGATCCTTTGATCTATCGTTTTTACGAGCTGGTGAATGTCTACGGCACCACTTTTAAGGCCTTGATTCACGAGGAGTTCGGCGACGGCATCATGAGCGCTATCGACTTTAGCATGGACTTGCAACGCGAACCGGATCCGAAAGGTGATCGGGTCAAAATCGTGATGAGCGGGAAGTTTCTGCCTTATAAAAGCTACTAAGGCGAATGTGCCTTAAGCCATGTCCGGGCCATTGAGCGTCACCGTCGGTCAATATTCCGATAAAGGCCGCAAGGCGCTGAATCAGGATTTTCACGGCGTTTATATTGCTAAAGAGCCGCAGTTAAGCGCCAAAGGCATTGCGATAGCCTTGGCCGACGGCATCAGTAGCAGCGAGGTCAGCCATATTGCCAGCCAGGCGGCGGTGACTGGCTTTTTGGCGGATTATTTTTGCACCTCGGAAGCCTGGTCGGTGAAGAAGTCGGTGCAACGGGTGTTGACCGCCACCAATTCCTGGTTATACGCGCAAACTCGGCAAAGCCGCGATTGTTATGACATGGATCGCGGCTATGTTTGCACCTTGAGCGCGCTGGTGATCAAATCCACCACCGCGCATTTGTTCCATGTCGGCGACACGCGGATTTATCGGCTAGTCGGCGACGAGTTGGAACAGCTGACCCACGATCATCGCTTATGGATTTCTCAGGAGAAAAGTTACCTGAGCCGGGCGATGGGTATGGATTCGCGTCTGGAAATCGATTATCAGGCGCTGACTGTCAGCTTGGGTGATGTGTTCGTGTTGGCGACCGATGGCGTTTACGAATACGTCAGTGCGCACTTTGTGAGCCAAACCATCCGCCAAGCCGACGACGACTTGGACGGCGCGGCCAAAGCCATCGTCCAGGCGGCCTACGCAAATGGCAGCGGCGATAATCTGTCGATACAAATTGTCCGCATCGACCAACTGCCGCTACCCAGCGCCAATGAACTGTATCAGTCTTTAACCGACTTGCCGTTCCCGCCGCAGTTGGAAGCCAGGATGGTGTTCGACGGTTACACCATCGTCCGCCAATTACACGCCAGCAGCCGCAGTCATATTTATCTGGCGGTGGACAGCGAAACCCAGGCGCAGGTGGCGATTAAAACCCCGTCCATCGATTTGCGCGGTGATCCGGCGTATCTCGAGCGCTTTCTGATGGAAGACTGGATTGCCCGGCGCATCAACAACCCGCATGTGTTAAAACCGTGCGCGCAGACCCGCAAACGCAATTTTCTGTATGTGGCGACGGAATTTATCGACGGTCAAACGCTTAAGCAGTGGATGATCGACCATCCGCAGCCGGACCTGGAAACCGTGCGCGGCATTGTCGAACAAATTGCCAAGGGCTTGCGGGGCTTTCATCGCCTGGAAATGCTGCATCAGGATCTACGCCCGGACAACATCATGATAGACGGCACCGGCACCGTGAAAATCATCGACTTTGGTTCGACCCGGGTGGCGGGGGTGATGGAGATGGGCGCTCCCATCGGCCACCATTACATTCTCGGCACCGCGCAATATGCCGCACCGGAGTATTTCCTGGGCGAGCAGGGCTCGGTGCGTTCCGAGCAGTTTTCCCTGGCGGTGATTGCCTATCAAATGCTGACCGGCAAACTGCCTTACGGCGCGGAAGTGGCTAAATGCAAATCCAGAGCCGCACAACACAAACTCAGCTACGACGCTACCTTGTATCGCAATCGGGATATTCCGGGCTGGGTGGACGACGCGATCCGCAAGGCCGCGCATCCCGATCCGCATAAACGTTACGAAGACTTATCCGAGTTTATCTTTGATTTACGCCATCCCAATCCGGCATTTTTGACCAAGACCGGACCGGCATTGTTGGAACGCAACCCGGCGGCGTTCTGGAAAGGTGTGTCCTTCATATTGGCCGGCGTTATCGCGATATTGTTGATTAAGCGATAGAATTTCGTCGCAGGTATCGATGTCCCTTATTTTCCCGCCTCTGCTATCCTATGGGCTGTGCCGGAAAACCTAGAAGAATTGATCTGAATTTAACGAAGGGCTGAAATTTAGAAAACGCCTCATGCTCCCTGGTATTCTCCCGGAAAATTAGCCCTACGGTTAATACGTAACTTCTTAATAATTACAATTCAAAACAGGAGTTATCCATGTTTTTCCGCCCGCTGCTTCTTAGTTGTTGCGGTTACCTAATAGTCGCGACCGCTCAAGCGCAACCGGTTTCTCCGGAGGAAGAAGAAAGAGCCTTATCGCAAATTTACGGTACCGAGGAAATGGTCAGTATCGCCAGCGGATACAAACAACCGATTTCCAAGGCGCCGTCCATCGCCACGGTGATTACCGCCGCCGATATTAAGCAGATCGGCGCCACCGACATCGACGAAGTGCTGGAAACCGTGCCGGGTTTGCATGTCGAACGTAACACCATCGGCTACAACCCTATCTATACCTTTCGCGGCATTTTTTCGCAGTTCAATCAACAAGTGTTGATGATGGTCAACGGCATTCCGATTACCAACTCCTATACCGGCAGCCGCAGCGAGGTTTGGGGCGGCATGCCGATCCGCGACATTGCCCGCATCGAAGTCGTGCGCGGACCGGGATCGGCGGTCTACGGCGCCGACGCCTTCGCGGGCGTGATCAATGTCATCACCAAAACCAAACAGGACATCGAAGGCACCGAGCTTGGCGGCCGGGTCGGCAGTTTCGACACTTACGACGGCTGGGGCTTGCATGGCGGCGAATGGGCCTGCTTCGACGTCGCGCTGGCTTTTGAATACCACAAGACCGCCGGTCAGGACGCCATCGTCGATGCCGACCTGCAAAGCCAGTTCGACCGCTTGCTGGGGACCAGCGCCTCGCTGGCGCCGGGGCCGCTGAATATGTCTCGCGACAATCTCGATGCCCGGCTGGATTTGTCGCGCGGTAATTGGCGGTTTCGCGGCGGATTGCAACACCGTAGTGATCTCGGCATCGGCTCCGGCGTCGCTCAAGCCCTGGATCCGGTCAACCGCTATGCCGGCGACCGCTGGAACGCCGATCTGACCTATCACACCGACGACATCGAAAACTGGGATTTGACTACTCAGGTCAGTTATTTCGAATCCAGCCAGGAAATCGAGCGTAATCTGACGCTGTTTCCAGCCGGGACTACTTTACCGATCGGTGCCAACGGCCAGATTGGCGCCGGTGCGCCGGTGACGTTTCCGAACGGTTATATCGGCAATCCCGAGGTGTGGGAGCGCCATGTCCGCATCAGCCAAGCCTTCGCTTACAGCGGTTTTCAGCAACATCAATTGCGCAGCGGTATCGGCTTTAATTACGACAGCCTGTTCAAGGCGCGGGTCAGCCAGAATTTCGGCATCGATCCCGCCACCGGCACGCCGATACCGTCGCTGCCGGGCATCCCGCTGACCGACGTTTCCGGCACCTCCTCGACGTTTATCCCCGAGGTGGATCGGAAAGTGGCCTATCTGTTTTTGCAGGATCAGTGGAACTTTGCCAACGACTGGAGTTTGACCGCCGGCGCTCGTTACGACCGCTATTCGGATTTCGGCAATACCTTCAATCCGCGCGCGGCATTGATTTGGGAAGCTCGCTACGATTTGACCGCCAAACTGATGTACGGTTCGGCGTTCCGGGCGCCGTCGTTTCAGGAAATGTATATCATCAACAACCCGGCGCAGCTCGGGAATGCCGCCTTGCGCCCGGAAACCATGGAAAACGTCGAGTTGGGTTTCGACTACCGGCCGACGGACAGCCTGCGCCTGGGTTTGAATTTCTTTAACTTCTGGTGGAAGGACATCATCCGCTTCGTGCCGGATGCCGGTGCCACCACTTCGACGGCGCAAAATACCGGTATCCAGCAAGGCTACGGTACCGAACTGGAAGCGGAATGGCAGGCCGCCGACACCTTAAAAATTATCGGCAACTACGCCTATCAACGTAGCCGTGACCAGGCCCTGGACCGCGATAGCGGCTATGCGCCGCACCATCAGGTCTATCTGCGGCTGAACTGGCAGTTTCTGCCCGACTGGCAGCTCAGTCCGCAAGCGAAGTGGATTGTGGGTCGGGACCGCAGTTTCGGCGATACGCGCAAGCCGGTCGCGGATTATACTTGGGTGGATGTGACGCTACGCCGGCAGAATTTGGCCAAACATTTCGAAGTGGCCTTTTCTGTGCGTAATTTGTTCGATGTCAGCGCCCGGGAACCCAGTCTGGCAGGCAATCCGGCTGCGATTCCCAACGACTTGCCGTTGGCGCCGCGCAGTTTTTACGGCGAAGTCAGCATTAAATTTTAGCCGAGACGCCTAGTCGTCGCTCGCTTACACCAATCATTCAGGAGTCATTTTGTTCCCGCGACTATTTTTTCAATTAGGGTTGGTTTTGTGCCTGCTGTGGCCGATTGGCGACGGCGCCTGGGCGCAAGCGCCTACCGTTGCCATCATTTATCCCGATGTGCGCGAGCCTTATCGTTCGGTGTTCATGGAGATCGCGCGGGGCATGGAACAGGAGCTGGGTAAGCCGGTAGGGCATTACTTGTTGAACGAGCGCGACAAGTCCGTCGAAAAATTGATTCAGGACCTGAAAAACGACAGGATCGATGTGGTGGTGACGCTGGGCCGCGCCGGATTGGCGGTCGCCAAAGCGGTATCTTCCCAATTTCCGGTGGTGATCGGGGCGACGATGATCCGCCCGGACGAAGTGCAAGGCTTGGCCGGCATCAGCCTGACGCCGGCCCCGGAAGCCATGTTTGATCATCTGAAAAAACTGGTGCCGGAGGTGAAAAAAGTGACCGTGATCTACGATCCACGGCAAACAGCCTGGGAGATCGAGCGCGCCGGGCGGGCGGCTCTTGAACGCGGCTTGACGCTGGTAGCGCAACCGACCGGCAACTTACACGATTCTTCGGATCAGTTCCGGCAGATTTTGCTGGAAGTTAAAGACAATTCCATCGCTCTCTGGCTGCCGCGCGAAAACGCCGCCATGGACGAATCGTCCTTGTTGCCGGAAGTGCTGCGCGAAGCCTGGGAGAAAAATTTTGTGGTGTTTTCCAGCAACCTCGACCATGTGCGCAAAGGCGCATTATTTTCGCTGTACCCGGACAATTTCAGCATGGGCCGCAGTTTGGCCGGTTTGGCTATCCAGCAATTGCAGGCGGGCGGCAAATTCGAATCCGTCGAACTGCTGCGGGATTTGCTGGTAGCCGTCAATTTACGCACCGCGGAACATCTGGGTTTGCGTTTTTCCAGCCAGACACGCCGCGAATTCGCGATGGTTTTTCCGGTGCCTTAGACGCCATGAAGCGTTTGCGATGGCCTAGGTTCAAGCGGGCGAGTTTCCTGCAACAGCTTGCCGTGACCTTTTGTTTCGGTCTGGTGGTGATATCGATATTGTCGGCATTCGGCATTTCCACGCTGTCTTACTACATCGTCCGCGATAAATGGGTTGCCCAAGGCCGGCAATCCACGGAGGCCTTTGCTGCACAGAGCACGTTGGCCTTGCTGTATGCCAGCAAGGAGAATGCGGAAGAGCCGGCCCGACGCTTCCTGGCGTTTCCCGATGTGCGCGGCGTAGCCATTTACAACAATGCTCTGGAGCCTTTGTTCGAACGCGGCGAACCGGCCATGCCCGCCGCCGATGCCGACGCGGTGCGCTGGCCGGAATCCCTGGCCTTGGTGCATGAGAACGAACAAGCCTGGTATTTTGCCGCGCCGGTATTCGCGCGCAACGCCACGGGGCAAGAGACGTCACCGTTCGAGGCGCAAATGCAGACGCCGGAATTGGTCGGCTACGTGCGCTTGGTGATGGGCAAGCAATCGCTCAATGTCATGAAAGAAAAAATTCGCTGGACCACTTTGATGGCGTCCAGCGGCTCGGCCGCGCTGTTTTTACTGTTTCTATTGGCGATGTCGCGGCGCTTGACTTTGCCGATTCAACAACTGGCGCTGAGGATGCGTAAGGCCTCGGCCGGCGCAAAAAACGTTCGGGCCCGGTTGAGCGGGCCGCGCGACATCATCGAAATGGGCGAAGCCTTCAACACGATGATGGCGGTGTTGGAAACTCGGGAAAGGCAGTTGGAACGCGCTCGCGACACGGCTTTAGAATCGGCGCGCCTAAAAGGCGAGTTTGCCGCCAATGTCAGTCACGAGCTGCGCACGCCGCTGAACGCGGTGCTGGGTATGCTGGAGTTGTTGCAGGACATGGGGTTGACGCCCAAGCAGCTGGAATACTCGATGGTAGCCCGCAACGCCGGCGAAGCGCTGTTGAAGTTGATCGAAGATATTCTGGATTTCTCGCGCATCGAATCCGGGATGATGAAGCGGCAGCCGGTCGATTTCGTGCTTTACGAAACCTTGGATGAAGTCGTGGAATTGATGTCCGCTCAGGCGCATCGAAAAAATCTGCAACTCACTTACTCGCTAGCCGACGATATACCGCTGGTGTTGAACGGCGAAGCCTCCAGGGTGCGGCAGGTGCTGATTAATCTGGTCGGCAACGCGCTGAAGTTTACCGAACAAGGCGGCATCGCCATCGATGTGCACACCGAAGCGGCGGCAAGCGATGCCATCCAGTTGAGATTCTGCGTGAGCGACACCGGGATGGGTATACCCGAGGCGGCGCAAAGCAGTATTTTCGATGCCTTTGTCCAGGCCGACGGTTCCAGAACCCGGCATTATGAAGGCGCCGGCCTGGGCTTGGCGATTTGCCTGCAATTGGTGCAGCTGATGGGCGGGCAAATCGGTGTCCAAAGCCGGGAAGGGCAAGGTAGTTCGTTCTGGTTTACCGTACCCTTCAATCCGCCGCGCGGTACCGAGGGCATCTCAGAGGCCCGACAAGCCTATTTCGCCAATCTGCGGATATTGATCGTTACCGAGAATGACAAAATGCGGCAATTTTTGGCGCAAAGTCTGGAGCGCTGGAAAATTCACTACCGGCATAGCGGCTACGGCATCAAAGCCGTGGATATGCTGCGTTCCGCCAATGATCAGGACCAGGCGTATCATTTTGTCATCATTGATCTGAGAGATGCCGACGACGCCACTTGGGTGGATATGATCGTTCACGATCCGGCGCTCGCGGATGTCAAAATCGTGTTGCTGTCCGACCCCGGCAATGCCGTCAATCTGCCGCGCTTGCCAAACGTTGCCGCGCAGTTGGCCAAGCCGGTACAGGTTTCCAAGCTATACGATTTCATATTAACCGCCGGTCAGGATTATCAGGAACCCGCGGCCGACTTGGCGCCCGAGGTCGAGCAAACCGTCGTACTCGGGCGGCGGATATTAATCGTCGAAGACAACCGTGCCAGCCAAATGGTGGCGGCGGGCATGTTGGAGCGACTCGGTTGCCGTTACGAAATCGCCGGCTCCGGCGTCGAGGCCTTGTCATGGCTGGAGCATCAGGCTTTCGATTTGATTCTGATGGACTGCCACATGCCGACCATGGACGGCTTTGAGGCGACTCGACGCATCAGACTGTTGCCGGAACCGCTGGGCCGGCTGCCCATCGTAGCAATGACCGCCAACGCCCAGCAAGGCGATAGCGATTTATGTCTGGCGGCCGGGATGGACGATTATCTGGCCAAGCCGATCAAGCTGAAGCCGTTGCAGGAGAAACTGTTGAGTTGGTTCGAGGGCAGGCCGTGCGTGACCGCCGAGCCGCTGTCGCCGGACCACGCGCTCGAGACGCTGGATCACGCGGTTTTACGGCAATTGCGCGATGAAATCGGCCAGGGTTTTGTGAAGATGGTCGGCTATTACCTGGAAGATGCGCCGGCGCAAATCGAGCAAATCGCCCTGGCGCTTGCAACGGACAATCGCTCGCAATTACGCGAATCGGCCCATGGCCTGAAAGGCGCCAGCCGCAACCTGGGCGCGGAAAAGCTAGCGCTTATTGCCCGGCAACTGGAAGAGCAGGCGACTCAAGCACAGATTGAAAACGGCGAGGCCTTGTTGCAGCAGTTGCGTGACGAATACCGCTTCATCGAACAACTGTTGCGCTTGGAAATGGGCGGGGAAGCCGCCGCTGAGCCGATCCCGCAGGGGGGGCCCAGAATCCTGGTGGCGGACGACGATAGAGCCATGCGTTTTGCCTTGCAAGATGTTCTGGAGAAAGACGGCTACCGGGTGGATTTGGCCGGCACCGGCCGGCAGGCGCTGGCGCTGTGTCAGCGGCAAATGGCTGATTTGATCTTGATGGACGCGATGATGCCGGAAATGGACGGGTTTGAGGCCTGCCGCAGAATTCGCGCGTTGCCCCACGGCGCCGACGTGCCGATACTGATGATTACCGCACTGGAAAACGACCATTCGGTGGAATTGGCTTTCTCGATAGGGGCTAATGATTACATTCCCAAACCGATTCATTTTGCGGTATTGCGTAAACGTATCGCGCATTTGTTGGAAGCCAGCCTGACGCAGCGGACCTTGAATCGCCTGGCTTACCACGATCCCTTGACCAATCTGGCCAATCGCACGCAATTCATCGACCGGCTGAACTCGGTGATCGCCGTCAGCGCGGATCAAAATCAGCTTCATGCTGTGCTGTTCCTGGATTTGGATAGGTTCAAGCTGACTAACGACACCTTGGGGCATGATGTCGGCGACCAGTTGTTGAAAGCCGCGGCGGAGCGGATTCAAGGCTGTGTGCGGCGGGAAGACATGGTTTCTCGGTTCGGCGGCGACGAATTTACGCTGTTGCTGGCAAACATCACCAATCCGCAAGTCGCCGCTGCCGTCGCCGACAAGATCCGTATCGCCATCGCCCAGCCATTCGCGTTGATGGAGCAAGAGTTTTACGTCAGCTCCAGTATCGGCATTTCGCTGTATCCGGCCGACGGCACCGACAGCGGTTTGTTGATCAAGCACGCCGATACCGCGATGTATCGTGCCAAGGAACAGGGCAATACCTACTGTTTTTATGAAGACAACATGGAATTTGTCGTGTCGACCAAACTGCGTCTGGAAAGCGACTTACGCCGGGCGCTGCAACGGGACGAGTTCTTTCTTCACTATCAGCCGCAAATCGATCTGGATTCCGGGCGGATTGTCGGCGCAGAGGCTCTGATCCGCTGGCGGCATCCCGAGCTGGGCTTGATAGCGCCCGATCAGTTCATTCCGGTCGCCGAAGAAATCGGTCTGATCGAGGCGATAGGCGCGTGGGTGTTAGGCGAGGCGTGCCGGCAGAGCCAAATTTGGCGGCAAAGCGGCTATCCGCCCTTCACGATGGCGGTCAACGTGTCGGCTCGGCAATTAGATCAGGAAGACTTTGTCGCGCAAGTCATCGCTATCGTCAACGAAACCGGCTTGCCTGCCGAATATCTGGAATTGGAGCTGACGGAAAGTTTGTTCATCCGCAATCCGGTGCGGAAGCGGGCTGTCCTGGCCAAGCTCAGGGAAGCCGGCTTGCAAATTTCGATAGACGATTTCGGTACCGGTTATTCCAGCCTGAACCAACTCAAGCAGTTTGCCTTCGACAAGCTGAAAATTGATCGCTCGTTTGTGGCGAACATACCCGACGACGCTGACGCCGCCGCCATCGTGATGGTGATTATTTCCATCGCCAAAATCCTGAAATTCAAGGTGATAGCGGAAGGCGTGGAGACGGAGCAACAGGCGCAATATTTGTTGAGAAACGACTGCGACGAGGCGCAGGGTTATCTGTTTGGCAAGCCGATGGCGGCCGAAGAATTTTCGGCCTTGTTGGCGCGAGTCAATGTGATCTAGGATTAGGCACTGGCAGTTTGCAGCCGCCTCCCCACTTAGCGAGGTTTTCGCTCAGCCATCATTCCCGAGATACCGGCAGCATTGCGATGCGATTTTCAATGTCTTGCATCAGTTGTTTGTAGGCTTCGCCGTCGGTGCCGCCAAAGCGGCGGATAAACTCGGCTTCGCTTAGCGATTCCGGTAAATCGGCGGTGGCCGGCATCATCTGATTTTCGTTGGCGACAGCCATAATCGCTTGGGTTTTTCGAGCGAGCGCCGGGCTGGCGACGGCTTGTTCGCCCATGCGCGTGCCGGCCCGGTCGGCGGCTAGGTCGTTAAACGAAAAGCCGCTTCCGCTGCGGGAATCTTCGATTTCTTTAAACAATCCCACCGCATCAGCCAAGGGGGTGCCCGAATAGGCGGCCAGCATCGCCGAAACCATATAATGTTTGGTCAGGTCGTCTCTATCGTTCAACGTTACCTGGCGCCAAAGCGGGCGCGGCCAGAGCCGCGATTCGGGGATGATTTTCGTCAGGCGCTGTTGATTGACATAAAGCGTCAGTACCAAAATCAATGCCCGGTTTTCCGCAATCGGGTCGCCGCTGGCGCTTCTTTGTAATGCCAGTATAAAAAGTGGTTTGCTGAGATTAGTGAGACTGACGCTTTTATTATCTGTCTGGCTTAGTTCGGCTAAACGCCGCTGATAAGCCTCTAGTCGCTGCAGGTCCTCCGGCGTTAGTAATGCACCGCGCAATTTGCCGGGTAAGTCTGCTTGCCAACGATAGGTAACCGTCAGGCGCTGCGGTTGAAACAGCACATGTTTGACAATGTTGGCGAAGGCTTGCCGATCCGCCGCCGGTTGTAGGGTGTTGAGCGCCAAACTCAGCAAGGGTTTGGCCAGCATGCCGGGTAGCCGGACTTTGCCAGCAGACAGTTGATCGACTTCCGGTAAGTTGGCGGTTTGCTTGAACTCCAGCGTCAAATTCAGATATTGGCCTATGGGATTGCGGGGCAAACGCAGGGTGGCGTCAATGTGGGCCCTGCCTTTGTCGATCCGTAAGCCCGCCACGCCGTTGGCGTATTGGTTGGCAAGATAATTGATCGCCAGGTCCAGTTCTTGTTGATCCAGTACGACTCGGGCGATAGCACCTGACTTTAAACGGCGTGGATCGTTTTGCCGAAAAATCAATTTGCCGCGGGCAATCTGTTCCGGGGTCAGGTCGGCGCGGGTCTGTAGTTTCGGCGTGTCGTCAATGGCCAGCCACAATGCCAATCCCAATAATACGGGCAATAGAAAGAGGGTCAGTAGCAAGCTTTTTGCAATCCATTTCATGGGTCGTTCTGTTCAATCCTTGCTGTGGGCAATGACCATGCTAAGTGCTTAATACCTTATCGCCGGCCTTGAGCTAATGCGGTTTATTGCGCTGTTCTTCATATGTGGACGGACTGATGCCGGCGCTTGCCAGATATTCGCGCAGATGTTTGATTTCCTGTTTATTGCAAATGCCGCTGTGATGCGGATGATGTAACACGCCTTCGACGTTATTCAAACTCACGTGAAAGCGCGCGCCGTGGCTAGGTTGCAGGTTGGCGCCCAGGTGGTGCAACAGCGATTCTATTTCCCGCCAATGGATGTTGCCGCTAACCGGATCCTGGAATATCGCGCGTAGCAGATTTAAATGGTGGCTCATGGCGGCATCCTCCTGCATCAAAATTGGTAGCTTAAGTTTGAACCGAGTTGGGGTTCAATTTGGCTGGTGAAAGGTGGTGTTTAACTAAATTTGTTTCAAAATAAGAAACAAATCATGTAATAAATGCCTTATTGTAAATAAATGGCAAAGGTTTATAGTTAAACCGTCTTCAATGAATCGGCTGAAACCCAGTCAAGGTGGAAAAATGAACAAGTCAAGCAATCTGTATAAAGACATCGTCACCGGATTGTTTTTTGCTACCGGTATGTTCAGCTTCCTGTCCGGTCAGTTTGTTCTTTCCACACTGTTTTTTGGCGCTGCTTCCCTGTTTAGCAATATCGAAGTGGCTAAACCGGTCCGATTTTAAGTTTTTTCGTAGTACCTCCTCGTTGTAAAGCTACACATTCCACAGCCTCCACCCTGCTCAAGGTGGGGGCTTTTTTTGTAGTCAAGCAGGCGATTTCTCAGTCGGACTTGGAGGTTTTTGCCGGGTCTGAAACCACAGTATATTCAGCTTCCAGGCTTTGCCCGTCAACCTGCGCATTTTTCAGCTTTCGCAGCAACCACCAGCCTCTGATACCGATTATTGTCAGCGGAATTAGCAGTAAGGCAAAAAACGCCGAAAACACCACGGTACCCAAGACCGCGCCGGCAATCATCGCCGGAATGGTCAGCAGATTGGACAGCTTGCTTTGTGGAGGTGACTCAAGGCGGGGATGCGCACCGGAGCTGTCGATGAGTATGGTTTTCTTGTAGATTTTTAACATGTCGGGCACCTTTTAAAATGGTACGAGGCCGGCCTCGTTCCCGAAAAGGACTAACGGGTCGTTAGCTTTCCAGGGCGGGTATTTTCGCATAACCGCCGCAAACAGATTGGATGTTAAAAAGTCGTCCAACCATTGTTGCAAGGCCGGGTAGGGCGAGCTGGCAAACCAAGCGTTATCCACTGCGGCAAACTGCCGGATAAACGGCGCAATGGCGGCGTCGGCCAAGCCGAAAGTTAAGCCGCACAAAAAGCGAGTCCGCTGCAAGCGGGTTTCCAGCTCGGCTAAAAACACCTCGCCTTGTTGACGATAAACAGTTTGGGTTTGTTCCGGATAGCGGTCCGCATATTTGTAGCGGTCCAAATAGTATTTGAAATCGCCGTCGTTCCAGTCGATTAATCGCTTCGCATCTTCCGGCATTTGGTCCAGCCAGTCTTGCGGGTCGTGTTGCGCCAAGGCCCACCGCATAATATCCAGGCTTTGTTCGATCACTTGGCCGTCGGGCAACACTAATACCGGTACGGTGCCTTTTGGCGAAACGCTTAGCATCGCCTCCGGTTTATTGCTGAGCTCGATTTCTCGGAGTGCGACGCTTAGCCCCGATACGGCAATGGCTAAGCGTGCCCGCATCGCATACGGACAGCGGCGGAAGCTGTACAAGATGGGGGAAATCGGTTCTGCGGTGGGGGACGATGCAATCATATGGGGATTGTCAGTGACACATTACTGTAAATGATCGTTGATTAAAGTCTGGTAAAATAACCCATTTTCGCGTCAACCCATTTATTTCGTCACACGCCTGAAACGGCGACAACGCTCTTTTTACTCTTAATCCTCGGACACTCTCTTGATTTCTACCGCTAATATCACCATGCAATTCGGGGCCAAGCCCCTGTTTGAAAACGTTTCCGTGAAATTCGGCAACGGCAACCGCTACGGCCTGATCGGCGCCAACGGCTGCGGCAAGTCGACCTTTATGAAAATCCTCAGCGGCGACCTGGAACCTACATCCGGCAACGTCAGCGTCGATGCCAACGAGCGTTTGGGTATCTTGCGCCAGAATCAATTTGCTTACGAAGAGCAACGAGTGCTGGATGTAGTGATGATGGGTCATGCCGAGATGTGGGCGGCGATGTCGGAACGTGACGCCATCTACGCCAATATGGAAGCCAGCGAAGACGATTATATGCGCGCTGCTGATCTGGAAACGGTGTTTGCCGAATTCGGCGGCTATACCGCCGAAGCCCGGGCCGGTGAATTGCTACTAGGCTTGGATATTCCTCTGGAACAACATAATGGCCCCATGAGCGCGGTGGCGCCAGGCTGGAAACTGCGGGTTTTGCTGGCGCAAGCCTTGTTTTCCAATCCTGACATCATGCTGCTGGACGAGCCGACCAACAACCTGGATATCAACACTATCCGTTGGCTTGAGAACGTGCTGAACGAGCGCAATTCGACCATGGTCATCATCTCGCATGACCGGCATTTTTTGAATAGCGTCTGCACGCATATGGCCGATCTGGACTACGGCGAATTGCGGGTGTATCCAGGCAACTACGACGATTACATGACCGCCGTGACCCAAGTGCGCGAACAATTGCTGGCCGGCAACGCCAAGAAAAAAGCCCAGATTGCCGAACTGCAAACCTTCGTGGCGCGCTTTTCGGCGAATGCTTCTAAGGCCAAGCAAGCCACTTCCCGGGCGCGGCAGTTAGAGAAAATCAAGCTCGACGAAGTCAAGCCGTCCAGCCGGGTCAATCCGTTTATTCGTTTCGATCAAGCTAAGAAGCTATATCGCTTAGCTGTGGAAGCCAAAGATTTGGCCAAAGGCTACGGTGCGGAGCCATTATTCAAGAATCTGAACATGATGATCGCGGTCGGCGAGCGGGTCGCAGTCATCGGTCCGAATGGTATTGGTAAATCCACTTTATTGAAAACCCTGGTCGGCGATTTGAGCCCGGACAGCGGCGAAGTGAAGTGGGCGGAAAACGCAGACGTCGGTTATTTTGCGCAGGATCATGCCGAGGATTTTGCCGAAGACATGCCGCTGATTGAATGGATGGGCCAATGGCGCAAAGAATCCGACGACGATCAAACCATACGCGGCACGCTGGGGCGTTTGTTGTTTTCCAATGACGAAATCAACAAATCCGTAAAAGTCATTTCCGGTGGTGAGCAAGGCAGGATGTTGTTCGGCAAATTGATTCTGCAAAAAAACAACGTCATGGTGCTGGATGAACCCACCAACCATTTGGATATGGAATCGATAGAATCCCTGAATGCGGCTTTGGAAAATTATCCCGGCACGCTGATTTTCGTCAGTCACGACCGCGAATTCGTCTCGTCGTTGGCGACCCGGATTATCGAACTGACGCCGAACGGCATCGTCGATTTCAGCGGTAATTACGAAGACTATTTAAACAGTCAAGACATCAACTAAGGCTAAGCCGCCAGGGCATTCCGGCGCGGATAAATCGGTCAGTAATTTCTGGCACCGCGCACGAACAGTGTCGCACCAACGTCGGTATACACCTCGCGGTGCGCGCTGCCGGCCGGCGCCAGTTGGTAGTCGCCGGCGCGCAGCAAGACGTCGTCGATAAACAAGTCGCCGTCCAGCATCATGCATTCCTCTTCCAGCCGATGGCCGTGTGCCGGGCATTTAGCGCCGGCTTCCAGGCGATAAAAACCGGATTCGCGTTCCCCGTCCTGCCACAGCGGTTTTTTCCAGACGCCGGGAGCTATTTCCTGCCAGTCGTCTATTTGCTTGGTAAACACGCTAAACGACTCAGACTTGCCAAACGGCAGCAGACCCGCCAGTACTTCCCGCAACACCTCGCGACTATCGCCCAGTGAAGTGCCGCGTAAATAGGCCAGTGCGCCGTTAGCAGACCTTATCCCGCCGTGCCGACTGCCGGCCGGCGAGGCGTGGTAATCCAAGGGACCAAGCCGCAAGTCGCCCATTTGCAAATCGCCGTGCAAGACGATGCCTTCTTCCAGACAGTTGTGCCGATGCGGTATCAGGCTGGCGCCGGGGGCGAATTCGATCAATACCGAGTGGCCTTGCAGGCCGCCGTCCCAGAGTGGTTTGACGCGGATGCCGGTTTTCAGGGCTTGCCAGGCGCCGTGTCTGGCGCGCACGGTGAGTAAGCCGGCTTGTTTGGCAAGGCTGGCAGAGACTTGCGTCATCAGGCCTTGGCGTAACGAATTGCGGCGTTCGCCGGCAACCGGAATCGGCGCGAAACCGTCGGCCAGCAGCGTTTCTAGTTGCCGCAAATCGTTGGCATCTGCGCTATCCAAAGGCGGGAATTTGTCTGTCATGTTGTTTAGTTAACCTCGCCGGCATCGGCTGTCAATAATTGCTGCATAGTCTGTAGAGCCCGGCGGATATGCGATTTCACAGTACCCAATGGCAAACCGCTGCAAACGGCGATTTCGTCGTGACTCAAACCCCGGAAAAATGCCAAAGACAGCAATTGCCGGGGCAAGGGCTCCAAAGCCGCCAGGGCCGTTTGCAAGCGATGGCCTTGCTGCACCGCTGATAGTAAATCCGGCGGCATTTGTTCGGCTGGGGCTTCGATCAGCACCAGAGCGTCCGGTTCCAGCTCGCTTAGATTGCCGTCCAGTTGCCGCAAGGCGTCCAGTGCCCGACTGCGAGCCATCGTCATCACCCAGGCTTTTACCGAACCGCGTTCGGCATCGAAGCGCGGCGCCTGCCGCCAGATCTGCCAGAACGTGTCTTGCACCACTTCTTCGGCACACTGCGACCGCCGGGTGATGCGTAGTGCCACACCGTAGACCTGATCGACCAGGCTATCGTATAAGCGCCCCAGCGCGGCTTGATCCTGATCCACGATGTCGGCGATCCATTCCCTCAGTAAGGCTTCGTCGGCGGTCGTTGCCAGCTGTCGGTTCTGGTCGTCGTCCGAATCGCTATCCGTCATCGTCCTCGCATCCCTTTAAAAGCTATACGCTGCATCGGTTGGTTTGGATGCGAGGCGATGTTGGGATAGCGCTCAAAGTGTGAACCAGGCGACATAAGGGCTGTGGATTTTTCTTGGTTTGCCAAGATTGGTGGCCGCATTTAAGAGGGCAGAGAGTAGGAGTTTGTGGTTGGACCACTATAAAACAGCCGTTTGCGCGTGGCAAATAGTCAAACTACCGAAGCGATTATGGCTTGTGCTCTGGGTTAATAACACTCGTCGTTTCCTATCGAAAGATGCTTATGTGCCAAGCACCGACCCAGTTCGTT
>Ga0123390_1031318_pt1 | contig 18019 bp, 11 predicted proteins | sample T3HHNO3metaT_FD_89918 | JGI IMG/M metagenome (GOLD analysis project Ga0123390, IMG submission 89918) | Methane-oxidizing artificial microbial communities from Washington, USA to study methane cycling - T3-HHNO3 metaT (Metagenome... | ecosystem: Engineered > Modeled > Simulated communities... | reverse complement strand
TGGCACAGCCGGAAGAAGCCTTCTATTTTCTCGTTGACGCCGCCGACCGCCTGCACTTCGCCGTACTGGTTGATCGAGCCGGTCACCGCGAACGTCTGCTTGATCGGCACCCGGGTCAGCGCGGAAATAAGGCAGCACAGCTCGGCCAGCGAGGCGCTGTCGCCGTCGATATAGCCGTAGGATTGTTCGATGGCGATGCTGCCCGATATGGCCAGCGGGAATTGCTGGGCATAGGTGTGGCCCAGATAGCCGGTCAAGATCATCACGCCTTTGGAATGGATGGCTTGGCCCAGTTCCACTTCCCGCTCGACATCGACGATGCCTCTGGAGCCGGGGTAAACGCTGGCGGTGATGCGCACCGGCGCGCCAAAGCTGCTGCCGCCGACTTCCATCACGGTCAGGCCGTTGACTTTGCCTATCGCGTCGCCGTCGGTGTCGATCAGGATGGTGCCGACCAGCATTTCTTCGAGGATGTTCTCGGGCAATCTGCCGTTGCGATGCTCTCTTGCGGCCAGCGCCTGTTCGATATGCGCCCGGTCGCAAACCGGCTGGTCGTCGCGCCTGCAAAACAGGTTGGCTTCGGCGATGATTTCCAGTGAGTCTTTGATCCGGGCGGAAAAATGATGCTGGTTTTCGGCAAGGCGGCAGCTGTGCTCGATCAGGCATTCGATGGCCGCCCGCGTCAACGGCTTGGCCCCGGAATCTGCGGCCTGCCTGATCATCAGCAGGATGAAGCGCTGCATCGACTCGTCGTTGCGCGGAATGTAGCTGTCAAAATCGGCCAGGATTTTGAACATCTCGTTAAACTCATCATCCAGCTCTTCCAGCAGATAATAAATATCCCTGGAGCCGACCAGGATCACCTTGACGTTTAACGGGATGACTTCGGGTTTCAGGGTGATGGTGTTGATGCCCAGGTCCGAATAAGGCGATTCGATTTCGATGCGGCCGGATTGCAGCGCGCGTTTTAAGCCTTCCCAGACGAACGGATAATTCAGCAGTTTTTCGGCTTCGAGTATCAGATAACCGCCGTTGGCCTTGTGCAGGGAACCGGCGCAAATCCGGCGGTAATTGGTGACCAGCGTACCCTGGTCGCTGACGTATTCGATGCGGCCGAACAGGTTTTGATAAATCGGGTGCGGCTCGTAAATAACCGGCGCGCCGCATTCCTGCTTGTTATCGACCAGGATGTTGGGTGCGTACAGCTCAGTCAATAACAGCCGTTTTGCGGTGTTGTCCTGCGGTTCCGGCGTCCGGCTGGGCATCAGGTAATCGGCGATGGTGTTGTTTAGGTTCTTTTTGATCTCCGCCAGAAAGGTGATCATGTCATCGATATTCTGGTAACTGTCATTCAGTTCGGCAAACAACGGTTCTATCGCCAGATCGATGGTGTCGTTATCCAGTTGCTTGATTTTTTCGACCATCTCCCGGCGCCACTGGGGCAATTCCAGCAACACTTCGCTGAGGTATTCTTCGAGTTCCTCGACATGCTTATGGAAGACTTCCCGTTCCGGCTGCGGTAATTGGGTAAACTGGTCTTCGTTCAGCGCCTTGTTGTCCCGTATAGGCGCAAAGGAAATCGTTTCGCCCTCCCTGAACAGCGCAATCTCCATAGACAGGGCTTTTTTGTCGACCAAGTCGATCGCATGATTGTAATACTGATTGTAATAGCGCTCGATAGCGCCCTTTTTTTGCTGGTAAGTAGGGCTTTCAAAGGCCGCGGGGAAAGTCGCCAGCAGGTTGTCGATCAATTTTTCGATGTCCTTACTGAGCGTCTGGCCATGCTCTGCGGGAAGCTCAACGGCCACCGGCTCTCTCGGGTTGTCGAAATTGTCGACATAAGCATAGGAAGGCGGCGCGGGCAGCGTTTGGGCCTGGGCATGCAGATGGTTGGTAATCATAGACAACCGGCCCAATCCCGGCTCGCCCATGACAAAAACATTGTAGCCGGGATTGCTCATCGCAATGCCAAACTCCAGCGCCGACTGCGCCCTGGACTGACCTAAAATGGTTTCGGGCAGTTTAGGCGCTGTGGGGAACTCAAAGCCCGCCAAATCGACATTTAGTTTTAGTGATTCAAGGGGAAGCTTTAAGGTATTAGACATGGTTAAGAGAAGTTCTCGGATTGCGCAAAAACGGCAATTCTACCATTTTTTACCGCATTGTCCGATTATCCCCATAATGAGGCATGAGGCGCAAAACCATAAAACAGCGGCGATAGTTTTAACTGCAGAGACAGTTATTTGCTTATCGATAATTACCCTGCATTACTCTATTCGCCATCCATGAAAATTATGCGAGAGGTACACCCCCAAGGATGGGGCGGTAGAGTAACGCATGGAGCGGTTGCCGTGAAGCTGAAACTTTAATGTCATCTTATTGACTTATAACTGTCATATAAATTTAATTGTAATGTTGCATAATCAACCTGAATTTAACAAAACGAAAAGGCATTCTGATGATTATCAATTGGGTGGCAACGAAGGCGCAGCAATTTTTACCGGTACAAGATGCCGGACTCGACGAGCTTAATTTAAGCTTTGACTTTGCATTAAGCCCTGAAATTATGAATTTGTTGTATGCGCAAAATGACGCCTGCATGGATGCAGGAGATAGAGCGCCAACATTAGGCGACTCAGGAGCAGTCGCCGAGGAGGGCCAACAGGCTGAAAACGTCAACCCGACCGCCATAGTGCAATTTGCATTAGATGAGCATGAGCTGGCGTTAGCCTGATGTAAGCGCTTTACGACTGCATGGACGCAGGGAGAGGTACGACTCCAAGGATGGGGGAGGTAGAGCAACGCATGGAGTGGCTCCGAGGAGCGAGAGCTTTCACCACATCCCTGTGGATTATGCAGTCGCGATTACTTCACAATTAAGCTGTTATTAACAGTCTTGACGCCTTTAACCGTTCTTGCGAGTTCCACCGCTCTGGTGGCGGCACCAGCTGAATCCACAAACCCGCTTAGCTGCACAACACCCTTAAAAGTTTCAACGTTGATTTGTAACAGTTTAAGCCTGGAATCGCCCAATATCGAAGTCTGAACCTTGGTAGTCAGGACAGAATCATCCAGATATTCTCCTGTGCTTTCATGTGTAGCGCCTCCTGCACAACCGGCAATCAACATTGCCAATAAGAACCCTATTATCAACTTGAATTTACTCATAATGTTTAACCCTTATAGTTTAATTAGGTGTAAGTTTAAAAAACGATTATTTTTTTAGTGTTAGATTCAGATATTCGACCCACCGCTACGCTGCTATGTGTATCGCCCCGGCAATAGCTCTGCCCCTATACAGCTCCCGATTTACCCATACTGAAATAACTCCACTCATAAATAATACAATAATATCGGAGAGATGTATTCCACACGCACAATGCCGATGACTATGGGACTTTGCCGGGGCGAAAAGCGACGTAAAGGCCGACCGGTTTTCTTCCTGTTTAAAATCTTCAAATCTTGATGCGAAGTCTTTGCGGGCATTACATCTATGGGCATCAAGATCCTGAACCAGTACGCCCATGGCCAAAAAGGTATTGGCGTGGGTGTTAAGCGCCATCATTTCTTCACTGAACAATTTTAGATTATGCTCTTGAACGGCGTAATCCTGGAAGTCGCCCAACACTTCCTGAAGTCCTTTCAGGTTTTTAATCAGGCACTTTATTTGATTCTCCGGATAAAGGCTTTGAAAGAATTCCATCAGATAACGCAGTTTTTTGCAGGATTTCCTTAAGTCATGTAATGCTTCCGCCGGTGATAAATCGGTAATTGCCTCGCCTTCCTCCAACACGCGGGTAAAAATTTTCCATATTCTCCGGTCCGCCAGTTCTTTAATGGTCAGTTTGGCATTTTGCTCAAGCGGTTTTTTGTACGAGGGTTCTTTAAGGAACTGTTCCCATTCGGCCAGCGTGGACAGATACTTGGGAGATTGCAGTTTCTTTGCCAATTCCTTCTGGGATTTTTGCTGTTTGGCGAGTAAAAAATCATATAGGGGATTGAGATCTTCCCTGATTGAAGCGGGCAGGCTGCTTTTGTAACGCTCAAAATTCAGCAGATAAACATCCAAATCTCGTTGTTGGCCCGGTGATCTGTCCCAGCCAGGAGAAAAAATCGGCATAGTATGCGCTGCTGTTAGCGGGCAGTATGCCTTTAATCTGACTGAGTCCCGCGCGAGTTCTCCTGACCGCAACTCTAAAATCGTGCAAAAACTCGCTATCGGTATCGGCAATCGTGCCCTGCTCGTTGGTTTTGATGGCTTTTAGCAGGTGACTGTAAATGTACTTGCCGGCAATATCGGCGCGCATGTCGGGATCCAGGTTGATATTCAGTTTTGATGAGTAATCTTTAGGCTTGCGCCCCTGAACTTGCAGAGCGGTTAGCAGAACGGGTTTATCCGTGACTGTTAATCCCAGTGTTGCGGTCAATATTTCAACAATATGTTCCGCAGCCTTGTCGTAGCCTCTTACCGGTTGCAGCAAGACGCGGTTATTGAATTGACTGTACTCTTCGATTAGCAACCGGAGTATAGTTTTTTCATCTTTATTAATGAGGTTTAGATGATAGATCTCATAATCCAGTGTGCAAACCGGTAATAATGCGCGCATGTCCAACAGCGGCGCCAAGGTGTCGCGCATTATGACCGGTTCGAATGCTTTGCTGAATAAAGGAACCTTCTTAAGCTCTGCGTCGGCAATAACCAAACCGTTTTTAATTGATCTTAATGTTAAGGATGAAGCGGATTTTGCTTGATTAAACTCGCAAGTGATGTCGTTTGAGTACAAGCGCCAGTCAAAGCTGTCGTAATAGGTTTTGCGGGAAGACTGCCTTGAAGCCAGCCGCGTGCTCACCTCATGGCTTAATTCGACGATAAAATTTTCAGCCGTTAAATTCACGGGGAATTCAAATTGTAAGGACATATTAATTAAAGAGTGTGAGTTCAGGAGTAATCTGATTGATAAGCCCTCAAGCGTAACAGCTTAGTATTAACATTTAATGACACTTGGATATGAATGGCGCGTCAGAAATAGATTCCAACTAAGCCGCTATTTTGCGCTGAAACCCAAGCATAGCAAAAAAAACTGTATTGTAATATCCTTGTCATATTCTATTTCCATAATAGTCCCACTTTAAATTATTTTGAGAGTTCATGATGAAACTATCTTTTAAAACTAAATCGTTAGTGACTGCGATGGGTTTTGGTATCACCGCATTAGTCAGTGGTGTTGCAGGTGCCGTACAAACTGTTGATGCAGGCATTCCCGAGTATCAAAAAGCCAGTGGTATTTCCGGCAACTTGTCCAGTGTCGGTTCCGATACGCTGGCCAACCTGATGACATTATGGGCTGAAGAATTCAACCGCGCTTATCCTAACGTAAATATTCAAATTCAGGCTGCGGGTTCATCTACAGCGCCTCCTGCACTGACTGAAGGCACATCGAACCTGGGCCCTATGAGCCGCGAAATGAAGGATGATGAACTTGAAGCCTTCGAAGACAAGTACGGCTACAAGCCAACCGCTATTCCGGTAGCTGTTGATGCGTTGGCGGTTCTTGTCAACAAGGACAACCCGGTCAAGGGCTTAACCATGGAACAAGTTGATTCGATTTTCTCTTCCACAAATAAATGCGGCGGCGAAAAGAGCATTGAATCATGGGGCGACGCCGGTGTTGCCGCTTGGGGATCAAAAAGCATCCAGTTATACGGACGTAACTCGGTTTCCGGCACTTACGGTTATTTTAAAGAACACGCTTTATGCAAGGGCGACTTCAAAAACAACGTAAACGAGCAACCCGGTTCAGCTTCCGTAGTTCAATCAGTTACTTCATCAGTTAACGGTATCGGTTACTCCGGCATGGGTTATACGACATCGGGCGTTAAGATGGTGCCTTTGGCCAAGAAAGGCAGCAAGACTTTTGTTGAAGCAACGCCTGAAAATGCAATCGCAGGCACTTATCCTTTGACACGCTACTTGTATATATATGTTAACAAGAAGCCAAACCAACCGCTGGCACCGTTAGACAATGAATTTATCAAAATGGTATTGTCCAAAACCGGTCAGCAAGTGGTTATAAAAGACGGCTATATCCCTCTGCCTGCGAAAGTTGTCGATAAAGTACTGGCTACGCTTAAATAAGATTAGGATTGGATGTAGTGTTGCGCAAGGATGCGCAAACAGGGATGTTGGGTTTAATGTGTTGTTATCTTCCCCCTCAGAAAGTAAAGGCGCATCGGACAAAAATACGGCTGAGATTTGCTTTGTGAATCTTGGCCGTTTTTTTTGGTTTTTTGTTATATCATAGTTACATTTAATTTCTAGTATCTTCAGCATGTCAGAATTAAACACATCCATAAAATCCCCCCCTTCCATAAGAATCAGTTCCGGTGAGTATCATCAGCGCTGGCGACTCATAAAAGATGCATTGGCTCGCTATGGCGTAGTGGCTGGCGGCCTGGGCGTGATCGTCGCGATCGTGCTGATTTTCTTTTATTTGCTGTATGTGGTTTATCCCCTGTTTATATCGGCTACTGCAAAATCGGTCAGTGAATACGCGGTGCCGGAGCAGGCGCTGGGCAATACATTACTGCTGGAGATGGAAGAACAAAATGAGGTGGGCGCTCGATTTACCGACAGCGGGCAAGTGGTGTTTTTTGAGGCGGCTACCGGTAAAACCATATTGACACAGGCCGTAGCAATACCTGAGGGTACACATATCGCCAGCTTTGCTCAGGGCAGCCCTATCAATGAGGGCGCAGTCATTTACGGTTTATCCGATGGCCGGGCGGTCATCGCTAAACATCAATATAAAGTAACTTATCCAAACAATGTGCGGGTTATTACGCCATCGCTAAAATACCCATTAGGCGAACAACCTTTGGTGCTGGATGATTCCGGCGCAGCGTTGGAGAAAATCGCGGTTAAAGTGGGCGAAAACGCAACGACGATAGTCGCAAAAACCGCCGACACCCCACAGGGTCCCGGTAAAATCCGCTTAATCAACTTCCAAAAAGAACAATCGTTATTTGCCGACGAGGCCGCGTTAACGCGTACCGATTCAGTGCTGGAGCAGTCGGCGACAGGTATTGCAGGTATTTTAATCGACAAAGACGAATCTAATCTGTACCTGATTAGCAATGACGGACAGTTGGGCTTTTTCGATATTAGCGACAAAAGCAGTCCGGCCATCAGGCAGCAACAGAATGTGGTCGATGCCGGACAAAAAATTACCAGCGTGGCTTTTTTAAATGGCGACCTTTCGCTGATGATAGGCGACTCCAGCGGCCTGGTTTCACAGTGGAGCATGGTTAAAGACAAGTTGAACCGTCCCGCCATGCAAAAAAACCCGGTCGTTTAAAGTCTCTGATAAAGCGGTCGTTTCAATTAATGCAGAGCAGCGGCGTAAAGGCTTTATGACGACCGATGCCGATGGGATCGTGGGCATTTATCATTCAACCGCTGAAAGGCAAATGATTAAAGAACGCGTAAGCGATGCCTTGCCGACAGCAGCGGTTTTGTCGCCGAGAGCGAATGCGTTGTTGGTTCAGTCGGCGGACGGCAAAATGCATTTCTGGCATATCGATAATGAGCATCCCGAGGTTTCTATCAAATCGCTTTGGCAGAAAGTCTGGTATGAGAGCTATCCAAAGCCCGATTACATCTGGCAGTCTTCTTCGGCAAATAGTGATTTTGAGCCTAAATACAGTTTAACGCCGTTGGTTTTCGGCACCCTGAAGGCGGCGTTTTATGCCATGCTGGTGGCCATGCCTCTGGCGCTGATGGGAGCGATTTATACCGCTTATTTTATGGCTCCGCGCATGCGGCAGTACGTAAAACCCTCCATTGAAATCATGGGTGCATTGCCGACGGTTATTTTGGGCTTTCTTGCCGGTCTTTGGCTGGCACCGTTTATGGAAGAGCATCTGGCCGGACTGTTTGTGATGCTGATGATTATTCCTGTCGGTGTCATGCTGTTTGCCTTTGCCTGGCAATTTGTACCCAAGGCCATTGCTCATAATCTTTCAGGAGGCTGGGACGCCGCTTTATTGATCCCCATCATTTTACTGAGCGGCTGGTTTGCCTTTAAGGTGAGTGTGCCCCTGGAAGCGTTTTTGTTTCACGGCTCGTTGCGCGACTGGTTTAAGACTGAACTGGGCATAGGCTATGACCAGCGCAATGCCTTGGTGGTTGGTGTGGCGATGGGCTTTGCGGTTATTCCAACCATTTTTTCGATCGCCGAAGATGCCATTTTCAGTGTGCCGAAACATTTGACCGTGGGTTCTCTGGCTCTGGGGGCTACGCCTTGGCAAACCATGGTTAGGGTTGTGCTGTTAACCGCGAGTCCGGGCATTTTTTCCGCAGTGATGATTGGTTTCGGCCGGGCCGTCGGGGAGACCATGATTGTGTTAATGGCAACAGGAAATACCCCGGTGATGGATTTAAGCGTTTTTCAGGGCTTGCGTACCCTGGCTGCAAACATCGCTGTGGAAATGCCTGAATCGGAAGTAGATAGTACGCATTACCGGGTCTTGTTCTTGGCGGCTCTGGTGTTGTTTATGTTTACCTTTGTTTTTAATACGCTGGCCGAAGTCATTCGTCAGCGCTTACGTGAAAAATATAGCTCATTATGATCAGATTATGGTTTAAAAGCGGTACTCCCTGGGTATGGCTCAACGCGGCGGCGGTCAGTACCTCCCTTATTATGGTGGTTGGTGTGTTGGGCTTGATTTTAGTCCGGGGAGCCGGCCACTTCTGGCCGTCCCCAGTTGTACAGTTCACCTATCAGGAACCGAACGGGCAAATCCAGACAATTATCGGCGAACATGTCGATACCAGCATTACCCCGGCCGCGATGGCTAAATCAACCGGCTATGCCATGGCCGATGATGAAGATACCTTGGTGCAATACCTGATTAAAGCCGGCAACCGGGATATTACCGGCACCGATTTTCGCTGGATATTGGAACGCAATGTTAAGCAGCAACAATCTCCTGCCGAGCTGATGGTGGTGGAACGCCGGGAATGGGGTAATTTTTACGGCCGACTGGTTGCCGTCAAGGAAAGCGGCAAGATTATCGCCGAAGGCGCCGAGGCTTGGCCTGCCGTTCAGACTAAAATAGATGAAGCCTTAACCGTTTTTAAGAAAATAGCCCATCTGGAAAAAAAGGAAGTCGGCGCGATAAACTACAGCCTGGAAAAACTAAGGCTTAAGCAAAAGAAGCTGCAACTGGAAAATCTCTGGGATACAGAGACAGAACAACGGGTAGCCGCTGAAAAGGCCGAGTTGGAAGTTGAATATAAGAAGTATCAAGCGCAATTGAGCGAGCTGTATCAACAAATAAGACGGGACAGCCTGGTTGCAAAAACCGAAAGCGGCGCTGAAATTGAAATTCCCTTGAATAAAGTAGTCAGGATTTTCCAACCGAACACCATGAGCGTGTTCGATAAAATCGTGCATTACGGCGTTAAGGTGGTTGAATTTTTAACCGACGAGCCGCGTGAGGCCAATACTGAAGGGGGGATTTTCCCGGCTATTTTCGGTACGGTGATGATGGTGATGATGATGTCGATTATAGTGACCCCGTTTGGCGTCATTGCGGCGGTGTATTTGCGGGAATATGCAAAACAGGGCTTTATCACCCGGTTAATCAGGATTTCGGTCAACAATCTTGCCGGCGTACCTTCCATTGTTTACGGCGTATTCGGCTTGGGCTTTTTTGTCTATATCCTGGGCGGCAACATCGATCAGCTGTTTTTCCCGGAAGCGGCTCCTGCGCCGGTCTACGGTACGCCGGGGTTGTTATGGGCTTCAATCACGCTGGCTTTACTCACCTTGCCGGTGGTCATTGTTTCAACCGAAGAAGGCTTGGCGCGTATCCCCAGGTCTATACGCGAAGGCAGTCTGGCCTTGGGCGCTACCAAACTGGAAACTTTATGGCTGACGGTGTTGCCGATGGCAAGCCCTGCGATGATGACCGGATTGATTCTGGCTGTGGCGCGGGCGGCCGGCGAAGTGGCTCCGTTAATGCTGGTGGGTGTCGTTAAACTGGCCCCCACCTTGCCGCTGGACGGCAATTACCCGTTTTTGCATTTAGACAGAAAATTTATGCATTTAGGATTTCATATCTATGATGTCGGCTTTCAAAGCCCCAATGTTGAGGCGGCGAGACCGTTGGTTTATGCGACATCATTATTGTTGGTACTGGTCATTGTTGGGCTGAATTTATCAGCCATTTTAATCAGAAATCATCTGCGAGAAAAATACCGGGCACTGGAAGGTTAAAGAAATGACAGCACAACACACACGTACACATACCATCGATGTAAGTTCAATTTTACGCGATCAGAAAACAACTGGTGAGCAGAATGAGGCTTGTATCAAAGTAGAAAATTTAAACCTTTTCTACGCGGAAAAGCAGGCTTTGCATGGCGTTAATATGGAGATGCCCAAGAAAAAGGTAACCGCCTATATCGGCCCCAGCGGTTGCGGCAAATCGACGCTGCTGCGCTGTATTAACCGGATGAATGACCTGGTTGATAACGTGACCATCGAAGGCAAGATCCTGCTGGATAATGAAAACATCTATGACAAAGCCGTTAACGTAGCCGCTTTGCGCAGACGCGTCGGCATGGTGTTTCAAAAGCCCAATCCGTTCCCCAAGTCTATCTTTGAAAATGTCACTTACGGCCTCAGGATTCAGGGCATTAATGATAAACGGATATTGGAAGAAACCGTTGAAAACGCCTTGCGCGGCGCAGCGCTGTGGGATGAAGTAAAAGACCGCTTGAATGATAACGCCTTGGGCTTGTCGGGCGGACAGCAGCAGCGTCTGGTTATTGCCAGGGCGATTGCGATAGAGCCTGAAGTGCTGTTGCTGGATGAACCCGCGTCAGCGCTGGATCCTATTTCAACATTAAAAATTGAAGAACTGATCAACGAGCTTAAAGAAAAATACACTATAGTTATCGTAACCCACAACATGCAGCAGGCCGCGCGGGTTTCGGACTACACTGCATTTATGTATATGGGCGAATTGATTGAGATGGGTACAACCAGCGAGTTATTCACCAATCCTCGAAAAAAACAAACCGAAGATTACATTACCGGTCGGTACGGCTAACCAGGAGCAAGCAATGGACAACAGCAAAATAGGACACCACATATCAGGCCAGTTCAATAAAGAGCTGGAAGATGTGCGTAACAAAGTTTTAACCATGGGCGGACTGGTTGAGCAGCAGATAGAACTGGCTGTAACGGCTTTCTCGACCGGTGACGTGGAAATGGCCGAGCTGGTCATCAAACAGGATAATCAGGTCGATGCGCTGGAAATGGCTATCGACCAGGAATGTATGCAGATTTTTGCGCTGAGGCAACCTGCGGCATTCGATTTAAGATTGTTAATCACGGTAATCAAGGTTATCAATGAACTTGAGCGCGTCGGTGACCTGGCCGAACGCATCGCCGAGATGGCCATACAATTGTCGGGTGCCGACAACAATAAACATGACCAGTATTTTGAATTGGAACACATGGCGGAATTGGTTCAGGAAATGCTGCATGGCGCTCTGGATGTATTTGCCCGGATGAATGTAGAGGACGTAACCACGATTACCGGTTTGGATGAAAATGTCGATCGTGAATACGCCAGTATCATCCGGCAGCTGATTACCCGGATGATGGAAGATCCTAGGAATATTACCCGGATGCTGGATGTACTCTGGATTGCCCGCTCGCTGGAAAGAATCGGCGATCATGCCTGTAATGTTTGCGAGCATTTGGTTTACATGGTCAAAGGCGAAGATGTGCGGCATTTGACCCAGGAAGAATTGGAAAGGAAGATGAAGGAATAAAAAGTGAGATGGGCCGGAATAAGCCAGTTCGAGCGAGAACAAGAACGGGCGTTCCGGTTCCCCCCTAGCTCCAGCATATATAAACAATCGGCATTTATTTCAAGGCCGGATTCAACTCTGAAGTGCAATCCTGTAATCATGTGGCTTCTTGCTTTGGCTCAGCAAAAATTGAGTGTTTTCCGAGGACGCTGATCGAGCTTACGCATGACTGCCTCAACCTCGTCACCGACTATACTCACAACTCTGCTAACTGTTCAATTTATTTTTTAAAGCCATTCATACCCTATTGCTAAATTGGGCTGAAAACAATATCTAATTACATCAGTAGTTTTCCCATTCCCTCGCACGGCGTTGGAATGGGAAATACTCAACACTGAATAACAAATTCTACCTACCTGACAAATCAGATCCATAAAATGGAAATAATTCAGCCCGTTACCTTACAAGTTAATTCTTTGGGGCATGCCAAAATTCAGGCCGCCAGAAGTATGTATCTATATCGTTAAATTCACCGTGTTTTTGGGGGATTTTATTTCCCTTGCCTAGGTTAGTCGAAGGATCTTCAATTCCAAAGGCTTTCAGAGTTATTTGTTTACGAACATCTTTTGGTATAAACGACCATTCAATTTTGGCATTATTCCACCGACCCAAAGTCAAATCGTCGCGTGTTGCTGGCGTGGAAGCAAAATCGTCGATCCAAACTAACAAACTACCGCGAGGAAGTATATCAATAAAAACATTCTCATTTTCCTCGGCAATTGGATGCAAGGTAAGATTATAGAAATTGGTTTCTTTGTGCTTGGACAGATAGGGGATGACAGCTTCTTCAAAATCCCGAATCGTACAGGCTGCTGCCATGTACACAATTTCGCTATAAGTAAGGTCTTTATTATCATCGCTAAATCGGCGTAACAACTCTGACATGACGATGGCCCCCATACTATGACCTATTAAGGTTACGGAGAGTTTTTTGCTTTGTTGGTATTTTCTAAATTGTGGTTGTTGTAACGCTCGCATCAATTTTGATAGGCCACCATTTGAATTCCGGTATACCAACGATTGTATTGTCGAACTATTAAATGGATCAATGGCACTAGGCTCATCAAATTTGTTGTAGTCTATTGAGGAGCGAAATAACAATTTGGTTCTGCGTAACATATTATCCCAACCGCTTTTGCCGACCATATCCAGCATGGGAGTTGTAATTAGTTTCACAGCACCTGGAACAAGATAAGTTGATTTTTCCATCCATTTTTTTAAATTGGATGTATTATCAACTCCAAGCCAAATCCCATGCCCGTCGTGAGAATTGTCGGTATAGAATGTGCTATTCATCTCTTTAACTTCCTGCGCATTCTCAACAGATATATGCTTAACAGCATTCCAACCTTGATAGCCATAGGTCACAGGAATTCGAGAAAACGCTCTGCCGAAATCTGCTATTAGATAAAGAGGGGAAGAAATAAAACCTAGAACATTTGATTCGCTCCCTTGTCTTATGCGGTATAAATGATCGAGATACGCTTCGTCCATACCCGACTCCCAATTTACAAAGATCGGATAGATGTAAGATCGGCCGCTTTGCTTACGCGCTATATTATCAAGTCCAATATTAAAAAGTATTTGCTTTGTCTCTTCTAACGCTTTTTCTTTTGATACCATGCCGCCATGAACAAATAGTAGGAGTTCAACTTTGTCATTTTTTGAGATTGTATCTTCAAGTTCATCAATTATTCGCTTAATATGCTTATCAATAATTTTATCGTCTTGATCGTTTCGGTCCTCAGGACAGTTAATATCTTTAAGTTTAGTTGAATCAACATCAGGGATTTCAACCCTAACCAAACAATCTTTTTTTCCATGTCTATCCAATGCAAGCATGTGCGGAAGGATATTTGCTTCATAAACAGCATGAGAGCTACAGCCAGAAAAATAAATAGTTATTATGCTAAGTATAAGCTTTATTAAGTTTTTCATTTTTTCTCCATAAATTAATTTCATATCAGGCTGTTAAAAAATCCCAATTAAAGCCAGTATTTTTCAGCTCGGCATAATCGCATTTAACTGCCAGCATAAGCCGCCATATATTCATACATAACAATAAGCCGATTATTTTTCATTTGGATAATATGTTGCGATACTCCCGCCCCGCAATATTTGCCTTAGTCTACTCATAATATTTATGGTGTAGACTAAAACAGCTAAAAGTATAACTGAAAAAATAATCTTATTCTTTTTCTTCATTCCCTCGCGGCGCTGTGTACGGATACTGCACTCCTACTCTCCACTTTTGGTATTTTTCTCCATGCTATTAGTAGTGCCTTCGTGGTGAAAAAATGAATTCAATTCGTAACTTTGACCTCGTAGAAGTATTATTTCAGACATTGAACTTATCAACCAACCCAGTAACTCTCTCGATTTTTTGCCTGACTGTCGCGGTAAATACAGTCTCCCCGGCAACCAGTTTGATGGTTTTCTTGGCTCGGGTAATTGCGGTATACAGCAATTCCTTGGTTAACACGGGATTGATCGATTCGGGCAGAACGATTAGCACTTCCTCGAATTCAGAACCCTGGCTTTTATGGATGGTCATCGCAAAAACGGTTTCGCAATGCGGCACACGCGCAGGCAGGTATTTTTTGACACTGCCGTCGGCGCGTTGGAAAAACACCATCAGTTTCCCTGTAGAAACCTGTCCTGAGCTTGTCGAAGGGATGCTGTCCGGCATGCAAATGCCAATATCGCCGTTATAAAGATGCAGCGCCGGGTTGTTTTGCGTAATCATGACCGGCCGCCCCGGATACCATAAACCGGACAAATCGATGCGCTTTTGCTCGGCCAGTTTTTGTTCAACCCGATCATTGATGTCGGCAACGCTGTTTTTTCCCTGCCGGTTGGAACACAACACCTGAAAGCGGCTGAATGCCTGAAAAATCTGCTCGAATTCGGCGTCGGCTTTAGCCAGCTGCAAATAATCCGCTTGCTGTGCGGCTACATAATCGATTAAATCTTCATCGAGACATTGCACCGCACCGTCTCCATCGCCGCTTAAAATTTGCCAGGCCAGCTCATCCTGCTGAAAGTTGACCGCCTCGGCCAGTTCTTTTATAGCGCCGCCGAAACGGTGCGATTTCTTTAGCGTGTAGACGTTGTTTTGCAGGGCCTCGGCCATCGCCAAATCGGCTAACACCGCGCCGGATTCCACCGAAGCCAGCTGATCCTTGTCGCCCAGCAAGATCAACCGTGCGCCGGGTTTTAACGCGTCAAGCAGCTTGCTCATCAGAGCCAGATCGACCATGGATGCTTCGTCAACCACGACCAGATCATACACCAGCGGTTTATCTGCATTATGCCGAAAATACGGTGAAGGCGGCATCGCACCCAGCAGGCGATGCAGGGTGGTTACTGTTTCCGGAATGCGATTTTTTATCGCCTCCGAACACGGCAACTTCGCCTTGCTAAAACCTATCGATTCCTGAAGACGCATGGCCGCCTTCCCGGTCGGCGCCGCCAAGGCGATATGCAGCGGTTGTTCGGTTAATTCCTGCAACAGCGCCAGGATTTTAACGACGGTAAATGTTTTTCCGGTTCCCGGCCCGCCGGTGATGATGCTGAACGACTGTTTGGCGGCCATTTTTGCCGCTTCGCGCTGGTCGTCGGTTTCATCACGCATATCGAAATAGCGATCCAGCAGGGCGTCGAGTTTTTCAATCGGATGCTCGGCTTGGGTCATTGCCTTGATCTGCAGCGCCAGCCGGTTTTCATAATTCCAGTACCGGTGCAAATACAGACGATCCTGCTCGATAACCAGCGGTAAGGGATCGGCTCGGCTTTCGGGGTTTTGCTCGACCAACCCGGAAGCAAGTAGCAACGCCCTCGCTTTAGCGTCTATTTGTATGCAGCTGTGACCCTGGTTCTGCTCGTAAGACGCCGTCATCACGATAGTTTCGAAGGCCTGTTTTTGCAGGGAATCGAAACCGGTGCGCTGGCTAAGGAATCGGGCAAAGGCAACATCCAGACGGCTGAATGATCTTGGTTCGATTTGTACCTTCAAATCCTCCATCACTGAGTCCCCCCAAACAACGCCGCCAACGCTTCAACCCGTTCCAAGTCGGGCCGGTCCTGATAAACGCCGCTCATAGGCTGATCCGGTTGCATGCCGCGCACGAACAAATAACGCACGCCGCCAAAATGCGTTTCATAGTCGTAATCCGGCAAGCGCGTTTGCAAGTAACGATGCAGCACTACGGTATAAATCCAGTATTGCAGGCCGTAGTTATGTTCGCGCATGGCATGGGTTAAGCTGTCCGGGCTGTAATCTTGCAGGCCGTTGGTTTTATAATCCATCACATAATAACGCCTCGTTCCGGAATCCGGAATCGCGCAAATGAGATCGATAAATCCGGTCAGATAACCGCACATCTGCTTGGCGGTCAATGACTGGAAAGCCGGTGTGTCGCGCAAAATATGATTGATCTGTGCGGCGTCCATCGTTTGCATGGATAAGTAAAACGGCATTTCCTTTAGGCACTGATTTTCCGCCAGATTCATCAGGCAAAAATCGACATTCGTCTCGGACAGCGGCGTTGCGACCACGGCCTGCAACAGCTCATCCAGCAGTTCCGGCCGTTCCAGTTTTAAGCCATAGCGTTGACAAGCCTTGTCCCGTTGCGTGGCAATGTCCTTGCGCTGGGCCAAGTCGATGAACGCATGGTTTTCCAACAGGTCATGCACGACATTACCGGTATGCGCACCTTTGGGCAATTCAAGCGCTGCGCTGCCAGGCTCGGGCTTGGCAATGAGCGTTTGCTCTCCCGCCTTGTCTTCCGGCAGTTCCGGCGCATCGTGCATGCTTAATGCCGACAAGGCCGTATAGCTGCTCATTTGCCAACGGGTATATAGTGATCTTTTACGCTTTTTTGCCTGCATTTGGGTGTGTGCAAGCGTTTTTTGATAGCTGCCGTTTAACTCACCCGGCACGTCCAGCAACCGGTAAGCAAATGCCTGCCCGGATTGATTCTGAAAGGCTTGCAGTCTTGCCTGTTGCTTGGAAAAATCGGCCGCCGCAAATTCAAGCAGCCAAGCCATCGACGAGTCATTCGCCGTATCCTGAGAACGCACATCGCCCCAGGCAATATAACAGCGGTATTTGGCACGGGTAACCGCCACGTAAAACACCCGCAAATCCTCGGCCAACTCTTCGTTTAAGGCCATTTCGCGGTGCCGTTCGAAATCACCGGAACCCAAATCGACTATGGTCCGGCCGTTTTCATGGCATCTAATCAACAACCGTTCGCTGTTTAAACGATCGCTGCGCTGCCAAAGATAAGGGCAAAATACGATTGAATATTCCAGCCCCTTGGAGCGATGCATGGTGACGATTTTGACCGCATCGTCGTCGCTTTCAAGGCGCAACTGCTGGTCTTCCGCGCTGCTCGCCTTGGCAATCGCGCTACGCAGCCAGTCCAGGGTTTTATTGATGCCCAGATGTTCATCGACAGCGGCCTGTTGTACCAGCTCGATCAGATGGTGCAGGTTGGTCAGTTGTCTTTCCGCCATCAAGGTTTTCGATACACCAGCCCTGATTTTTTCCTGAGTCAGCAAATGCAGCATCATCGCCATCAAGCCGGTTTGCTGCCAGTCCTGAAAATAGCCGAGAAAGCGTGACATCCAGGCGTCCAGCTCGATCTCGTTATTGATCAGCCGATGCAGCGTTTGCCCATCCAAATCAAACCAATCCAGCGTCAAGGCCTGCTTTAGCAGTCCGCTATCCCCGGGATGAGCCACGGCCTGCAACAGGCTGTATAAATCGGCCGCTTCCTGCGAGGCAAAAACCGACTCCGTGCTGTTTAGCACCGAAGGCACTCCCGCCAGTCGCAATGCTGCCTGATAATCTCTGGCCTGGGTATTGGTTCTTACCAGGATGGCGATGTCTTTGGGCAGTAAGGCCCGGTTCGCCGGTTGCAGGATGAAGTCGCCGGTCAGCAAATCAACGACTTCATTAACAACGGCGACCCTGATTTCCTCGGCCGCCTTACCCGCCGTCCAGTAGCCCGTTTTGCTGCCGCTTTCCGGTAACTGCCACAGCACCATCGGCGCAACGGCCTGCCCTTCGTGACGCAATTCGCCGTTATCTGCCGACAAGGCGGGCTTTACGTTGATAAACTCCAG
>Ga0123390_1061038_pt1 | contig 18122 bp, 15 predicted proteins | sample T3HHNO3metaT_FD_89918 | JGI IMG/M metagenome (GOLD analysis project Ga0123390, IMG submission 89918) | Methane-oxidizing artificial microbial communities from Washington, USA to study methane cycling - T3-HHNO3 metaT (Metagenome... | ecosystem: Engineered > Modeled > Simulated communities... | reverse complement strand
GCTTAGCGCAATGACGGAGTATTGCCATCCGGTGCAGTTCAGGGACCGATACCAGATTGTCGCCCTGTCGCCCGAGCCCGACTTCGACCCCGCCGACATCACCGGCTACGCCGTGCTGTCACCCAGCGGTGCCAGGCTTCGCCATGAACTGACCCTGGAGCAGGCGCGCCTTTGGGTGGACGGGCTGCTGCAGGAAGAAAACCAGCGGCCTGCCGAACCCCTGCCACCAGGAAGAGCGGCCCGGCGGCGGCCCTGACGCAGCCGGCAGGTACACCAGGACATGACACGGAGGTCGGAATGAAAAGCAGCAAGCTGGTCTTCGCAGTGGGCACCACCCTGGCCCTTCTGGTCGCAGGCCTGTATCTGTCCGGCTACATCGCCCTGCTACTGCTCAAGCTGGACCCCGGCCTGCTGAGTTGGCACACCTATCCCGATTACCTGAAAGCCCTCGACTTGGCGCAAGTCCGCCCGTATGTGGGCAAGATCAAGGCGGCCGGTTGCATCGGCTTCGGCATTCCGGCGGTGCTGTGGCTGGGGCTGCTGTTCCTGATGTTCAAGCCGGCGCGGCAATCCATGCATGGCGATGCTCGCTTCGCCCATGGAGGCGACCTGGCCAGGCACGGCATGTTCAAGCAGACCGACAACGGCATCATCGTCGGCAAGTACAACGGCAAGCTGGTGCGCTTGAGCGGCCAGCAGTTCGTGATCCTGGCCGCGCCCACCCGCTCGGGCAAGGGCGTGGGCATCGTCATTCCCAACCTGCTGGACTACCAGGAATCGATGGTGGTGCTGGACATCAAGCAGGAGAACTTCGAACTGACCAGCGGCTGGCGTGCCAGCCAGGGCCAAGAAATCTTCCTCTTCAACCCGTTTGCCGAAGACCGCCGCACCCACCGCTGGAACCCGTTGAGCTACGTATCGCAGGATCCGGATTTCCGCATCTCCGACCTGCAGAGCATCGCCGCCATGCTGTATCCCGATGGCGCAGACGACCAGAAATTCTGGGTCAGCCAGGCGCGCAATGCCTTCACCGCATTCGCGCTCTACCTGTTCGAGAATTTCGACGAACAGTACCGCCAGGGGTATCCGAAGGAATTCCTGGCGTTCCCCACGCTGGGCGCCATCTACCGCCTGTCCTCGGGGGATGGCAGCGAGCTCAAGGCCTACCTGAAGGCGCTGGCCGGCAAGGCTTTCCTCAGCAACCACGCCAGGACCGCATTCGCCAACCTGCTGTCGCAGGCCGAGGAGACCTTTGCCTCGATCATGGGCACTTTCAAGGAGCCGCTGAACGCCTTCATCAATCCGGTGCTGGATGCCGCCACCAGCGCCAACGACTTCCTGCTCACCGACGTGCGCAGGAAGAAGATGACCATCTACATCGGCATCCAGCCCAACAAGCTTGCCGAGAGCCGGCTTATCGTCAACCTGTTCTTCAACCAGGTCATCAACCTCAACACCAAGGAACTGCCGTCCAGCAACCCGGCGCTGAAGCACCAGTGCCTGCTGCTGATGGACGAGTTCACCGCCATCGGCAAGGTCGAGATCATCGCCTCGGCGGTGTCGTACATGGCCGGCTACAACCTGCGCCTGCTTCCCATCATCCAGAGCATGTCGCAGCTCGATGCCACCTATGGCAAGGACGTCTCGCGCACCATCATCACCAACCACGCCCTGCAGATCATCTTCGCCCCGCGCGAGCAGCAGGACGCCAACGACTATTCGGACATGCTGGGCTACACCACCGTGCGCAAGCAGAACATCACGCGCGGCCGCGAGGTTTCGCGCAGCGAGTCGGAGGAAAAGCGCGCGCTTATGCTGCCGCAGGAGCTGAAGGCGATGGGGTTCGACAAGGAAGTATTCCTGTACGAAGGCATTCCGCACCCGGTGAAATGCGACAAGATCAAGTATTACCAGGACCGATACTTCACTTCGCGGCTGCTCCCGAAGGTCGACGTGCCAACGCTGAAGCTTTGATGCAGGTCGACCGGCGCAAAGCATTCGTGACGTGATGCACGTATCGATGAATTGACTAGGGTGAGTATTGGTAACGTAATCTGTCTGTGTGAAGGTTGCTTGACTCGCTTCAACTTATCAGGCTAGTTTCGAATCACATCAAGGCAGCACTTTGATGCAACAGGACATTGACCGTCCTGTAATCCACGCCACGACGGACGAGGCGTGCAAAGGGATTTCATTCACTGCAAGGAGGCAGTTCAAGGCATGGCGCATTCCCCTCGTTTTTCCCCGCTGAAGCGGCACTTGCTGGCGCCTTGCACGAGCTTGGCCCACCGCCGTCGCAGTGCCGGCCGCATGTGCAGATCATTCGCGAACCCCTGTCGCAGTAGTCCTGCAGACACCGACGCATCGGTCGCGCCCCGCGCACTTTCCAACTCCTCCCCCGACCCGAACTCCGTCACCGGTGACGCGTGAAATACAGTCCTGCGGCCCTCTTCTTCTGCCTGTTGATCTCCTTGTTGAGCGCCTGCGCCACGCGCCCGGCACCCGATATCAAGGGCCGATGGAAGCCAGTCAATCGCTATGCGGCCACCGTCGAGGAAATCCCGCTGTACCAGTCCTACGTCTTCCATGCCTCACCCATGGACGGCACGCTCAAGACCATGCTCACCCGCTGGGCCAGGGACTCGAAGATGACGCTGTCCTACCTGCACCCTTCGGATTTCACCCTGTATGGGCCGGTGGCGCAGATCCAGACCAACGACTTGCAGCGCGCCGTGTCCGAATTGTCTATGGCGTATGCCGGACAGCATGTCTCGGTGACCGCGGCCGGCAACCAGATCGTGGTGCGCGTCGCGCAGCTCGAAGAGCACGCGCCGGCCACGACCCCATGAGCCGCTACGAGACTCTCACGCACCGCAATGGACGGCACTGATGTTCGCCAGCAAATCCCCATCGCCGCAGATCGACAAGGCCGTGTCCAGGTCGGTCAATTTCGAGATCAGCCTGGCCGACATGGCAAAGCGCAGCGAACGCCGCGCCTGGCTTGTGGCTTCCGGCGCCATGGTGTTGTCTTTGGTGCTGGCAGCCGGCTATTTCTACATGCTGCCTCTTAAGGAAAAAGTGCCCTACCTGGTGATGGCCGATGCCTACACCGGCACCAGCAGCGTGGCGCGGCTCAGGGAAGATGCCGAGAACCAGAACATCACCACCATGGAGGCGGTCAACCGCAGCAACGTCGCACACTTCCTGCTGGCGCGCGAGTCCTACGACATCGCGCTGATGAACCTGCGTGATTGGACCACCGTCTACACCATGTCCTCGCCCGACGTGGCCGCCGCCTACACCGGCCTGCACAACGCCAAGAGTCCGGCCAGCCCGTTCAACGTCTACGGCAAGGGCAAGGCGATACGGGTCAGGATCCTGAGCATTTCCTTCATTGGCGGCGTGCCCGGCAAGACCAGGCCGAAGGGCGCCACGGTGCGCTTCCAGCGCAGTCTCTACGACAAGGCCACGGGCGCGACCAAGCCGCTGGACAGCAACATCGCCACCATCGAGTTCACCTACAAGCCGAACCTGAAGATGGACGAGAAGTACCGCATAGAGAATCCGCTGGGTTTCCAGGTCACCAACTACCGGGTCGACCGTGACTACGACGATGGCGGCTTCATGGCCTCGCCACCACCGGATGCCGAGGTGCCCGCCTTGCAACGCGCGCCAGAGATCCCACCCGCGTCCGCGGACCCGGGCATCCAGCAGATGGAAGGGGGAGACATGGCCGACCCGTCTAGCTTGAGCGGCGTCCCCGCGCCAGCAAGCACCCCTCCGAGCAGCAACGCCAACGGGACGACTCCCCAATGAACTATGTGAGCACCCGCGGCCTCGCCATCCTGCTGCATGCCCTGGCGGCCGGCGCCATTGGGCCGGCCGGCGCACAGGTCGTGCAGCAGTACGAATACCAGACCGACCGCATCTATGAAGTGCGTACCGGCCTGGGCATCACCACCCAGATCGAGCTGAGTCCCAACGAGAAGATCCTGGATTTCAGCACCGGCTTCAGTGCGGGCTGGGACCTGACGCGGCGCGAGAACGTCTTCTACCTGAAACCGAAGAACGTGGACGTGGACACCAACATGGTGATCCGCACGGCCACCCACTCCTACATCTTCGAGTTGAAAGTGGTGGCCACCAACTGGACCGCCCTCAGCCAGGCCAAGCAGGCGGGGGTCCAGTACAAGATCACCTTCGCCTACCCCAACGACAGCGAGTTCTCGGCCGAGACTGAAAAGGTGGAAGCCGTTCCGCGGTTGAGCACCCAGCTCGACAAGGACAGGCGCTACAACTTCAGCTACGACTATTCGACGCGCACCAGGCAGGCCTGGCTGATTCCGACCAACGTGTATGACGACGGCCAGTTCACCTACGTCCGGATGAGCGACCTGAAGTCGTTTCCGACCGGGAATTTTCCCGCTGTGTTCGGCCGCGAGCGCGAAGGCGGCGATGACTTCGTGGTCAACACGACGGTCGAGAACAACACGCTGGTGGTACACGGCACCTATCCCTACTTGGTGATACGCCACGGCAAGAACGTCGTCGGCCTGCGCAGGAACAAATCACTATGAGCCAGAACCTGCCGCCAGATCCGCCCGCCCGTTCCCAAGCCGGCGACGACGCCAGGTCCGCCACTTACGCCAGCGACCCGCACGCCGATGCAGCCAATCCCTACTACGCCAACCAGCAACGCGAACAGGCCCCCGACCTGGACGCCAACGCCCCGCAGCTGAAGTCCAGCGAGCTGCAGCGGCTCAATCGCAAGGCGTTGTTCTTCCTCTGCGGCATCGTGCTGCTGCTGATCATTGCGGCGGTATGGATGTTCAACAGCGCCACCGCGGGCAACAAGGACGCGGTCAGGACCAAGGAAGAGAAGGTCGTCATCCCCGACCTTCCTGCCAGTGCCGGGCCGCTGTTGCCCATGCCCCCGCCGGTCGAACCGATCCAAGTAGAGAGCTACGCCGCCGAAACGCGCATGCCGCCCTTGCCACCTGAAACCGCACCTGCCTATGCGTCCACCAGTTACGAGCCTGCCGCGCAGGCCCCGCGTGAGCCCACGCTGATGGAGCGCCGGATGATGAACTCCGCTGCAGGTGGCAACGGGGAGGGCAGCGGGCCTGGCAGCCAGCAGGACCCGTATGTGCAGGCCATGCTGGCCACGTTGCCCGGCACCCAGCCACCGGCACCGGTGCAGGCACCGGAGTCCGACGCCAGCAGCGCGCAGTACCTCAGCCGACCCGATGCCCTGCTGGTCCGCGGCACCTACATCCGCTGCGTGCTGGAGACGCGGATCGTCACCGACATTCCCGGCTTTTCGTCCTGCGTGGTCACCGAACCCATCTACTCGATCAACGGTCGCAGCCTGTTGCTGCCGAAAGGCTCGAAGATCTCCGGCAAATACAACAATGCCGGTGCGACCGGCGAGCGCGTCGCCGTGATCTGGGATCGCATCACCACGCCCAATGGCATCGACGTCAACATGGCGAGTCCCGGCGTGGACAACCTGGGCAGCTCCGGGCACCCCGGCAAATACAACGCCCACTGGGGCAGCCGCATAGCCTCGGCTCTGATGATCAGCCTGATCAGCGATGCCTTCAGCTATGCGGCCGCCGAGAACGGACCGCGCACCACGACCATTGCCAATGGCAATGTCATCGAGACCCCCTTCGAGAGCAGCACCGCGCGCACCATGGAACGGCTGGCCAACCAGGCGCTCGACAAGAGCATCAACCGACCGCCAACGGTAACGATCAACCAGGGCGCGGTGGTCAACGTCTATGTCGCCAGGGACGTCGACTTCTCCGGAGTGCTGGCCCGCAACTGAGGCCGCCAACGCAATGGACATCGACAATTCCCCAGTCGCGCGCGTCTCCAGCGAGTTCCTGGATTACCAGTACCAGGTGCTGGGCATCCTGGATTACATGGGTTCGCCTGACGTCACCGAGATCTGCATCAACAAGCCCGGTGAAATCTACCTGGAAACCCGGCAGGGGTGGAATCGTATAGAGGTTCCCGGGCTCAATTTCGAACGTGCCCGCCAGTTCTGCACGGCCGTGGTCAATGAGAGCAACACCGGGCAGCGCATCACGGATAGCGATCCGGTGGTCTCGCTGACTTTCCCGACAGGCCAGCGCGCCCAGTTCGTGATTCCCCCGGCCTGCGATGCCGGCAAGGTGTCCATCACCATCCGCTTGCCGTCCAAGCACAACAAATCGCTGCAGCAATACCAGGAAGACGGCTTCTTCGACCAGATCGTGGAACAGGGCCATGCGTTGGGCGAGCACGACCGCGAACTGCTCGAGCTGAAATACTCGCGCAACTATGCCGAATTCTTCAAGAAGGCCGTGCTGTACAAGAAGAACATCGTGGTCTCGGGCGCGACCGGCAGCGGCAAGACCACCTTCATGAAGTCACTAGTCAACCATATCCCCGATGACGAACGCCTGGTCACCATCGAGGATGCACGCGAGCTGTTCATCAGCCAGCCCAATACGGTGCATCTGCTCTATTCGAAGGGTGGCCAGAGCACCAGCAATGTCACTGCCAAGAGCTGCATGGAGGCTTGCCTTCGCATGAAACCGGATCGCATCATCCTGGCCGAGCTGCGTGGCGATGAATCCTTCTACTTCATCCGCAACTGCGCGTCGGGTCATCCAGGCTCCATCACCAGCTGTCATGCAGGCAGCACGATGCAGACCTGGGACCAGCTTGCGTTGATGGTCAAGGCATCGGCAGAAGGCGCCGGACTGGAGTTCGCGATCATCAAGCGGCTGCTGATGATGACCGTCGACGTACTGGTTCACATCAAGGCGCATGCGGGGCAGCGGCACATCACCGGGATTGATTTCAATCCGGAGCGCAGCTTTGCCGAATAGGGACGCGGTCGAGCAGCCAGGTCAGAGCAAAAGGTTACTTACGGTGGCATCTATCAGGCTGGAAAAGTGACAAGACGCACAAACAGGTAGCGCTGGCGCAAGACGTTTCAATTGTGACAATTCAAATACCGGAAGTCCGCGCTGCATGCTCGTTGACATCCGCAGGATGCTCATGAAGTATGCAGGCAAGGATGAAAGCGACGGATGGTATTTCCGTTGAAGAAAGCCTGCCCGGCTTAGCCGGGTAGTGCAGCGTGAACAAGGAGAGGTGCGCGGTGTTATCTGGCATGGAGCTGATGAGTTGCCCCGACCTGGCGGTTCCGCTGGCGGTGATGCAGCACGTCGTGCGGGTGGAGTCCTCGCACAATCCCTTCGCCATCGGCGTAGTCGGCGGCCACCTGGTCCGACAGCCGAAAAATCTGCCCGAAGCCCTTTCCACGGTTCGCATGCTGGAGAGTCGCGGCTTCAACTTCTCGCTGGGCATCGCCCAGGTGAACCGTTACAACCTCGGCAAGTTCGGCCTGGACTCCTACGAGAAGGCCTTCCAGCTGTGTCCCAACCTGCAGGCGGGTTCACGGATCCTTGCCGAATGCTATGGCCGCTCGGGCCGCGATTGGGGAAAGTCCTTCAGTTGTTACTACTCGGGCAACTTCGTCACAGGTTACCGCCATGGCTATGTGCAGAAGATCTACGCCTCCATGCGCCAGGTCGCACCCGGAGCGGCGAGCGCGCCGCAGGGCGATGCGATTTCGGTGGTCAGCCGGCCATCGCGCCGCACGGTCGGTATCAGCCGCTATCCCGTGTATGCAACGCCACAGCAGGATGCCGTGCAGGCATACGTGCCCGCCGCGCCGCCTTCCCGGATTCCGGCCGCCACGCTGCAATCGAAGGGCGACGCGCCTGCCCCAGTTGCCGACGCGATGGCATCGACCCTGGCACCGCTGATGCTGCAGCCCACAGCAATGGCAGGACAAAAGGGTCCGCAGGGCGTCACGCCTGATCTTGCGGGGCAAATTCCTACACTCGCACCGCAATTGCCTGAAACATCGATCGATTCAGCTTTCGTATTCTAGGAACGCACCCCAGTTGCAACAACGCAAGACCATGCTTGTCTAGTTCTCAAATCAACCAAGGAGCAACAAGAATGAAACCAGCCACCCACACCTCCAGCGAAACCAGCAAGCTGCTGTCCTCACTGTTCATGGCCGTAATGTTCACGGGGATGCTCGCCCTGCCTAGCCTGGCGATGGCCGACGATAGCTTCGGCGATGCCGAAAACAAGGTCACCGGCTTTTTCAGCAGCCTGAACTCGCTGCTGAATGTCGCTTCCATTGCGGTGGTGACCATCGCGGTGATCTTCGCGGGCTACCAGATCGCGTTTGCGCACAAGCGCATTTCCGACGTGGCACCGGTATTGATTGGCGGTTTCCTGATCGGGGCAGCGGCCCAGATCGCGAAGATGCTGATGGGCGACGACAGCACGCTGCCCGGGGCCGCCATCATCATGCAAGTGCTGCCACTTTTCTGATGCAGAAGAATGTCCTGTTCAGGGGATGCACGCGTCCGGCCATGTTCATGGGCGTGCCCTACATGCCGTTCTTCCTCGCAGCTGGTACGTGCATCCTCCTGACCTTCTACATCAACATGTTCTGCCTGCTTCTGCTCCCGCCCGTCGTCTTCGTGATGCGGCAGATGGCGCGGCGTGACGAGATGATTTTCCGCTTGCTCGGCCTGCGCCTGCAGTTCAAGTTCAAGGCCCGGAACCTGAAGCATCACTCCGGCATGTGGGTGTTCTCGCCAAACAGCTATAGATCCAAGCCTGCGGAAAAGACTTAAGCAGCACGCGCCGCTCCTCCACTCACCATCACGCAATCCCCGGATATCCAGCCTCCATGTTTACGCCCGACACCTCCATCAGCGAATTCATCCCGCTGTCCACCCATGTTTCGCCGTCGGTGATCAAGACCACCGGCGGCGACTACCTGCTGGTGTGGCATCTGGGTGGTTTGCCGTTCGTGGGTCGGGATGAATGGGAGATCGAGCACCGCCACAACACGTTCAACCGAATGCTGCAGACCCTGCGAGCCCCCGATTTCGCCAACCTGGCGTTCTGGGTGCACGATGTGCGTCGCAAACGGCGCATCAACAGCCAGAGCAAGTTCGGGCAGCCCTTCAACCAGGACATGTCCGATGCCTACTTTGAATCACTGTCTTCCCAGAAGATCATGCAGAATGAGCTCTATCTGACGATGCTTTACCGCCCGGTAGTGACCGGCAAGCGTCTGGTGGAAAAATCAACCAACATCACCCAGTTGCAATCCGAGCAGGATCAGGCGATCGCCAAGATCCAGGAGCTGGCGGGCAACCTGGAGGCCGTGCTGAAGGACTATTCCCCCTACCGGCTCGGTATGTACGAGGCAAAGAACGGGGTGGTTTTTTCAGAAACGCTAGAGTTCTTTGGTTACCTGATCAACCGGATAGATGAGCCCGTTCCGGTGCTAACGGCTCCGGTCAGCAGCTATCTTCCGGTAAGCCGGCACATGTTCTCGGACAAGACCGGGGATTTCATCATCAATACGCCCAATGGCGTCAATCATTTCGGCGCCATCCTCAATATCAAGGAATACACCGACGGTACATACCCGGGCATCCTCAATGGCCTGAAGTATCTGGACTTCGATTATGTGATCACTCATTCCTTCAGTCCGATTGGACGCCAGGACGCACTAAAGGTGCTCGACCGCACCAAGGGCATGATGATCTCGTCCGGAGACAAGGCCGTGAGCCAGATCGTCGAACTAGACCATGCCATGGACCAGCTGGCGTCGGGCAATTTCGTGCTGGGCGAGTATCACTTCACCATGGCGCTATATGCCGATTCGCAGGAGAAACTTTCGCAGAACACCGCCACTGCACGCGCGGAACTTTCGAATGCCGGCTTCGTTTCCACCAAGGAAGACCTCGCAGTAGTTTCATCGTTCTACTCGCAACTCCCGGGCAACTGGAAAAACCGCACGCGCCTTGCCAATATCAGTTCGCTAAACTTCCTGGGCCTGTCCCCACTGCACAACTTCGCCTCGGGCAAGAAGGAGAACAATCCGTGGGGCGAATGCGTCACCACGCTGCAGACCACCAACGGGCAGCCGTATTACTTCAATTTTCACGCCACCCATCCGGCGGAGAATTCGTTGGGCGAGAAGGCAATCGCCAATACCATGGTCATTGGCAAGTCTGGCACCGGCAAGACTGCGTTGATCAACTTCCTGTTGAGCCAGGTCCAGAAGTTGGATCCGTCGCCCACCATCTTTTTTTTCGACAAGGACCGGGGCGCCGAGATCTTCGTGCGTGCATGCGGGGGCAACTACCTGGCTCTGGAGAATGGCCAGCCGACTGGCTTCAACCCTTTCCAGTGTGAACGGAACGAGGCCAATACCCAGTTTCTGTCAGATCTGATGAAGGTGCTGGCTGGCAAGGCTGCCTACACGTCGCGTGAAGAAGAGGACATCTTCCGCGGCGTGGAGAACATGCTCGACACGCCGATGCACCTGCGCAACATGACCAATTTCCAGAAGAGCCTGCCCAACATGGGCGATGATGGCCTGTTCGCCCGCATGCGCAAGTGGACCCATGGCAACTCGCACGGCTGGGTGTTCGACAATCCCGTCGATACCATCGACTTGCAGAAAGCCAACATCATCGGCTTCGACTACACCGACATCATCGACAACCCCGAAGTGCGGGCGCCGGTGATCAACTACCTGCTGCACCGCCTGGAAGGCCTGATCGACGGCCGCCGCCTGATATACGTGATGGACGAGTTCTGGAAAATTCTGGATGGCAAGGGTGGCCTCAAGGAATTCGCCAAGAACAAGCAGAAGACCATCCGCAAGCAGAACGGACTGGGCATCTTCGCCACCCAGAGTCCGGAAGACGCATTGGCCAGCGACATAGCCGCGGCGCTGATCGAGCAGACCGCGACCATGATCCTGCTACCCAACCCCAATGCCAGCCGCGATGACTACATCAACGGCTTGAAGCTTACCGAAGCCGAATACCAGGTGGTGGTCAGCCTGGACGAGCGCTCGCGCTGCTTCCTGGTTAAGCAGGGCCACGCCTCAAGCGTCTGCCAACTCAACCTGCGCGGCATGGATGATGCGCTGGCGGTGATTTCGGCGTCGACGGACAACATCGAGATCATGCATGAGGTGTTGGAGAGGCGCGGACGGGAAGAGGGCGTTGACCCGGCCGAACTACGCCCGGAGCAGTGGCTGGAGCATTTCTACGGAAGCAGGAACGGATCGGGCAAGACCTCAGCACCCCGTGACGGGGGGAAAGGTGCCCGTGTGGTTCAGGCGGTCGGGTAGGAATTCGGTTGTACAAGCAAGGCGAGCGGCAGCTGCAGGAACTGCTCGATTCTTTCACCAAGGAGATACGGACATGCAGAATATGAAAGCAATGAGGAAGGCATCGTTCACCATTCGCCCACTCGCGATGGCCCTTGCCACGTCCATGGTGCTGCTCATCGGTACCGCGCAGGCCACCGGCATGCCCGTCGTGGATGCCGCACACGTCATCAAGACGTCACTGGGCTGGGTGCAGCAGTACCAGCAGCAGATCCAGCAGTACACCAAGCAGGTTCAGCAATATCAGACCCAGATCAAGCAGCTGGAGCAGCAATATGTAAAAGGCGGGGCGTTTCGCGATGCCATGATGACCACGAGGGAGTTCGAACCTCGGGGAATAAATGAAGGCGTTGCGGACCGATGCCCCGCCAGTCTGAGGAACCTTCTATCCTCTTCGTCAAGCGCCGACAAATGCGCACTTATAGTGCAGACCGAGAACGCCCGCTACAACGCCATGCTCGACGTTTTGAACTCATCTAAAGGCCGTAATGCAAAGCTGCAAGAGATCTATGCAGAGCGGGCGCGGATACCTCAGCAAAATACCGGTGAAATGGTGGCAAATACAAATCGCCTTACGTCCTTCGGTGAAATGCTGAAGTTGGACATGCAGCGCGCTCAAACGCAGACCGAGGCGTATGACAAGCTGCTCTATGTTTTGAAAGAAGATTTGAAGATGACTAGCGAGGCCGCTCTTGATGGAACTAGCGGCGGCATAGCAGGTGGCGTTATTCGCGGCGCTGCTCTCAAAGCCGCGCTAAGTGGTGCGCGCCGCGACGACAGATAAATGTTCATTTGGCTGTGCGTGACTACGCGCCGATCCCCGTCATCAGCTTCGCGTGGGTCTGCAGTAAAAAATGGAAAGGTTAAGAGTTGCAATTGAATGACCATCTCGAATGAGCAAGATAGTTATGGCAAATGTAATTGACGAAGGTCTGTTTTTTGTCAGGCAGTTCGAATGGCTGTTGGGCGACTATTGGTATTCCGGGCTACTGAAGGCGGGTCCGATCTCGGATCTTATTTTTTTCAGGGAGATAAACAGCTTCCTGACTGACGAAATAGATGTCTTTCGGGACAACCTGCTTGGACGCACTGCGAGCCTGATGGGTGTTGCGGTCTTCTCTTTGTTGACTTTGTGGATCATCATCCAGGGCTATCGAATTGTGACAGGGCAGTCGCGGGATTCGATGATGGCCTTGGTGACCAACTCGCTACGTGCAGTCCTGATTGTAAGCATTGCCACTGCGGCAGCGGTTGGGGGTGGATCGGTCTATCGCTCAATGACAGACGGAGTTAGCTCGGTCATAAGTCAAACCATAACTGGCAATGACGACAACGTGTATGACCACATAGATAGTTCGTTGGCGTATATGCAAGTGGCGCTTAGCAGCATCGATGCGCTAGACGTGTCTGGAGATGAAGTACTGGACCGAAAGAAATCCAGAGCCTTATGGTTTGCCGGTATAGGCACCGGCGGCCCCGCCGTGACGGCAGGCACCATGCTCCTTTTGAATAAGGTCGCCATAGCGCTATTCATCGGACTGGGTCCATTTTTTATCCTGTGCCTTCTATTCGATCAGACAAAAGGGCTATTCGGAAGGTGGCTCTACTACGGTCTCGGCACCATGTTCTCGCTGGCGCTATTAAGCGTGATGGTTACATTAGCGATGGACATGGTCATTGCGGTGGCCAAAGCATTCTGGGTGAGTAGTTTGCTTGGCGCGGGACCTGAAGGAGTAAGCAGCATGGCGATGCAACAAGGGGGCATGGGGCTTGTCTTGACCATGCTGATAATCAGCGCGCCGCCAATGGCTGCCGCTTTTTTCCAAGGAACGCTTGGACAGTTCTTGGCTTTTTCCCAATTTGGAAATGGGGGTGGAGCTCCAGGAGGACAGCGGCCGGGTGAAGCTGGATACCGTGGGCAGTCCAACTATTCAACTTCAGTGTTTGATGCTTCTAGATCTTCTGGAGATCGGGCAGCGGAGATTCCGCGGTCAAGTAATTCTGGAAGTCAGGCCACAACCGGTGGCTACACTGGTTCATACAATCCATCACCGGACGTCGTTAAGACGGGTCGACAAAATAATCCGTCATGAGGCCCAAAATGAAAGTTAGGAGCTGCATTGCGATCTTTCTGGCAATCAGTGTAAACGTGGCTAACGCTGAGGGCGGCTCTTGTCCAGCCGGCTATTACCCTATTGGCGACCGAGGAATTTCCGGATGCGCTCCAATACCAAATTACGGCTCCTCGTCTCCCGGAGAGATAGAAGCCGCGCTCAGCTGGGAAGACCGCTGGGGATCGATAGCGGCGGATTATGCCGGTGGAAAATTTGGGGTCTCGAGATCCCTTACTAGCAAAGATTTGGCTCAAGCTGCTGCTTTACAAGATTGTGTAAATGAGGGCGGAACGGCATGCAAAGTGGATCTGACGTATTCAAACCAATGCGGCTCCATAGCGTGGGGTCTGAGCTATGCGGCAACCGCGAGGGCGCCGACGCTGGAAGAAGCGTCCAGCATGGCCTTAAGTTTATGCGGCAATAGATCAACAGAATGCAAGGTCTATTACTCTGATTGCAGTTACCAAATGCTTGCCAAGTAGGGCAAGCATTGGTCAGTACCGTGGGCCGTATTTTTTAGCTTGCGTGGCCTTGTAGATTCATGTGATAGATCGATTTCCACCGCTGCGGCTGCCGGACAAGTTTAAAAAAAACATCACTGTTGAGGGTATAAGTGGTTGGGTATTTTTGTTAGCAATTCACGCGATTAGGTGCAGCGTTTCTCATTCAATGGTTCGACTCTTAGTTCTGTTTAGAAAACGCGACGATCGACATGTAAGCCTCGGCCTGCAAGATGACGGGGACGGATAAATCACAGCACTTCAATGCTCGGCTTGCAATGAACGACTACTGAGTCGACCGCGATGTGGGTGCCGACGCATTGCAGATGCAGTTCTTGTTAGCCCTATGTAGAGGGTCGATGTTTTTCTGGTGGCACCGCTCCGGCAACTACATTATTCAGAAGATAAGGAAGTCCACTGCGTGCCAAATTGTTCGAGCAACTTTGTCCAACCGCCGTCACTCAGCAGCGTGCTGTATCTCATCTACCAGAAAGATGGTGATGGCGCTTCGTCCTATGAGATGGAGAGTGGAAGCTGGGTGAGCTATTGGTATGGGTACTCGTTCGAGTTGGGGGGAGAGCAATATTTCACCGGTTTTGCTGTGCAGACCCCAGACGAATATGAGGCTTCGCCAGATCAGGCTGGTGCGGCTCCAGATGCGAAGGTCACGGTTGGGCAGGCGACCGTTGTCATTGCCCACCCGCCGAACAGGGTGAAGCCGTGGCTGTTCCAGGGGTCAGACCAATTCGTGGGCGAGCTTGGCGGTTTTGCAAAGCCCAACGAAATCGACGAAGGCCGCGCGCCGCAAAGCCACGAAACCTTGGATGGCAGGCTTGTACTGGCAGTACCCACCTGGTATCTGGCAACAGGCACGCGTATCAGTACGTTCGATCTGTTCCTGTTCAACCCGCACGAATTGAATAGAGCAGATGAGAGGCGGTGGACTTACCTCGGGAATCTGGTAGCCGGTGACCACAACGGGGCGGCTTGTGAAGGCGAGGAGGAGGTGACAATCCCCTGCGCAACGAGCACTGGCTCTTTGGAGTTCCTCGGCCAGGAAACCAACGGGCTGCCAGTCATCCGGGTAATCATGAGTGGAACCCAGGTCAGGGCAGCGGGCGAGACCCGGGCGCTGGGCCCGGGTGACACTGTGGAATATCGCTACGATACTTCCAGCAAACAATATTTGTAGGGCGCTCGAACGGTTGACCGGGAACACAGGACTCAAGGACGAGTCCGGTTGACGCATCACGGCCGACATGGCCGTAACTCAACCAGGCAAGGAAGAAGAACATGGAACGTGACTACAGCAGACAGGAAGTCCTGGACATCATCGAGCGCGAAGGGCAGAAAAGAAACATTCCGCGCGATGACTTCATGCGATTCGCCTACATCGAAACCGGCGGCACGTTCAACGAGCAGGCATCGCGCGGCGAGCGGGGTGCCAAAGGGCTGTTCCAGTTCGTGCCCGATACTGCAGTGGCTTATGGCATCAGGGGCCGTGAGCTTGATGCAGTAGCCAATACCGACGCGGCCGCGCGTCTCTATCTGGATAACAGGCAGGCATTGGTCAACCGGCATGGACGTGACGGCCGACCCTATCTTTCGGGAAGTGCCGAGCCGGATGGCCTGGATATGTATATGGCGCACCAGCAGGGTGGCGCTGGCTATCGTTCCATCCAGACGGCAATGGCCACTGGCCAATTCGGGCGGGATGATACGCGTGCGAACATTCTCAACAACGTCAGCTTGAGGGATTTCGAAAGCGTAACCGGCGGCAAGTACTCTGATTTCAGGAGCATGTCCGACCGCGACATGGCCACTACGTTTACCCAGTACTGGGACACCAAGTTCGACCGCGTCAGGATTCCGGAGAAAGGAATCGAACCGGTCGGCGCCGCCCAAGTATCTCTGCACACCCAGTTGCCCGCGCCCTCGCTGGCACCTGGGCCCGGCCAGCCGATTGCACTTGTTGCCGCACATGATTTGAGCGTCAGGTACGACCATGTGAGATACGCGATGAGCGGACGTATCCCGGGCGTCGATGGCAAGCATCCGGATCAGGGCTATGTGGATTGCTCGGGCTGGGTAGCAACCCTGCAGAATGCGAGCATGAAGGAAGTCAACGCCAAGGCAGGCCGCGAAGTATTCAGCAGGGATGAGCTGTTCTCCCTGGGCAACGATGGCGCCGCGATGATCGTCGACAAGGCGCGGCAACGGTCCGGGGTGTTGATCGAGGGAGGTGCGCTCACTCGCGCGGCGCTGAAGGAAGGCATGATCATTGGCGAAGACAATGGGCCAACCAGCTGGGATCGCGGTCGCTACAAGGGCATTGACCACATCACCATGGTGGTGCGGGATCCGAAAAGTGGCGAGCTGATGATCAGCCAGTCGCGTGGTGGCGAAGGCGTGGAACTGGGTTCTCTGGACGCCTATTTGCAGCGCAAGCAAGCAGGCGGAGTTAAGTTGTACGTCACCGACCCGTTGGCCGAAGCGCGTGGCTTGCTTCGGGACGCCCATCTCCAGACCCGGGACATGCAGACGCAAACGCAAGGCAGTGCCGGGGCGTCAGAGCCGAAACAGGTCGATGCTGCTGTCATGCGAGTTGGAGGAAGTGGCGACAACGTCCGTCAGCTGCAAGACGCCTTGAACAACTTCGGCTATCGCGACAAGGATGGGCACGCACTGCGAGGGGATGGCGGTTTTGGCGACCGCACCAGGGAGGCCGTGCAGGCCTACCAGCAGGCGCATGGGCTGAAGGCTGATGGGGTGGTGGGCGCGCAGACGATGGCGGCGTTGTCGAAGTCGAAAGACTCACCGCTGCTTTCCGATACGCGCCATCCCGACAATGGCTTGTACCAGCAGGCTTTGAAAGGGCTGGAGCAATTAGGCCCCAATGTTTTCAAAAACAGGCAAGAGCTTCAGAATGCAGCCGGTGCCACGGTATTCGACGCCAGGGCCAGTGGCCTGACGCGGATCGATCATGTGGTCCAGAGCAGTAATGGCACGGGTCTGTTTGCGGTGCAGGGTTCTCCCAGTGATCCGGCGCATCAGCGCGTGCATCTGGACAAAGATCAGGCAGCCTCGGAGCCGATCGAGAAAAGCACGGTGCAAGTGCAACAGGAAATGCGAAGCCAGGTCCAGGTGCACGGTGAGGCGGAGCATGAGCGTGAAGCGCGTCGTTCGGTCTAGGTCAAAAAATCTGCTTTCGATGGGAGGGCACCAGGTCAATAACGCAGATGCGGGTGACCTTGTTGATGAAGGCGATTCCGCCTTGCGGTAGCCTTCGTCCCCCTGGCTCGCTGCAAAGCATCTACATGATTACGCGTAGTAGCTCCGATTTTTTCCAATACGCTGGTCGGACCCCTGCTGATTTCGGCCCGGCTACCGCCAAGTCCGCCTTCCTGGTGTCCCCCGAAGGTTTCGCCCGGGCCGAGCAATCGGCCAGCGACAACGTCTACATGGCGGAGGCGTCGGCCTTCGATGGCGCGGCCGCCAGTGCCCAGCACCTGGCCCTGCAGCAAGCATTGGCAACGGAGCTACCTGTGGTCACCTTCCCCGGTGACCCGGCCGCCCCTGACGGCCTGTTTCCCAACAACGCCTTCGCCACCGTGCCCGGGCGCTTGATCGTGGGCCGCATGCGCCATGCCGTGCGCCAGCGCGAGGCCGCGCGCAGCGACATCCGCGACCATTTCCACCAGGCCGGTTACACCCTCGTCGACCTGTCCACCCAGCCGCATCCCTGCGAACTGACCGGCGCCCTGGTCATCGACCGCGCCCGCGGCCTGGGCTACTGCGGCCTGTCCGAGCGCTGCGACGAAGCCGGCGCCGCCCTCATGCACCAGGCCTTTGGCCTGCGCGCCACCCTGATGTTCGACCTGGCCCCCGGCGAATACCACACCAACGTCCTCCTGGCCGTGCTGGCCGGGCGGGCCGCCCTGATTGCCCCGGAGGGCTTCGCCGACCCCGGCGTGCCGGCCGCCATTGCCGCCCTGTACGGCCCCGGCGGCATCACCCTGTCGCCGCTGGAGCATGCCGCCTTCGCCGGCAACGCCATTTCCCTGACCGACCACAGCGTCTGGATGAGCGCCGACGCCGAGGCCGCCCTGGCCCCGGCCACCCGCGCCGCCCTGGCCCGCAACGGCTTCGCCGTGCGCAGCGTTCCCCTGCACGCCATAGAAGCGGCCGGCGGCTCCCTGCGCTGCTGCGTCGCCGAGATTTTCT
>Ga0123390_1118755_pt1 | contig 18129 bp, 21 predicted proteins | sample T3HHNO3metaT_FD_89918 | JGI IMG/M metagenome (GOLD analysis project Ga0123390, IMG submission 89918) | Methane-oxidizing artificial microbial communities from Washington, USA to study methane cycling - T3-HHNO3 metaT (Metagenome... | ecosystem: Engineered > Modeled > Simulated communities... | reverse complement strand
TCGCACTTCATCAGTAAGAAGGCCTCGGTGGCGAAATAGGTAGACGCACGAGACTTAAAATCTCGCGACCGAAAGGTCGTACCGGTTCGATTCCGGTCTGAGGCACCATAAAAATTAAGGACTTTGGTTTACACCTGGTCCTTTTTTTATGCCTAATGATTGCCACGTTCCCTTTGAATAACGCCTTGGTAAAACTGGTTGAACATGAAGAAAATATTTCACTTTAAACGCAGAAATCCGCCGCTGCTATGGCGTCTCAAGTGGTTTCTAGTTTTAGTCACCATCGGCTGCTTGGAAATACTCCCGGTCCCGGTCACCGACTCAATCCTGATATTTGTCTTAATCTACAGACCACTGTGGTTCAAAAATGTGGTCAACAAGCTCTATTCTCATCTGCCCTCTGTATCACCAGAGGAAAGCGAGCTATCCTATTTTTCCAAATATCAATTAGATCACCCCAAGCATTTCAATAAGTGACAGTCACCGGCCTTGCTATAGTCTGTGTCGCGTATCCAAGAGCTTTGGAGTTTAATCAAACCCGGCGAACCGCCTGACTGTCAGTGCCGCGCGTTGTTCGATCAGTTGTACGATTTGTTCAACCACTGGATTTCCGGCGAATTCATGGTTCGCCGATGTCTGCAACCTGCGAGCAACCACGGGTAGCCGTTGGCACAAACCGAGGATACGTTTTCGGGTTTGCGCTACCGATAAGCCCGCCGCTTGAGCAAAGCGATCCCAATGTCGGGCCTGCACTTCGCTGAATTTGCATTTGCCACCCAACTGCATTGCCATCTTGGGCGTCAGGCTGGGATAAACGGCGGTTGACAGGACATCATAAAGTGGTGCCAGAACTGCTCCCTTGTCGGCATACAAGATAGAAAAGTTCTTGGCATGGGAGTCGTGGTTGCCAATCAAGGCATTGAAAATGACCGCATCCAGCAGTCGCAACACCTGCGGCGCACTCGGTCGGGTCACGCGGCGGACCAAGTCAAAGCACTGGTCCAAACCCGGCCCACCCTCGTTCTGATATTTCAATTCTGGTATTACGCCAAGCGCCTGACAGAAATCCTCCTGATGCAGACGCAAGCGTTGGCCATTTGCAGCTTGAGTTCTGTCATATCGCTCAACCAGCAGAAATGAACGGTCGCGAACGGCACAAATCCTCGACTGTGCGGTCTGGAATTGCATCGCATCTGCCAGTGCCAGACAGAAACCTTCGTTGATCACACTGTCTTCAACGGCTGAGATGGCCGGTTTGAGAATATGACTACTGGGCGAGCCATTGCGGGGCAGACCGATTCGTTGACCATCAAACACCACCGGCAATTTATCCTGAGCGCCCGCTAATGATAAGCGCAAACCATCCTGACCAGCCAGCATCGGCCGCTGTGGCAATTCATCCAGCAAGGCTAGTACGTCAGAGTCGGATAACCAGTCGATCTCGTTCGCTTGATCAGATACAGCGGGCAATCGGTCTAGCGGCAAAAGCGAAACGGCGCCGGCGCATTCACCGCCAATATGATCGAGCAAAGCAAAGTCATTTTGTTTCGAGATCTGAAACTGGCGTGCGATCAATTGGCGTAATTTGCCTTCCGGTAACAGGCCGGCAAAAAACGGCCTCGCCTGCAGATCATTGAAAACCTCTACTTGCAACGGTAATGAACAGGACAGAGGGACGGCGTCGGCTTGTTGCAGCCAGTCGGCGCTGTAGCTAAATTGGAGTCTGCCTTCAACCAGGGCCAAATCTCCCACTCGACGATCAAATAAATAGACGGCGAGCATGTAACTCATGGTACTTCGGTTATGTCCGGCAGACCATCGAGCATGACCTGCCCACCCAGTGCTTCAATAACGCGCATCACCGTTTCCAGACGCACGGTCGGCTTGCCGGCTTCGAGGTCGACGATAAAGCGAACGCCAACACCTGCCGCCAACGCCAGTTCGGATTGGGTTAATCCGAGCTGTTTGCGGGCGGCGCGCAGCGCTTGGCCAAGTTGTTGGGTATATTGGATGTTGATCATGAGTTTTTTCCCGTTCGGGAAAGTATTAGGCGAAAACAATCAATATGCAAGTTTGATTTCCCGAACGGGAAAATTAATTTAGAATTTACGAGAGACAAGCATCGAAGTTCCCGTTCGGGAAAAATAGCCCCTTTCTGTGTCAAATCTATCTGACTGTGATGGTTAGCGCTGAATGCTAATGATATAACTTAGGGTAATTGCAAAAACGAATCAAAAGAAAACAACCGACAGCAAATGACTAGCAAACAGAAAAAAGGCAAAGCAAGCTGGAACGACGTTAAATCCAAATTGGCTGACGTCGATCGAGTTGGTCTGATCGGGCTGATACAGGATCTATACGCAGCCAATAAAGATAATCAAACGTTTCTGCATGCACGATTCGGGTTGGGCGAGGATATTCTTAAACCCTATAAGGACACGATTTCCCGCTGGATTTGCCCGGATGTCATGCGCAATCAACCCATCTCTGTGGCCAAAGCGAAGAAAGCGATTACCGATTACAAAAAGGCGCTCGGTCAACCCGAAGGACTGGCTGAACTATCGGTTTTTTATTGCGAGGAAGTGTTTGTATTCCTGGGTTACTGCGGCATGGACGATGAAGGCTATTTTGATGCCTTAGTGCGTATGTTCGAACAAGCATTGAAATATGTCATGGCCTTGCCGGAAGCCAAACGCCCAGCTTTTATACACAGACTCGAGCAAGTTGCAAAGCAAGGCTCGAATGTCGGCTGGGGTGTTGGCGAAGATATGGCAATATTGTTATCCGAATATGACATTGATGACTAGTAATGCGCTTTTATCCGATCTTCAAGCTGAAAACGCAAGACTGATTGCTTTGCTCGAAGCACATAACAACGAGTACCGCCACCGGTTCCGATACGACTAGGTAAGTAATGAATGGTGGCTTTTGGGTGTATGGAAATGCACAATCGACCCTTTGCCGCCAGTCGCTCAAATTGATTCAATAGCAACTATTAGTTCAATACCCGTCGTTCAATATTATTTGCAATGCTTGATTGGGAGAGTAGCAACAACCCTTAGCTTCTTGAGGGATTCGCTCGTTTCTCCGGCAACACAAAGATTCGACTCATCCTACGAGCTATGGCGAACGATGCAAATCGCTATGGTTTAGCGTAAAATCCGGCGTCTGCTAAGAATTGAACAGTTTTGTTCCTGAGTGTGCCAGTTTCGACTGGCCACTCGTCTAACGAGTGCAACTAATTTTGAAGAGCTTGTCTCTTAAACACTACGGTGTTTTGCCCCTAGTGCTAGGGGTGGTTACTATTACTACTTATAGACACTCAGGAACACCCTAATAAGGAAATTTATGGCGTTTATAGATAATGTGTCGTGGACAAGAAAAGCACGGATTCAAGCAGAGAGAAGGCTTTTATCTAATGCCTTTCAATCTCAGCTATTAATGCTGTGGTATTCGTTCTGCGGCGTGGCAGCCTCTATTTATTATCTTAAGATCAACAATTCAGGCCCTAACAATGATTTGCCCGGAATCATCTGGGTAGTCTATTCAGTGTTAATACTTTGCATGTCCGGTTTTATTACCGGTCTTTCCTTTAAAGAGCGTGCAGGACTAATCAAAGAATGCTATGAAGCTCTCAATACTTTTTATCAAAAGGCAAAAACAGCCAATGCCGATATAGATGCTATATCAAAAGAATATGAGCAAATTTTGGGGCTTTGCGAAAACCATACCGATTACGACTATTACCTCGCCTTATGTATTGAATATGTAACTTGTACCACTACTAAAGACCCGAAAACTAAATTAAAAAAAGACCTAGATAGAAGGCCAACCTGGTATCACTGGGTCAGTATAAGTTATTGGATATTTAAACATTATTTATTGCTAATGCTCTTGTATTTCTTGCCAATTATCTTATTTTTTGGCTTGGAGAGGATTTAGTGTGAGTGTACGGAAGCAATTCGCTAATTATTTTTCGGAAGACAACCTAAAACAAATATTCACCGACCATATTGTATATTCTGGAGCGACAGGGATAGACAATTTAGATCAATATGCCTTTCGTAAGCAATTAAATGATCAGGTAGCAATTCTTTCGAAAAAGATATTGGCTGGCACGTATCAGTTTACTAAATACAAATTAAAACTTGTTAGTAAAGGTCGAGGAAAAAAGCCAAGGGAAATTGCTATATCGACAGTTAGAGACCGCATCGCCATGAGAGCAATGTGTGAATTTCTTTCAGAAAGATTTAAGTCAGGCTTATCCTTAGAGTTGCCGCAAAATGTCATCAAGCGAATAAAAACTGATGTCGTATCTGGAAAATATTCTGGCTACATTAAGCTAGATGTTTCGGACTTTTATCCATCTATCAAGCATAAGGAACTTGAGTCTCGCTTGCGCAAGCGTATCAAAGATCCCGGAATAATGAATGTCATCCTGGCTGCAATAACGTCGCCCACAGTTATCGTATCCAAAGCATCTGATAAACCTTCCGCAATTGGTGTGCCTCAAGGATTAGCTATATCAAACATTTTGGCGGCTGTATATTTGCTTAATATAGACAGGCATATGAATTCTTATCCGGGTATCGCATATTCTCGCTATGTCGATGATGTTCTGATTTTGTGTGACTCTAAGCAGGCAGAAAAAGTCGCTAAGGATGTTATTTCGAGATTTAGCCGAATTGGATTAAGGGTGCACGACCCCATTAAAGCTCCCGAAAAATCGAGCATTGGCGACGTCAAAGACCGGTTTGATTATTTGGGTTATCAGTTCAGTGACGGGAGTGTATCGGCCAGAACAGAAACAGTCGAAAAGCTTAAAGAATCAATCGCAGCAATATTTACAAGCCACAAACATTCAAAGCTAAAAAATGAAAAATTTCTGGAGTGGCGCCTAAATCTAAGAATTACCGGCTGTGTGTTCGAAAATAAAAGCAAAGGCTGGCTGTTCTTCTTTTCAGAAATAAATGATGAATCGCTATTGCATTCTTTAGATAATTACGTCCGTAAGCTTATAAAACGGTTTAATGTCGGAATAAAACCGAAACGATTTTCACGGGCTTTTAAAGAGCTAAGTTACCGCAGATACGAGACTAACTACATACCTAATTTCGATAACTATAGTCTTGATCAGAAAAAAGACGTGTTGGTTGAATATTTCGATTTTAAACTCGGTTCGCTAACGGATGAGGAAATAGAGTTCCACTTTCACAAGAGAATTGGGAAACAGGTTAAAGACCTGCTTGAAGATATCCAAAATTTTGGATATTAAAAAACTAATTGTCGTGTCCGTATGGAGGGGGGCGAACCATATCTGCCCGTAGCGTGCGGTGAGGTTCGCAAGCTCACCTGGACCCTACGCCGGCTTTAGGTTAGAAATTTGCCATTGGCTCTTTTGTTTCTTCTGGCGGCTTTTGGCCGACCCAAGGCGTTCAAAATTTGGCTGGGTTTGTATCGAACGGCGGCGATTGCTCGGGAGATTATTACAGCTTTTAATCTGGGACGAAAAGTACTGGTCCTAAACGAGCGCACCGAATATCTGGATGCTATTTTGTTAGCGTTGGACAGCAAGTTACCGCCACCTTTTGTGCTTCACGGCCGAATGTCGAAAAAACAACTAGCAACTAAATTGGTGGGCGAAGGTTTTGATCACCCACCACTGGATACCTTTAGCTGGGTGCCTGGGAATAGGAGGCAAGATCTGTTGCCACTGTGCTGCATTTTTCTGCCGACATGACGGCTGCGATTTTCCTGCGTTTCCAAGCTCCGCGTGGGAACGATACAATTGGGCTTTATTAGGTTCGCCACTAGCTCCATCATGACTAAAATCCCCGATTTCTCCAGCATACCCGCTTATGCAGGCCCACCGAATGATGCCCAAATCAAAGCCCGGCTACGTGCCGTCGCCGAGCTGGGTGTGTTCCGCCATGCCCTCCCCCAACACTTAGGCGGTTTTGCAGATGACTTTGCTGCACTAGTCAAAAGCCATCGCCGACTCGGAGAAACTTGCCGCGACCCTGGCCTGATGCTGGCAGTCAATGCGCATTTGTGGGGATCGGTTTTTCCTATTCTGTTGTACGGCAGCGAGGCGCAGAAAGCACAATTTCTGCCGCCTTTAATCAGCGGACAATGGCTGGGCGGGCATGCGATCACCGAGCCTTCTTGCGGCTCCGACGTACAGGCGATGACAACCCAAGCGGCGTTACGCGGCGACAGTTATGTGTTGAACGGCGAAAAGCGTTATATCACCAACGCCCCCGTGGCCGATTGCTTGGTGGTGTACGCCAAATTGGCAGGCAAGATTTGCGCGTTTCTGGTTTCCCGTAACGATGACGGCTGCCGTGTTAGTGATGAAGCCGCGCTGGTTGCTTGCCGGGGCAGCGCCACCGGTAGTGTGATTTTGCAGGATTGCCGGCTCGATGCTGATCGCCTGCTGGGAAAGATCGGTGCCGGCACGCAGATGATCCAGAAGGCGCTGGAATACGAGCGGGCCTTTGTCTTTGCCGGCATTGCCGGCATCATGGACTGGCAGCTAACGGAGGTGGTTCGTTACAGCCGTGAGCGGCGCTCGGGCGGTGTGCATCTGGGTAAGCATCAGGCCATCAGCCATCGGATTGCCGAGATGAAGCTAAGGCTGGATACTATCGCTTTATGGTTAAACGAATGCGCGCGGCTTTGCGACGCCGGTCAACGCCTTACCCTGGCGTCGGCGCAAACCAAGTTATACGCCGCAGAGGCTTTCTTGCAATCCAGCCTGGATGCGGTGCAGATCATGGGCGCGGCCGGCTTGGAATCGGGTAGTGCGCTGGCGGAATTGGTGCAGGATGCCATGGCCGGCCGCTTGTTTTCCGGCAGTTCGGAAGTGCAGAAAAACCTGATCGCCGCCTTGCTCGGCACCGGCGACGCGTACAAGGCCAACCCACTATCCCACTCATGATGAATTTTTCCGCTTACCGAGATTGGCAACCAACGCCGTTGATAAAGGCTTCCTTGTGGTTAACCGCCGCTGCGCTGTTGGCAGTAGCCGTGCAGCCTAGTATCTGGCCCTGGGCCCTGACTGCGATTATTGTCGACCACTTGGTGTTAACCTTTGCCGGCCTTTGGCCGCGTTGCGACTGGACGGGATCTAACTGGACCTCGTTACCGCCCGCTTCTGTGGCGCGCGGCGAAATCGCCATTACCATCGACGACGGCCCCGACCCGGACATCACCCCGGCCGTGCTCGATATTCTGGAGCAGCGCGGTGCCAAGGCGACATTTTTCTGTATCGCCGCCAAAGCCCAACGCTACCCTGACCTATGCCGGGACATCGTCAAACGCGGGCACGCGGTGGAAAATCACAGCATGCACCACCAATACCATTTGCCGTTTCTGTTGTTAAATGGCTGGATGGCGGAACTCAACGCCGCCCAGGAGGCTCTGACCAAAGTGACCGGCATTCGCCCGCGATTTTTCCGGCCGCCGGTAGGCCTGCGAAATCCTCTGTTGGATCCGGTACTCAAGCGTTTGGGGCTGCAATTGGCGAGTTGGACCCGGCGCGGCTTTGATACTATCGACGGCAATCCGCAAGTGGTTCTGGCAAAACTATTGAAAGACCTGAAGGCTGGCGACATTCTGTTGTTGCATGACAGTAACGTCGCGCGGACCAGCAGCGGCCAACCAGTGATTCTGGAGGTATTGCCGCCCCTGCTGGACGCCATTACCGCCGAGAATTTACAAACGGTCACGTTAAGCGAAAGCTTGGATCGTTGCCAAAATCCCTAACGCACCCATCTGATTTCGGAGATTTAAGCCATGAATAAAACCTATGCCAGTGCAGCGTTGGCCCTGTTTCTGAGCGGTTGCGCGTTTCAAGCACCCGATTATTTACAAATGGTCACGGCGCCGGAGTTAAATCAGCTGATGCAACGTCAGGATATTTTTCTGGTGGACGTGCATACCCCGGAGCAGCGCCATATCAAAGGCACCGATGCGTTTATTCCTTACAACAGCGTCGAGAAACACCTGGATAAACTGCCCCAAGATAAAACCACTCCAATTTATCTGTATTGCGAAGGCGGCCCAATGGGGAATGCCGCCGCCAAAACGCTACACGAACTGGGTTACGAGCATTTAAGTAATCTGGAAGGAGGCAGCAAAGCTTGGGCAAAAGCAGGATTGGGGTTTGAATAGGCCAGCGATTATTAACCCGGCCCTTAAATTCCTCGGAGCCGTTATACCGCGCCACGAAGCCCACATCGTCGCTCCCGCTTTCGCGGGAGAGAAGATACTTAAGGGCTGGATTCATAAAAAGCTTGGTGCTTATTCGACAATACTATCGACCTTGCCGTTTTTAAATTTCACCACAAAGCGGTTGAACAGGTTGGACCAGTAAGTCCACTCGTCGCTATCCAGCGAAGGCGTCACATGCTGCGGCGGGTAGCCGATGGCGGCTAGTACGGCTTTTTTGCTCATGCCTGTCTTCACCTGCCCCACCAAAATGCTCTCACGCTCAGCGGCAGTAAATTGGTTAAGGTCGACCTTACTGGTACCGGCAATTTTACTGAAGGCGATGGGCATATCGTCCTTGGTAAACTTTTGCACGTTTTCGACTGTAATCAGTTGGCCGCTGGATTCTATCCTCAGCACCGCTTCGTCGGAATTCAGCTTCAGCAACGCGACCGGCGTATTGATCGGAATCAATTGGCCTTTACGATAATTGGTGGTGCGAAACTTGTTTTGTTCCTCGAACAGGCTGAACTGCGTGTAATAAACCTGAGCGGGCTGCACGGCCGCGGCAGCACCTTCGCCGGGTTTCAGGTCCTTCTTGCAACCTACCGCCAAAACAGCCAGGCATAGCCACATCAAAATGCAGTTTTTTCTGAACATAGTCAAAATTCCTCGAGCAAAAGGTTAGGAACATGCTGACGCTGAGCAAAACAGCGACGCGACAGTACAACAGATAGAACAAGCCAGGAAAGTCCTGAACACAAGCGCCATAGCTAGCGTCTGTCTAGGGCGAATCGATTTTAATGCCGAGTTTTTCCAAAAATACCGCTGGCGAAGCGAAGCACATTTCGCGGCTGACCGCATCGACGGCCGCCTGGATGGTATGGCCCTTGGCTAAGACTTCGCCGGTTTCGGCATCGGCGACCAAATACTTGATCTTCATCCGGTATTCCCACTCGACCAGCTCCGCCGATACCCGAATCCGCTGCTCGAACTGCGCAGGACGCACATAACGCAACTGCAAATCCACAATCGGCCAGACGTATCCTGTTTCTTTCATGGCCATGTAACCGTAGCCGATTTTATCCAGCATCGCGCAACGGGCAATCTCGATATATTTGCAATAATGCCCGTGCCAAGCGATGTTTAGCAGATCAATGTCGTGAAACGGCACAGTTAATTCCACTTCGGCGCGCAACATATTTACTTGTCCTCGGCGGCTATCTGACCGCTATCACCCGCGGCCGGCTTGCGCCAATACGGGTAAAAATTAAACCATTGCAGTGGTGCAATGCGGCAATACGTTTCCAACCGTTCGGCATATTGTCTGGCCAGAGATTGCAGCATGTCTTGTCGTTTGGGTTCGGCTCGCGGGATACGAATACTGTCCGAGAACGGTTCAAGATGAATTTTGAAGCGTCCGTCTACCGGGAAGCAGAACAGGGTAAAAACCGGACAACGCAACAAGGAAGCCAACAGATACGGACCTTGCGGAAATTCGGCGTCCTCTCCCAGAAAGCTGGCCGGCACGGTGCGACTGCCTTGCACAGGTACTCTGTCTCCCACCATTACCAGAAATTCGCCGCGCTCGATCTTTTCCTGCAAGCTGATCGCAATCGCCGGACTTAGCTCCGTCACTTGTATCAGCTGTATCGTGGCGCTGCCGCGACTGCCGAGCAGGCGGTTGAACTTCTCGGCATGTTTGGTATGCACTAAGATGTTGAGATGGATGTGGCCGCGCATCGTGGCGATGGCCTGACAGATTTCCAGATTGCCGATGTGTCCGGACAGCAGCATGGCGCCACGTTTTTGCTCGATCAAATCCAGCAGCAGCTGGCGATTAGGAAAATCCACTTGTTCCGGCGTGATATTGCCGGTCCACACCACAATTTTGTCCAGCAAGGTTTCGCCGAAGCTTAAGAAATGCAGGTAACTTTGCCAGAGCCCGCCGCCTAAACCCAACTCCGGGTAAAATCTGGACAGATGCCGCAGATATTCCCTCGAAGACTCGCGGGCAAGACGCCCGGCCAGAAAGTAGTAACTCACCACCGGTCGCAAAAATAAACGAAATACCCAGCGGCCGAACAGCCGATATACCCATACCAAAGCCTGTATGCCCCACAACAGGCTGTTTTCCTCTACAGCGGCCCAATGCCGGGTAGCGGCAGTTGCGCGTGTCATTGCAAATGCCTCAGCAGCAGTTTTGGCCAGCGTAACAACATACCGAAAAATAAACGGGCATGGGTTTGACTGAGCAGCAGATTATCCTCCCAAGCCCGAAAATGCGATAAGCCATCCAGCGGATAGCGAACCTGGGTGGGAATGGAGACGATAGACACCCCTTGCCAATAAAGCCGCACCAAAATTTCCGTATCAAAGCCCATGCGATCTTCCGTGGCAATGCTTTGGATTAAGTTCGCGGCGGATGCCAGCGGGTAAACCCGGTAGCCGCACATCGAGTCGGGGATGGCGAAAGATAAGGTGTTGATATGTACCCAAATATGGGTCAGGTAGCGAGCGTAGTAGCGCAGTTTAGGAATCGATGCGTCGAACAGGGCTCGGCCGATAACCACTGCTTCCGGCGCTAGTCTGGCGGCGCTTAGAAATTTATCCAGATCGTTTAAATCGTGCTGGCCGTCGGCATCGACTTGCAGCGCGTGCGAATAGGCTTGGGCTTGAGCCGCCAGAATGCCGACCTTGACCGCCGCGCCCTTACCTTGGTTTACCTCTAGCCTGATACTTTGCACCCAGTCATATTGCTCAGCTAAGCCGCGAATCACCTGGGCGCAGGACGCATCGCTACCGTCATCCACCAACAGACAAGGCAGTTCATGCGCCGCCAAACGCTCAATAATGCCGGGGAGCGGCTTTTCATGGTTATAAACCGGAATCAGGATGCAGGGCTTAAATAAGGTTGTCATGAAAGTAGATTCTACCCGAGCTATATTCGCAGGTTGCCGAACGGTAACAAAAAGTGAGTTTGCCGGCTTGTTGCAGATAGTGCAATGCTAATTCCAGCTCTTGTCCAGGTAACAACAGCTCTTTGAATTTTACCGATTCCATATGACTGAAGTCGCGAGCTAAACCGTAGTATTGCCGGGCATAATGCACCGCCCATTGAATCTGCACGACTCCGGGCACCACCGAAATTTCGTCGAAATGACCGTTGAAATAAGTTAAATCTTTGGGGATGCGCAACGCCAGCACCATACCATCGAGCTGAATGTGTTCGCTTAGCGTTTCCGGAAACAAAACATCTGGTTCGCTTCCCTGATTTTCCATACTCAAAAGCTGGCCTTCACTTTGCGGCGCACCGCCATTTCCGCTGCCATCAATAAACCCATCAGTACATAAGAGATGCAACCATTGTAAAGACTCCACAACCAGCGGTCGCCATAGCAAATCGTCAGCAAAGAAATTGCCGCATTGCCGAGAAAAAAACAGCTCCAAACCAGCGTTACTCTGCGGGTATACAGCACGCCATGAGCCGGCAGATCCGGAAATTCCAGCCTGGCCAGCCGTTCCACCACCGTCGGCGGATGAATCAAACTAAAGGAAAATACCGTAAAAAACAGTAGACTGACGAACACCGGATAAGCTAGCAGCCAGTAAGCATCGTTAACCAGTGCACCAAGCAACAGAAACAGCGCGCACGCCAATATCAGCCGAGACTCGGCTAGGCCGGCCGAATTGCGATGTTTTTGCAGCCAGTAACGCAGCAGAAATAGGCCGGCTAACCCCAGGGCCATAGCCCGCGGCTGAAAATAATCGGCGGAATACCAAATCAGAAAGGGATAGCTGACAGTCGCTGCCCCGATAATCACATTAAGGATAATTTGCCGAGGCTCTGCTGGGGATTTTGGGCAAACGCTGGTATCGGGATTTGCCTGAATCTTCGTCGGGACCAGGTTGCTGAGAAAGTCTTTAAACATTCAGCCTATTCAGCGCTGATCCGATAAACGGTATCGACCACGTCCTGAATGGTGCGGGCATTTTTGAAGTCTTCTGGATTGATGCGTTTACCGGTGATCTCGCGCAGTCTGACCATCAAATCCACCGCATCGATGCTGTCGATGTCCAAATCCTGCCGCAAATTAGCCTCCAAGGTAATGTCATCGGGCGTTAACTCGAACATTTCCGACATCAATTCTCTTAAGGTGGCGAATACGTCTTCTTGGGTCTTCATACGGGTGTTGTTTCCTATTGCGATACTCGACTCGGCCTGACAATCGCTCTAAAGCCTCGATTTAGCGAGTATCGGTTGATATTGTATTGTCCTCTGGCATCACTCCAAGCACCAAAGTATCTGCGCCAACCGCGCGATAAATTACTACGCCAAGCGTGGATTATACCCTGGGTTACGGCAGATCGCTTACGCTGCTGGCAATCGAAATCACGAAACACCATCCAAACGCCAATGCCAGATAGCCCTATCCTGCCGACAATAGCCGCTTTGCTGGCCAGATATGATTGATTGAACTAACTTCGGCAAGCCATTTTCCGGCGATGCCGGGCCATTTGCCTGCTCGCGCGTCAACTGCAATTGCGGCCCCACGTCGCCAGACCTCGCCAGCGTCATCGCCAAAGCCCAGGTCGTTTGACTGCCGGTGAGAAAGGGTAAATAAGCGTCGGGGAGAGGCTGTTCGTAGCAGACAAGCAAAACCTGGGGAGCATCCAGCAGCATGCCGCCGACTTCCAGAAAAGCCGAAAACAGCCCTTCCGTACCGCCGGCCAAGGCGACATAAGGCAGAAAACTGGAGCCATGAAAACTCGCCAAGCCGGCGATGGCATTATGTACACATTGACTAAAGCGGCTAGGCGAGACATGTTCGCCCTCTGCCAACTCTTCCAGCATCTCGAAATAATACTGACTTTCGCCATGGTTTGAAAAAAACACCGAGGGCATGTCGCCATTTTCGCCGCGACAGCGCCAGGCCACAGCGCAGGCGGCTCTGGCTAAAGGCGATAATCTGCGCCTTTGCATTGCCGGTAAAAACCCCATATCGGCCTTGCCTTGGTTATGCGGCAATATTTCACCTTTGGGCCAGACCTTGGTCTGGGGATGATGCACGGATTGCCAGAAACACCAATGCTTTACTGTGAACGCCAAACGGCTTTCGATACCCGATTCGGCAATGCTTTCGGTCAACTCAGCTATCCCAGCGCTGTAAAACCAAAGACGTGTTGATACCGCCAAACGCAAAATTATTGCTGACGATGTAGTCGGCGTGGATATGACGCCCGTCGCCGGTCAGATAATCCAGTTCGGCACAACGCGGATCGAGATTATCCAGATTCAAATTGGGATGAAACCAGCCTTCCCTCAGCATCTGAATTGCCACCATGGCTTCCAAGGCCCCACAAGCACCCAAGGTATGACCCGTGAAACTTTTCAAACTGCTAATCGGCGTGTTGCCGCCAAACACCGCCGCAGTAGCTTGGCTTTCGGCAATGTCGCCCTGCTCGGTGGCGGTACCGTGCGCGCTGATATAAGCAATTTGCTGCGGCTCAAGCTGCGCATCCTGTAATGCCAGACGCATCACCACTTGCATCGTGTCGGCATTGGGTTGCGTGGCGTGCACACCGTCGGCATTGGTCGCAAACCCGGCAACTTCGGCGTAGATCCGCGCGCCGCGCGCCAATGCGCGTTCCCGTTCCTCCAATACCAAGGTGCAAGCACCCTCGCCTATCACCAAACCGTCGCGATCGCGGTCGAACGGTCTGGGGGTTAATTCAGGTTCTGAGTTCCGGGTACTGGTGGCATACAGCGCATCGAACAACGCGGCTTCGGTGGGACAAAGCTCCTCCGCCCCACCGGCGAGCATTACATCCTGCAAACCGTATTTGATCGCCTCGTAGGCGTAACCTATGCCCTGGCTACCTGAGGTACAAGCACTGACGGATGGAATAATCCGGCCGCGCACCTGAAAAAACAAGGCCACGTTAGCGCAGGTAGTGTGGCCCATCATTTTCAGATAGGTGGTGGCATTTAGATTACCGATGTCATGATTAATCAGCATTCTGCCAAAGTCGGCGATAGCCGGCGTCGATCCCACCGATGAACCGTAAGCAACGCCGGTACGACCGCTACTAATGACCGGATCACCTAGCAATCCGGCGTCGATCATGGCAAGTTCGCTCGCGCGGGTAGCCAATAGCGAGACCCTGCCCATGCTGCGGGTGTTTTTCCGGGTGTAATGCGCGGGTAACGTAAAATTTTCCACCGGCCCTGCCAAGCGGGTAAGCAAACCGTTATAAATCTCCCATTCCGGGATATAGCGGATGCCGGATTGCTTTGCCGAAAGTCTGCCGCGTATTTCTTGCCAATCGTTACCGATGGGAGAAAAGCCGGCCATACCGGTAACGACCACGCGCCGCGTCAACACAAACCTCCATTCACGGAAATCACTTGGCGGGTAATGTAGCCGGCATCTTCGGACATCAAAAATGCCACCAACGCGGCGACTTCTTCCGGCGTACCTAAGCGTTTGGCGGGCACGGCGGCAAGCGCCTCTTCAAGCGGCAAACCTTCCAGCATCTCGGTCTCGATTAAACCCGGAGCCACGCAATTAACGGTGATTTTGCGTTTCGCCAATTCCACTGCGAGCGCTTTAGTTGCACCGATGATGCCGGCCTTGGCCGCGCTGTAATTGACTTGACCACGGTTACCGACCAAACCGGACACTGAAGACAGGGTAACGATACGGCCCGGCTTGCGCCGTTGTATCATCGGCATTACCAGCGGAAACAGAACGTTGTAAAAGCCATCCAGATTACTGCGCAGCACTTGGTCCCAGTCTTCACCGCTCAGTGCCGGAAAAGCGTTGTCTCGCGATAGCCCGGCGTTACAGACCACACCATAATACGCGCCGTTGGCCAGGATGTCGGTTTCCAAACTGTCCTTGGCGGCGCTACGGTCGGCTAAATCAAAACTCAGCACTCGGGCCTGGCGACCCATCTCGACAATCTGTTCTTGTACTTGCTCTGCCTCATCCAGCCGGCTACGGCAATGGACGACAATATCGTAGCCCTCGCGAGCAAGACGCAAGGCAATAGCTTTGCCGATGCCTCGGCTGGATCCCGTCACCAGGATGGTTGGTTGGCTCATATTCCTTTTCCGGCGAGAAATTTTTGCGAATCCTGTGGCAGCAACACATTTAACTTCGAGCTGGCATTGATATTTGGCCCCGCTATCGTGCAGCCGAACACCGACATATCGTTGGCGGCTTCGATAATCTTTTCCGCCCTCACGGTCAGCTTCGTGCCGCAAGGAAAACTACCGACCGAGCACTCGAAGTAACGGGTACCCAATAAAAACCCCAAACCAATCGCTTCGCCCCGGCACTTGCGATGATAACCGGAGTACGCCGCAATGGCCTGCGCCATGTATTCCAATCCCACCCAGGCCGGCACGTTATTTTCAGCACTGGAAAACAGGCCGTCGTCGCGGACATTGAGTTCGGCGACAATATGGCTGTCACCGACTTCGAGCACCCTATCCAGAAGCACCATACGCCCGGACTGAGGTACTAGCGTTTCGATGGCATAAGGGAAAGCCGCTGGACTGTCAGGGATGTCCAATGAGCAAGGACACATTGTTTCCGCCGAATGAAAAAGAGTTGCTGAGGCAGTATTGTAGCGGCTTTAGCGACTGGTTTTCCAGCCCGACCAAGTGCAGCCTTACCATATCGGGATCAGGCTCGCCATCCCACAGATGTGGGGGCAAACGACTTTCTTGATGTAAATCAGACAGTAGCAACCAGCACAAACCCGCTTCGAGCGCACCGGCCGCTCCCAAACAATGGCCGATGGAGGGCTTGCTGGAACTGCAAAACGTATCGCTACCGAACAACTGCCCGACTGCCCGATTTTCCATCGCATCGTTTTGCCAAGTTGCGGTGCCGTGCAGATTGATGTAATCGATTTGCTCAGGCTTTAGCTGCGCGTCGTCCAGCGCAGCCTGCATCGCCAGTAACGCGCAACTACCGTCGGGGCGTGGCGCGGAAATATGATAAGCATCGGCACTGGCACCAACGCCCAGCAAGGCGATGTCGCCCGGCTCGCGAGTCATCAAAAATAGTGCCGCACCTTCGCCTATCATCGTGCCGTCGCGATTTTTACTAAACGGATTGCAAGTGGTTTTGCTGAGGGCACCCAATGCAAAAAAGCCTTCCAGCGTGGTGCGGCATAAACTGTCGGCACCACCCACCAACACCGCATCGCAGACACCCAAGCGTATCAAGCGGCGCGCTGAGGCCAAGGCATTGGCACTGGATGAGCATGTCGTGGAAACGGTGTAGGCCGGACCGCGAATATCCAGGTAAGCCGCCAAAAACTCCGCCGCACCGCCCAATTCCTGCTGCTTGTAGTGATAGTGGCTTGGCATGCCCCCGGTTTCCCGCAACACTTGCACGGCGGTTTCACCCTCGGCAATCCCGGAGGTACTGGTGCCGACCACTATGCCGATCCGTTCCGCGCCGTAACGGGCTATGGCTTTGCCGACCGAAGCCTCAATCTGGTGGAGCGCCGACAGCAACAAACGGTTGTTGCGGCAATCGTATTGTTTGAGCTTAGAGGGAATGACAGGTAGCTGGGTTATTACGCCGAAGGCGGGAATGGTTGAGTTCAGCCAGGCCGACGGTACCGGCTGAACGGAGCGACCGGCAAGCCACCCGGCTAAAATATCTGCCTTGCTGCCGCCCAGGGCGCAGACCATGCCTAAATCACGTAAATACAAAAACTACACCCGTTCAGGCAGTTTGATAAGTTGCCAGGATGGCCTCGATTTTTTTGGCGGAGCGCTGCGTCATCGGGTTTGCTTCGTCCCACGCATAGCCGGCCAGGATGGAACAAATCATGGCCTTGACGCTGGCCAACTGATCTTCTTCAAAAATGATTTGTTGGAAACGGCCATCGTACCAAGCCTCCACATAAGCCCGAAACACTTCTATGCCCTTGCGCAAAGCCTGTTCGTATTCGACAGACCAGTTTACCGGCTCACCGCGTAATTGCCGGTTAACCAAGGGCACGGCCAGCGCGGCTGATTTCATCGCAATTGTCACACCGGATGAAAACACCGGATCCAAGAACTCGCCGGCATTGCCGAGTAAGGCAAAACCCTGGCCATAGAGTTGCTTGACGTTGGCCGAGTAGCCGCCGATGGTATTAGCGGGCGTATCGAAACGGGCGTTGGTCAATAACTCAGCGAGCCGCGGCTCCTCCATCGCCATTTCTTTCAGCACGTCCAACGGCTCGCCGCTGCGCTGGTCCAGAAAACCGGCTGGCGTCACGACACCCAGCGAGCTTCTGCCGTTACTAAACGGAATCAGCCAGTACCAGACTTCATGAAATTCCGGATGAATAGCAATTAGAATTTTATTGCGGTCGTAATCAGATACAGTAATCCGATCTTCGATATGCGTGAACAGCGCGCGCCGCGGCGACAACGAAGAAGGCGTTTCCAGATCCAACAATCTTGGCAAGACCCTGCCAAAACCGCTGGCATCCAATACCATTTTTGCGCGCCATTCCTTGTGTACGCCGCTGGCATCCACGCTGGTCAGGCTGGCATGCCCGGGATTACTAAAATCGGCTGCCAGAATTGTTTGTTGGTAATGAATGGGCACGCCGGCCGCTTCGGCGCTATCGGCCAACACCTTATCGAAATGGGCGCGCGGTACTTGAAAGGTGGTGCCCCAGCCTGGGCTGAATTTCTGGGTGAAATCGAATTCGGTCAGTTTGCCGGCTCTGGAAAATGCCGCGCCGTTTTTGAATTGAAAACCTTCCGCCGTCACCGCCGGCAGCATGTCAGCGGCTTCCATGAAAGCCATGCACTGCGGTAGCAGGCTTTCGCCAATCGAAAAGCGCGGAAACTGTTCCTTTTCCAGAATCACCACTTGGTGACCGAGTTGTTTCAGC
>Ga0123390_1008751_pt1 | contig 18383 bp, 16 predicted proteins | sample T3HHNO3metaT_FD_89918 | JGI IMG/M metagenome (GOLD analysis project Ga0123390, IMG submission 89918) | Methane-oxidizing artificial microbial communities from Washington, USA to study methane cycling - T3-HHNO3 metaT (Metagenome... | ecosystem: Engineered > Modeled > Simulated communities... | reverse complement strand
CAAGCTCATTGTCTGCGCCGCCATGCGTAAGCTCATTCATCTGGCTTTCGCTATCTTGAAATCCGGTAAACCTTTTGATCCTAATTTTTCCCTTGCATGAGCGGGTTTAAGACGGTATCTACGATGCTAGTTCCTTCAGCAAATTAAGGAAATAATCGCCAAACCCGTTTAAAAAAGTACCGAAGCAAGCCAGATAAAACTCCAAAACTTTAATGCGGCGCTTACCTGGTTCGATAATTGAACTGACATAATCCACGCACCATTGTTTGTTATTCAAATTTTCAAGAATAATATTTTTGATTCTGAGAGCATATATGTGATGTTCGTCGTCTGAAAGTGCCACACCGTTTTCTTTTTCGAATTCATCCAAAGCAGGCAGGCTATAAGCGCTATGATTTCTTTTTAAGTATTCTAATGACTCATTTGCAACTTCGTCATGAAACCTTGATGCAGCCAGCATAATGGCAACGATGGTTATTAGAGCTCCCGCTCTATTCAACCACATAATATCGAAATTATTACCAAGATAAATACCAGAAACAAACGCTAGAGCGGAGGAACTCAAAGCAATAATTTCAGGGAGGTATTTTCCGATGAAGGAATAGAATTTAGTCATGAATTTTTCGGGTATTTAGATTAAGACCGTAGACAGGGAGCTTCGCGAAATCCAGCAATATAGGCCGAAGCTGGGTTAACACTATTGTTCCAACCCAGCCTACCAAAAAACCTTAGCTACACACAATAACCGTTGGAGTGGACTATTCCCGTTATTCCGCCCCGAACATCGCAGCTTTTGGCGAGATCAGCCCGCAGGGGAGCGGCAGGGATGCCGCTCGTTTTCGGAGGGGCTGGGAAGCCCCTTCCGAAAACCCTTGCCAAAAGCGACAAATTTGCCTGGAGCAAATTTGAACAGCCGATAGGCTGGCCCGCAGGGCGAAAACCATGGACGGTTTTCGTAAAGCGCAGGATCAAGGCGGAATGTCGGGTGGCTTTTTCTTTGAATACTTTCCTTTGGCCACGCAAAAGAAAGTATCTCGGCTGTCGGGCCGACAAATCGGCAGGATAGCCGATTTGCATGCGAAGCACCCGGAGGGCGGAACACATGGATGTGTTTCGTGAACCCGACATTAAAACCAGCCGTCGCGATAGCGACACCTTCTTACCCCCTCATCCTAGCCTTCTCCCTGAGGGAGAAGGAACAGACCGCACCGAAGATCAGCTTATGGACATCAAACCCTGGAACACGTCAATCAAAGCCACCATCCCTGGCCCTAGATGCCCGCATCCCCGCGAGCACGACAACCAATCACTTCCTCTCATGCCCAAACTGAAATATCACCGGCGTCCCCTGATTATGAATAATAATCTCCTTCTTCGGCTCGTCGCCGACAGTAGCTGGCTGCGCTACGCCATTCGCATCAACCGCACTGGACACTTCCCTCACTTCCACCCGCACATCCGGCATCCACTTGGGTTTAAACAGCTCGGTTTTCACGCGACCGGCCTGTTTCGGTAGCGGCGCATGTTCCAACACATCCAGACAGGCGGTACCAATCTGATCGACCAATTTATCGACAATCCGCGCCGGCAATATATCTTTATCCAAGGCATGGGCGCTAAACGTCGATTCGCGCTCTAATAAAACGGCCTGATTGCCGGCATCTCGCAAAGTACAAGTAATCGGCAACACATCGGCTTTTTGAAAATCCGTCGCGCGCGGATCGGAATTGCCGCTGGAAAAGGAAAAACCCACCGGGGTTTCGCGGTGGGAGACTTTGCCCAGCTTGGCTTGCAAACGGTGGCTGTAAGGGCCTTTGTCTGCTAGCGGAAATTCCCATTCCGTCAGATTCGCGCGTACTCGTTCGGCTATCGGCGCGGTGTCAATCGGCGTTGCAAATTGCCGTAAATTGTCTTCCGCCAACACAAATTCTATCGCCTGCAACGGTTTAACGGCGTCTGCCACCGGCTCGGCCGAGACCGGGCGCATCAGCAGCAATGCCAATCCACACCAGCCTGCAATACCATAAAAATTGGATGTTTTGTTCGTCATCGTAAATCTCCCAAGTTAAGCCGCACTCTACGTAAACCCCAATTTCCCGGCCATACGTCAAATGACTGATGAGTCATTTACCCGATTGTGGCGCTGCCGGCAAAATTCAACAATCTCCCCGACGTTTTCAATCGCCATCGCCGCCGGCAATGGTTTGTTTAATCCAGATAAAGGGGAATGCAAATGACTGGTTTTAACCCACAAAAATTAAGCAGCCGGACTATCGGCTTGCTGAGCGGGGTGGCCTTGGGCGCCATCGGCCTGGGACAGGCGCCCGAAGCGCAGGCTGGCGCAACGTTTAAAATCGACGATACCAAATGGGTCAGCGTCGGCGCCGGTTTACGGACCAGCTTCCGCGCCCAGGAAGGCTCGGTCGGCGCGAACGCCGACAAATGGAGCAACGATTTCAACCTGGACAATATCCGTTTATACATCAACGGCCAGATTCATAAATATCTGAAAGTCGAATTCAACACCGACTGCCAAACCTGCGGCAACGGCGGCGAAGTGCGGGTGCTGGACGCGATCGGCAAATTCGAAGTCACACCCTACGCCAACTTGTGGGTAGGCCGGATGCTGGTCCCGGCCGAACGCCGCGAGATGAACGGCCCTTTCTACAGCGCGGTGTACAACATCTTCTCCGCCGGCACGCCGTTCGAGCCTTCCGACTACAACCTGACCATCAAATCCGACGGCACCTCGGCCGGCTCATTCGGCCGTGACGACGGTGCCACCTTCTGGGGCGCGGTGTTCGACGGCCGTTTCCAATATGCGGCCGGTTTCTTCCGCGGTCTGCGCGGCGGTGCCAACGTCGATGACAATATCATGTACGCACAACGCTTTGCCTACAACTTCTGGGACGTCGAGAAAAATCCCGGCTATTACACTTCCGGCACTTACTACGGCAAAGGCGGCGACATTCTGACTGTCGGCGTCGCCAACCAATATCAAGAAGACGGCGCTGGTGCGCTGGGTTCTCCCGGCAGCTTCCGTGGCACTACTGCGGACGTGTTGATGGAAAAAGTGTTGCCGGGCGGCGGCGTTGTGACTTTTAACGGCGAGTACAAAAACTACGGCATTACCGGTCCGTATAGCCAAGCCATCCGCGATGCAGAGGGCGCTGTCGGCGCGCCGGCCCAGTTCTCGATGTTCGAAGGCAACGCTTACGACGTCAGTGGTATGTATCTATTCCCGCAAAAAATCGGCATCGGCCAATTCCAACCGTTTTTGCGCTACGTGAATGTGTCGCCGGATAACAGCCCCAACCGCGAAGTTTACGAAGGCGGCGTCAACTACATTATCGACGGCCACAACGCCAAAATTTTCGCCAGCTACCAATACGGCGATTTGTTGACCAAAGGCTTGAACTACAAATCCACCGCCAGCGGCGAGAACGCCAGCCAAGTCATGGTCGGCTTCCAGTGGCAAATTTAATTTTCTAATAACAGAGGACTATCACGATGAATTTACTGAGCAATCCCTTACGTAAACTGGCACTGGGCGCCGCGCTATCGTCGCTGCTGCTAGGCGCATCGACCGCCCGCGCCGAAGACACCATCAAAGTCGGCGTTTTGCACTCCCTGTCCGGCACGATGGCGATCAGCGAAACCACGCTAAAAGACACCATGTTGATGCTGATCGACGAGCAAAACAAAAAAGGCGGCTTGCTGGGCAAGAAGCTGGAAGCGGTGGTCGTCGATCCGGCCTCCAACTGGCCGTTGTTCGCGGAAAAAGCCCGCGAGTTGATCACCAAGGACAAAGTCGCATCCATCTTCGGCTGCTGGACTTCCGTTTCCCGGAAATCGGTATTGCCGGTGATCGAAGAGTTGAACAGTATCCTGTTCTACCCGGTGCAATATGAGGGCGAAGAATCGTCTAAAAACGTGTTCTATACTGGCGCCGCGCCTAACCAGCAAGCGATTCCGGCGGTCGATTACCTGATGAACGACTTGAAAGTGCAACGCTGGGTACTGGCTGGCACCGACTATGTGTATCCGCGTACCACCAACAAAATCCTGGAAGCGTACTTAAAATCCAAAGGCGTTAAACCGGCGGACATCATGATCAACTACACCCCATTCGGTCATTCCGACTGGCAAAGCATCGTCGCCGACATCAAAAAATTCGGCTCTACCGGCAAGAAAACCGCTGTGGTTTCCACCATCAACGGCGACGCCAATATCCCGTTCTATAAAGAGCTGGGTAACCAAGGCATCTCCGCCGAAAAAATCCCAGTTATTGCTTTCTCAGTGGGTGAGGAAGAATTATCCGGCATGGACACCAAACCGCTGGTCGGCCACTTGGCGGCATGGAACTACTTCATGAGCGTGGATACCACCAAAAACGCGGCCTTTATTCAGCAATGGAAGGACTACATCAAGAATCCGAAACGCGTGACCAACGACCCGATGGAAGCGCATTACATCGGCTTTAACATGTGGGTGAAAGCGGTCGAGAAAGCCGGCACCACGGATTCAGACGCGGTACAAAAAGCTCTGATCGGCGTCGAGTATCCCAACCTGACTGGCGGTATGTCGAAAATGCTGCCTAACCATCACATCAGCAAACCGGTGTTGATTGGCGAGATTCAAGACGACGGGCAATTCGTCACCGTCTGGCAAACCAACAAACTGGTCGATGGCGACGCCTGGTCGGACTTCCTGCCGGACAGCAAACCGATCATCGCCGACTGGACCGCGCCGATCAGCTGCGGCAACTACAACACCAAAACCAAAAAGTGTTCAGGACAGAACTATTAACAGCGGATGTTACCCGCGAGGTTCACGGCAGGATGCCGCGGGCCTCGCCCCCCAAAGAGGACAGACGATGCACACACCCCATTTCAGAACCCGTTTAAAAACGCCGCCCGGCTCACACCCGGCTTATCGTTCCCCCAAGGACAGCTTCTTGAGCATGATGACTACAGCTTCTACTCAGACCGGATTAAAAGTCGGCGGCGTTTTTAAACAGCTTCTCAAACTTACCGGCTACTTGCTGGCGATGCTGCTGCTCAATACCCACGCAGCCCTTGCCCAAGAGGCAGGTAGCGCGTTGGAGCAACTCAGAACAGGCAGTATGACGGAGCGCGAGCAAGCCATCGAAACCCTGGGCGGCGACAGCAATAACCTGAAACTATTGCAAGCCCTGCAGGACGGCAAACTGTTCGACTTCAAAGCGGAAGGCAAGCTGGTCCTTGCGCAGGAAAGCGCCGCCGGTTACCAACTGAGCGATCCGCTCAGCGGCGCGGCATTGGCGGAAGTAGAGCGCGGCGCGGTAGGTAAAATCAATTTAAACAACAAGCTACGCGGCGTGCTGCGCAAAACCATCGCGTTGCTGCAATTGAACGACGCAGATCCGGTGTTGCGCCTGATCGCCGTACAAACATTGGCCAATGAGATAGACGACAAAGCCGTGATTTTATTACGCGATCATCTGGCCAACGAAACCGATGCCAACATCAAAGCTGCGATCAACAAAATGCTGTTATTGCAAGACATCAACAGCCCGGAAAAAGACCAACGCATAGCCGCTATCGCCGCCTTAAAAGTCCTGGACAGCCAGGACGTGGTCAACAAACTGCAAGCGGTTATCGAGAAAGATGCCGACGGTAATTTTGTCGAAGCCGACAGCGACGTGCGCAATCTGGCCGAAGCGGCTTTGATTAAAATCCGCGAACGCATGCAAGCTTACGCCGTCGCCGAAACCGTGTTCTTTGGCTTGAGTTTGGGCGCGGTGCTGGTGTTGTCCGCGATTGGCTTAGCCATCACCTTCGGGGTAATGGGCGTGATCAACATGGCCCACGGCGAGCTGATGATGCTGGGCGCTTACACCACTTATGTGATGCAACAAATCATGCCGAATTATTTGGGCACAGCCTTGATCCTGTCGATCCCGATGGCGTTTTTAGTTGCCGCCTTGGTCGGTATAGCCATCGAACGAGGCATCATCCGCTTTTTATATGGCAGACCGCTGGAAACTTTACTGGCTACCTTTGGCGTGAGTTTGTTTTTGCAACAAGCCGTGCGTTCGATCTTTTCACCATTGAACCGCAGCGTCTCAACGCCCGAGTGGATGAGCGGCTCCTGGCAAATCAACGACTTTTTATCACTAACATGGAACCGCTTTTACATCCTGATCTTTTGCCTACTGGTGTTTACCGCGCTGCTGCAAATCCTGAAGCGTACCAAACTAGGCCTGGAGGTCCGCGCTGTCGCTCAGAATCGTGGCATGGCCAGGGCAATGGGTATTCCTACTGCTAGAGTCGATGCGATGACGTTTGGCTTGGGTTCCGGTATAGCTGGCGTGGCTGGCGTGGCCTTGAGTCAGATCACCAACGTTGGACCTAATTTGGGACAGGCTTACATCGTGGATTCGTTCATGGTGGTGGTGTTTGGTGGCGTGGGAAATTTATTCGGTACTTTGGTAGCGGGATTTACGTTGGGTATTGCCAATAAGGTATTGGAGCCTTATGCGGGGGCGGTGTTGGCGAAGATTTTAGTGTTGGTGTTTATTATTTTGTTTATTCAGAAGAAGCCGAGGGGATTGTTTCCACAGAAAGGGAGGGCGGCGGAATCTTAATTTTTGTGTCGCTGCCGCGACGGTGTTTGAATGCCGGTTCGCGGACCGGCGACCGCGATACTTTCTTTTGCTTGGCCAAAAGAAAGTATCCAAAGAAAAGGCCACCCCGCTGCCGCTTATTCCCTGCGCTCCTCGGTTTTGAACGGGGTTGCCTGAAGGGGCTTCCCAGCCCCTGCATGCAACGCGCCGCATCCATGCGACGCCCCTAACGGGCTATTCCGTTCAAACCCTCCGGTGCTCGGCGCGGCAGAGGGGATTAACCCGTAGCGAGATTTAAAGTGGATCGATAGCTTAACTAACTGCGAATCCCTGTATGCGTCGAATTGGAACAAGCGAAAGTTTATAAGATTTACAAAACATGGAAACAACTCCTAAACTCTGTTGAAACATATTTCAAGTTACGGGGTTTCCAATGAGATTAATCGTATTGCAATTTACTCTAGTGTTATTTTCGTCAAACGCATTTTCAAATGAATGCGACGAACTTCCAACAGGTAGCGGAATAAGGTCCGACTGTGATGCTAAATCATCTTTAGAAACCGCAGAAAAAGAGCTAGATGTTGCATATAAAAAGTTATTAGAAATTCTTTCTAAGTCCGATTCATATAAAAAACAAGCTGATGATTTAGTCGTATCTCAAATGACTTGGATGAAATATCGAGAACAGTTTTGCTCTGTAAAGGCAGATATTAATGGAGGTTCATCATCATGGGTTGCATCATCCTACACATATTGCAAGTCAGGTATGGCTGAACAACAAATTAGAGAATTGAATAATATTTTAAGTAATTTCGAATAAGAGTCGTAGGGTGGACACTATATAAGTGCCCAAGCCGAGCCCACAGCCAACGGTGGGCAAAGTTGTCCACATTACGCAAATTCGGGCGGCTGATGGTTTTAACCCCTTATGCCGCGCCGAGCACCGAAGTTTTTGAATGGATCAGCCCGCAGGGGCGATGCAGGGATGCATCGCGTTGACGGAGGGGCAGGAAGCCCCTTCCGTCAACCCCATTCAAAAACTTTGGCGCGCAGGATCAAAGCGGCATCCGGGCCGCCTTTTCTTTGGGTACTTTCTTTTGGCGGAGCAAAAGAAAGTACCTCGGCTGTCGGGCCGAGACCCGACTTACAAAAAACCGTCGCGACAGCGACACCAAATTTGGTTTAACGGAATAGAAATGAACATATTCAACCAAGACAAAACCTACGCTTCAGTGCTAATCACCCTAGCAAGCGTCACCCTATTAATCCCCCTCTGTAACCTAATCTTCCCCGAAGACTCGGCCCTACATTTCTCGGCTTACAGCGTATCCCTAATCGGCAAATACCTCACCTTCGCCCTACTCGGCCTGTCGCTAGATATGGTCTGGGGCTACGCCGGCATTCTGGTGTTGGGCCAAGGCGCATTCTTCGCCTTGGGCGGCTATGCGATGGGCATGTATCTGATGCGGCAGATCGGCACCCGCGGTGTATACGGCAACGCCGAATTGCCCGACTTCATGGTGTTCCTGAACTGGACCGAACTGCCCTGGTACTGGTACGGCTTCGAGAACTTTGGTTTCGCGATGCTGATGGTATTCCTCGCCCCTGGCCTGCTGGCGTTCGTATTCGGCTGGCTGGCGTTTCGTTCACGTGTCACTGGCGTGTATTTGTCCATCATTACCCAAGCCCTGACTTACGCCCTTTTGCTGGCTTTCTTTCGTAACGAAATGGGCTTCGGCGGCAACAATGGCCTCACCGATTTCAAAGACATCCTCGGTTTCAACATTCAATCCGAAGCTGTGCGCTCGGTGTTGTTATTGATGACCGGCCTGAGCCTGATCGGCGCTCTGTTACTGTGCCGCTGGATCGTCAACAGCAAACTGGGCCGGGTGGTCACGGCGGTTCGCGATCAGGAGTCGCGGGTACGCTTCCTGGGTTACCGGGTGGAATTGTTCAAACTCTGGGTGTTCGTATTTGCGGCGATGCTGGCCGGCTTGGCCGGAGCGTTGTATGTGCCGCAAGTCGGCATCATCAATCCCAGCGAATTCTCGCCGCTCAACTCCCTGGAAATCGTCATCTGGGTGGCGGTCGGTGGCCGCGGCACTTTGTACGGTGCGATCATCGGCGCAGTGCTGGTGAACTACGCCAAAACCGTGTTGACCGGTTTGATGCCGGACGCCTGGTTGTTTTGCCTGGGCGGTGCCTTCATCCTGGTCACCTTATTAATGCCCGACGGCATCGTCGGCCTGCTGCGCCGTCGCAGCAAACCCAAACCTACTCTTAACGCTACCGGAGGACAACCGGCATGATGATCTCGGCTGCAACTACCACTGAAGGCGGCGCCAGCCTACCGCTGGACGGCGAGGTCGACGCCCGCCACGGCCCGATTCTGTACATGGAAGACGTCAGCGTAAGCTTCGACGGCTTCCGGGCGCTGAACCATCTCTCGCTATACATCGACGACGGCGAACTGCGCTGCCTGATCGGCCCCAACGGCGCTGGCAAGACCACGCTGATGGACGTGATTACTGGCAAAACCAAGCCCGACAGCGGCTCGGTGTTTTTCGGCCAGACCATCGATTTGCTGGAACTGGACGAACCGGCCATCGCCCAGGCCGGCATTTGCCGCAAGTTTCAAAAGCCCAGCGTGTTCGACGCGTTGACCGTATTCGAAAACCTGGAACTGGCCTTAAAAACCGACAAACGCACCTGGCCGACCTTGTTTCATAAACTCAACGGCGAGCAACGCGACCGCATCCAGGATGTATTGCAAACCATCGCCCTGCCCGCCCAACAACGGCAACTGGCCGGCGCGCTGTCGCACGGTCAAAAGCAGTGGCTGGAAATCGGCATGTTGCTGATGCAAGACCCGAAAGTGATGCTGGTCGACGAACCCATCGCCGGCATGACCCATCAGGAAGTCGAACGTACCGCCGAACTGTTGTTGTCCTTGCAAGGCAAACACTCCATCGTCGTGGTCGAGCACGACATGGAATTTGTCCGCAGCATCGCCCGCAAAGTCACCGTACTACACGAAGGCTCGGTACTGACCGAAGGCACGATGGATGAAGTGCAAAACGACCCGCGCGTCATACAAGTTTACCTGGGGGGATGATGTTAAATATCAGCGCATTGCAACAATACTACGGTGCCAGCCACACTCTGTGGGATCTGGATTTGCGCGTACCGGCCGGCGCCTGCGTCTGCCTGATGGGCCGCAACGGCGTCGGCAAAACCACGCTACTCAAAGCCATCATGGGCCTATTGCCGGTAGCGGACGGCAGCATCCAATTCGACGGCGTGGAACTGGCCAAAGCCAAGGCCGAGTCCCGCGCCGAACTGGGCATAGGCTACGTGCCGCAGGGCCGGGAAATTTTTCCATTACTGACCGTGGAAGAAAACCTGAAAACCGGCCTGCGCGCCGCGAATAAACACGGCATCAAAAAAATCCCGGACAGCATCTTCGAAATTTTCCCGGTACTGAAACAAATGCTGAAACGCCGTGGCGGCGACCTGTCCGGCGGCCAGCAGCAGCAATTGGCGATTGGTCGGGCCTTGGTCTTAAATCCCAGATTGTTGATTCTGGACGAACCGACCGAAGGCATCCAGCCCAACATCGTCAGCGAAATCGGCGACGTGATTATTCGTCTGAACAAATCGCGTGGCGTGGCGACACCGATTCCCAAACCGGAAACCGGCGAAATCCATCAAGCCATCGACCGCATCCGTAAAGAACTGGGGGTAACGGTGTTGTTGGTGGAACAAAAACTGCCGTTCGCCCGTAAGGTGGCTAATCAGTTTTGCATCATGGACCGTGGCCGACATGTGGCGGTCGGTGCAATGGACGAGTTGGCCGATGATATGGTCAAGCGTTACCTCACAGTCTGAATATTCCCCCCTTTGCAAAAGAGGGGCTAGTAACCTAAAGGTCATAAAGGAAGATTTGCAAAACGGGCATAGCCCATCGTGTTAATTCAACGCAGGATCAGGGAGAAAGGAAGATGAAATCCGAACAACTTTTGCTGGCGGCGGGTGCTTTGTTATTGGTGTGGTCAGTGCGCAGCGAGGCACATACCAGTTACGAAGCTGTGATGGAAGGTGGTGGCAACCTATTGCAATTGACCCGCGCCGCACTGCATCCTTTGTTTGAAATCCCGGACCTACCGACCCTGCTGATCAGCATCTTAATTTTGGGATTCGTGTTCGGCCCGGTTATATTGCACATCATGCGACAGCGTGCCGTAAACAAACCACAGCATTCGCCTTTGTCGGAAAACTCGGCCATCGCGCCCAAGACCAAAAACTTGTAACCCAATCGCACCATGCCAGCCAACTGCGTCGCTTCAGCCAATCCCGCGGCCTCAACTGATACCACGGCGTGGGAAGCCGAATTAATACTGGGCTTTAGCCAACGCGGCGCCAAAACCGCCTTAGTCAACCGCAGCCACCGCGGCCCGTTGACCGTGCAACGCCCCTTCTATCCGGAAGGCGGCGTCTGCCACGTGTATTTGCTGCACCCACCCGGCGGCGTCGTGGCAGGCGATCATTTGACTATCTCAGCGATGGTCGAAAACGATGCCCAAGCACTCATCACCACCCCTGCCGCCGGCAAGTTTTATCGCAGCGGTGGCGGCGAAGCGCAGCAATCCGTCAACCTCAAGGTTGCTGAAAACGCCAGTTTGGAATGGCTGCCGCAGGAAACCATCGTTTACGAAGGTGCGCGCTTAAATTCCAGCATGAATATCGATTTGGCCGAACGCGCCCACTTCATCGGCTGGGAAATATTGGCTTTAGGCCGCCCAGCCGCCGGCGAAGGCTTCGAGAACGGCGCAGCGACCTTAAACTGGCGCATTAGCCATACCGGGCGATTGGTTTACTTGGAACGCTTGCGCCTGGATGCCGAAGCCTTCCAAGCCCGTTGGGGTTTGTTTGGGCATTCGGCGTGCGGGACGCTATTTGTTTATCCTGCGTCGTCTTCGCAGTTGGCGGCGGTGCAGGAGTTGATTGGCGAAGAGGCTAATCGCGGGGTGACTTTGATTGAGGGTTTGTTGATTTGTCGGGGGTTAGATCTTAGGGCGGATTTGTTGAAGGGGTTTTTTGAGAGGGTTTGGGGGTTGGTTAGGGGGGATGTTGTTGGGAAGGCGGTTTGTGCGCCGAGGATTTGGGCGACATGATTTTTGTGTCGCCAACGCGACGGCTCGTTTAGAAGTCGGGTCTCGGCCCGACAGCCGAGATACTTTCTTTTGCTTGGCCAAAAGAAAGTATCCAAAGAAAAAGCCACCCCATGCCGCTTTGATCCTGCGCTCCGAAGGGTTTGAACGGGGTTTTCGGAAGGGCTATCCCTAGCCCTCCGAAAACGAGCGGCATCCATGCCGCTCCCCTGCGGGCTGATCCGTCCAAACCCTCCGGTGCTCGGCGCGGCATAAGGGGGGTAACCCCGTGGCGCGAAGAAAAATTATTGGCTAAGTTTATATTTTGGGTTTCAAGTTTTATTGTAGGATGCTGCCGACGTTAGGAGTCGCATCTGTCGCGAGCGATGCACTTCACTTTATTCAGCATCCATAAGCTTAAACAGTGATAAATAAACAGCTATGAATTTAAAGTTTCAGAATCTTCAAATTGATCCCACCGACCCTTTCAGTAAAGATCTGTTAAACCGTAAACCAGAAATTGAAAACCTGTCTACTCTGATTTCCAATCTTAACTCACCTGCCGTATTGGCAATAGATTCGCCGTGGGGCACGGGAAAAACCACATTCATCAAAATGTGGGAAGCTTTCTTGCAAAATAATGGAATTGAATCGTTATATTTTAACGCTTGGGCAACCGATTTTTCGGAGGATCCTTTAATTTCATTTCTAGGAGAAATGAACGATGGGCTTTCTAAATTGATCAGCTCTTCGGCGGAATCCACCGAAGCTTGGGAACGTGCAAAAAATATTGGTGCAACATTGGCAAAAAAAGGCATTCCAGCATTGATCAAAATCGCAACGGCTGGGGTTATCGACGCAGAAAAAATTATTGAAGATGAAGCCTCAAAAGTAATGGAATCTTTAACAGGCGACATATTAAATGACTACTTCAGGCAAAAGAGTGCCATCGCGGAATTTCATGAGGCATTAACGAAATTAATCGCCGAATCGAAGATAAAACCTATTGTTATCTTTGTCGATGAACTTGACCGTTGTCGACCTACTTACGCAATATCTTTATTAGAAAGAATTAAGCACCTTTTCAACATAGAGGGTTTAGTATTTATACTTTCACTAGATAAATCTCAATTATGCCATTCGATTAGCGCCGTCTACGGCTATAACTTCGACTCAGAGTCGTATTTACGTCGCTTCTTTGACTTTGAATACCAGCTTAAAAGACCTGAAATTAAAGGATATGTAAAAGCTTTATTTTCAGCGTTGGAATTGGATAAACTCCATGAACCAAGAAAGAAATACGATCAGCTTCGGTATGATTTAGAGCACCTAGAAAATGTCTTTTTGATGTTGGCTGAACGTCTAAATCTCCCTCCGCGTGAAATTGAACAGCTATTGGCAAACATTAATCTTGCGTTACGCACTGCCAAGGAGAATGAATTTGTTTATCCAGCGTTATTGACTTTTTTAGTAATTACTAAAAACAAACGCCCTGCGGTATATAGAAATTATGTTTCGCCATTGGAAAAGGAGACAACGATTATTGATTACTTCTATGAATTGATGCCGGAGCCATTACGTTACAAAAGTTTCGAGTGCGCGCTTATTGAAGGATTTTTAGTTGCGGCGAAGGTAGATCGATATGGGAGGAGTGAGTCCTCTGAAACCTATGTTACCCACCAAAGAAATTTGGCAGATGAAACGGCCACGCCGGAAACGCGTGAATATTCGAGAAAAGTTGTGAACATTGCAAATAACCCAAGTAACAGGGGCTATGGCCTTGATCTTGGAGCTTTGGTTGAACGAATTGAGATGATTAGCCGGTTCCAGTTTGAACAATCTGATGGTTAACACGGGTGAGACGGAAATCGGTATGCGGCATTTTGTATGATAGCCGCTAAGATTTTTGAAATGGCTAACGAAACTCTCTCTTCAGTCCGACTGCTTCAGACTTTACAAATTGTAATTCCGGGATGGTTTTGCTCCCCTGATGCCGCGCCGAGCACCGAAGGGTTTGGACGGATCAGCCCGCAGGGGAGCGGCAGGGATGCCGCTCGTTTTCGGAGGGCTAGGGATAGCCCTTCCGAAAACCCCGTTCAAACCCTTCGGAGCGCAGGATACAAGCGGCATGGGGTGGCTTTTTCTTTGGATACTTTCTTTTGGCCAAACAAAAGAAAGTATCTCGGCTGTCGGGCCGAGACCCGACATTAAAAACAACCGTCGCGTTAGCGACACAAATTAAGAAGCACCGCCATGCAATTAACCCCAAGAGAAAAAGACAAACTCCTCCTCTTCACTGCCGCCCTCCTCGCCGAGCGCCGCAAAGCCAGAGGCTTGAAACTTAACTACCCGGAAGCCGTGGCTTATATCTCTGCCGCGATCATGGAAGGCGCTCGCGACGGTCAGACCGTGGCCGAATTGATGGCTTATGGACGCACGCTATTAAGCATCGACGATGTGATGGACGGCATCGCCGAGATGTTGACCGAGGTGCAGGTGGAGGCGACCTTCCCGGACGGCACCAAATTAGTCACCGTACACGACCCCATCGTATAGGAGCAAAGCATGATTCCTGGAGAAATCTTCCCTGCCGCCGGCGATATCGAACTGAATGCCGGTCGCGCCACCGTTAAAGTCCTGGTTGCCAACAGCGGCGACCGGCCAATACAAGTTGGCTCGCACTATCATTTTTACGAAACCAACCCGGCTCTGCATTTCGAGCGCAGCGTGGCTTTGGGTTTTAGGTTGGATATTCCGGCCGGCACGGCGGTGCGTTTCGAACCGGGCCAGCAGCGCGAGGTACAGTTGGTGGCTTTTGCCGGTGAACGCAAAGTCTATGGTTTTAGAGGTGAGGTAATGGGCGCATTGGAGAAAACCGCATGAGCAAGATTTCGAGAGCGGCGTATGCCGACATGTTCGGCCCCACCACCGGCGACCGCTTGCGGCTGGCCGACACTGATTTGATTCTGGAAGTGGAAGCCGATTACACCGTTTACGGCGACGAAGTGAAGTTCGGCGGCGGCAAGGTGATCCGCGACGGCATGGGCCAAAGCCAGTTGGGCAACGATCAGGCCGTGGATTTGGTGATCACCAATGCGCTGATCATCGATTACTGGGGCATCGTCAAAGCCGATGTCGGCGTTAAGGACGGACGCATTTTCAAGATCGGCAAGGCCGGTAATCCGGACATTCAACCCGGCGTGGACATCATCGTCGGTCCCGGCACCGAAGTCATCGCCGGCGAAGGCCAGATTCTTACCGCCGGCGGCATCGACGCGCACATCCATTTCATCTGCCCGCAGCAAATCGAGGAAGCACTGTGCTCCGGCGTGACGACGATGATCGGCGGCGGCACCGGTCCGGCCACCGGCACCAACGCCACCACTTGCACACCGGGGCCCTGGCATCTGCAACAAATGCTGACGGCGCTGGACGGGTTACCGATGAACTTTGGCTTGCTCGGCAAGGGCAACGCCAGCCTGCCGGGTGCGTTGGAAGAACAAATCCAGGCCGGGGCAATGGGCCTGAAACTGCACGAAGACTGGGGCACCACGCCGGCAGCGATCGACTGCTGCTTGAGCGTGGCAGAGGACTACGACGTGCAGGTGGCGATCCACACCGACACTTTAAACGAGTCAGGCTTTGTCGAAGACACCTTCGCCGCCTTCAAGGGCCGCACCATCCACACTTACCACACCGAAGGCGCCGGTGGCGGCCACGCCCCGGACATCATCAAGGCTTGCGGCCTGGGCAATGTGTTGCCCTCGTCGACCAACCCAACCCGACCTTACACGGTCAACACCGTCGATGAGCATCTGGACATGCTGATGGTTTGCCATCATCTTGATCCGAGCATTCCGGAAGACGTGGCTTTTGCCGAATCGCGCATCCGCCGCGAAACCATCGCCGCCGAGGACATCCTGCACGACCTCGGCGCGTTTTCGATGATTTCCTCGGACTCGCAAGCGATGGGTCGGGTCGGCGAAGTGGTGATCCGCACTTGGCAAACCGCGCACAAGATGAAGGCGCAGCGCGGCCACCTTTCTTCTCCCGCGCCCTCCGGGAGAGGGGCTGGGGGTGAGGGCGCACATAACGACAACTTCCGCATCAAGCGCTACATCGCCAAATACACCATGAACCCGGCTATCAGCCACGGCATCGCCCATGAAGTAGGTTCCATCGAATCCGGCAAACTGGCCGATTTGGTACTGTGGCAACCGGCCTTTTTCGGCGTCAAACCCAGCCTGATCATCAAAGGCGGCCTAATCGCCGCCGCGCCGATGGGCGATGCCAACGCCTCCATCCCCACCCCGCAGCCGGTGCATTATCGGCCGATGTTCGGCAGTTTTGGCCGCACCGCCGCGAATACTTCAATGATCTTTTTGCCGCAAGCGGCGGTGACTTCCGGCTTGGCGGAGCAATTGGGGCTACAAAAACGGGTAGGTACCGTGAAAAACACCCGAACCATTGGCAAGGCGGATTTGAAATTAAACGACTACCAGCCGGTGATGGAAGTTTGTCCTCAGACTTATCAGGTACGCGCGGATGGAGAGTTGCTGGTTTGCGAACCGGCAGTGGTGTTGCCGATGGCGCAGAGGTATTTTTTGTTTTGAGAAGGGCCAGGGTTTTCGGTAGAGCCATCCGTGGCCCTGCCGAAAACAAACTGTATGAAGCGGCAGCGAGGCGGCATTCGCCATCAGTTGAAACTAGGAACCTGGGGTATGGTTTTTGTGCGGTAGAACCGGTTCATCCGTGGTGGTAGCGCCGGCTTCGATTTGCTGAGCCATGGCGTTGATGATTTCCGGCGGAGCACCGGATTGCTTTAGGCTTTCGCGCAACTCAGCACTCAATTCCGCGCTGGTTCGTTCCACTACCGGTTCTTCAGGCTGAACGGCTGCGGCTGACTCTTGTTCTTTCAGAGTCTGCTCCATCTGTGCAACCTGCTCTTCCGGTAAGTGATTGGCTCGCATCGACGCAATCATATCGGTATTGGCTTCGCTACGCGCCGCCTCATCCTCGGGCGACAAGCTATTGGCGAGCGCCAGCCGCTGCCGCTCGTGCGGGGGTAATCGAGTGTCCGGAGACATTGCGGCGTTTGCCGGCGGAATATCGAGCTTTCTGTTCGCGCCCACTGCGATAACAGGCGCGGAAACTGAAGCAGTATTCTCCGGCAGCGCCGCCCGCTGGCTCTCGCCGCGACCGGGGAATTGCTGACCGGCAAAATATCCGCTCGCAAAAACGCTAGCCACACCGAGTATTGAGACAAGTTTATTCATGATCGTGACCTAGGTTGAGTTTGTTCGGAGCGGAATCTCGGCCGGATAAATCAGACCAAAGATTCCGCATGATCGGATTCCGCGATTAATATTCGTACAGATAAGTTAAAGTGCCCAGGTAGCGGTAAGATCCGGTGGTTGGGCAGGCAGCAGTACCTGAGTCGCCATACAAATACAGACTTTGATGGTTTTGCAGCGCCATTTTGGCCTGAATCAAAGCCTCTTTGTTATAGGTTACGAAATAGTTGGTATAGGCTGGCAGTACGTTGTGTTCCGGCACGGTGTAGATATAACCGTATGTCGTACCGTTTACATTATATTCGTAGACGCCGGATACATAGGTCCAACCTCCGCTGCAACTCGCCGCATTGGCAGCACTGGCACCGAACATGGAAGCGGCAACGACAGATAGCATTAAGAATAGATTTTTGATTGTTTTCATGACCTTCACCTTTTGTAAATTAAACAAATTAAACACGCGAGTGGATGAATCAATGCTGTACTTGCTTCTCGGGTAGAAATTGGCTTACTTTGAAATTCAAGGGCAGCATGTCCGGCGGCATTTACGCTGCTGTTTTGCTGGCGGCGTAATTAGCGGGGACGGTGTTAATTTAGGGAAATCGGGGGGTGTTCTCTGTTAACTTGTTGACTGGAGAAGTGTGAGGTTTTTCACACTTTTATGTGGACGTAGCTTTGCTGGGTTTTGGGTTTTGGGTTTTTGTGTCGCTGGCGCGACGGGTGTTTTATATGTCGGGTCTCGGCCCGACAGCCGAGTGACTTTTCTTTGTTTGGCCAAAGAAAAGTCACCAAAAGAAAGACCACCCGGAATTCCGCCTTAATCCTGCGCTTCTCGCTTTTGGCGAGGGTTTTCGGAAGGGGCTTCCTGCCCCTCCGAAAACGAGCGGCATCCCTGCCGCTCCCCTACGGCCTAATCTCGCCAAAAGCTGCGATGCTCGGGGCGGAATAACGGGAATAGTCCACTCCAACGGTTATTGTGTATAGCAGCTGTGTTTTGGTAGGCTGGGTTGAAACCATCGTGTAAACCCAGCTTTGGCCTATATTGCTGGGTTTCGCGTTGCTCTACCAGCATACCTCCTCGGCGCGAAATCAGGGGATAAACCCCGTTGTGGTAGATAAGGAAACGTATGGATTGGACGGTTAAATTTGAGGCGTAGGGTGGGCAATTTTGCCCACCATTGGGCTTTAATTCCGCGTGGGCACTAAATCGTGCCCACCCTTATATCTCGATTCTGACCGAAAAAAGCGGCAGAATCCCCGACTGATCATCGGGGGGCGATGGGGAAGACGTGCCCACCCTGAGGCTTGAAAGCCTGCCTTGTAGATAGTTCT
>Ga0123390_1006065_pt1 | contig 19177 bp, 14 predicted proteins | sample T3HHNO3metaT_FD_89918 | JGI IMG/M metagenome (GOLD analysis project Ga0123390, IMG submission 89918) | Methane-oxidizing artificial microbial communities from Washington, USA to study methane cycling - T3-HHNO3 metaT (Metagenome... | ecosystem: Engineered > Modeled > Simulated communities... | reverse complement strand
TATCTTGAATCGACAGAAGCAGTCTTTCGATCATTGTTTCGAGGTATTTTTAGCTGATACGCCGGAAAGTAAAAAAATTCATTATCAACTCAGATACCGGGTTTATTGCGATGAAATGGGCTTCGACGATACGGAGCAGTTTCCGGCGCAGCAAGAAATCGACGAATGGGATAAAAGCGCAATTCATTTTTTAGTCAGGCATAAATACACGCAGCAGTGGTTGGGCGGGTTGAGGATGGTCAAGCCCAAAGGTCACGTTTTTCCGTTTCAAGAAAGTAGCATTACGTCTGAACGTATACCTAGCGGCAGATACAAAAATTCCGTTGAAATTTCCAGACTATGCGTTACTAAGGACGCAAGGCGGTTTGCTTTTAGAAACCCGGCTATAGACGCACCTGAAGAAAATCGCAAAATTAGTTTTCTGCACGATTACCGCAATATCAATAGAGACATAATGTGGGGGCTGTATCGGGCGGCGGCTGTTTATTCTCTCCGGCAGGGTATTAAGCATTGGTATATGTTATCCAATCCGGCACTGGCATATAGTGTTAAAAAACAAGGCTTTGATATACAGCAAATAGGCGATGCCAGTCGTCAGAGTACGCGTCTGCTTTATTGTTTGAGCACAAAGCAAGTGTTGGAAAATTCCTTATGGTTTGAGGACTACCGACACGATTTCCGCTTATATTCGGATATTACAAATGACGTTTCTGTCGATATGGGCGGGCGCCAGGTAAAGCAAATCGGGGTTATTTCTTATGTATCGAGAATATGATTTATCCGTTTAAATCCGCCGCGTAAAACTCTGGCCTGGAATTATCTGACCAGGCCTTCTATGTCATTCTTGGTGTTCATCAGTATGATTACGCAGCAAAGCCTGGAGTCCGTATTTTTCAAATAAACCGTACAAGGTTGGCCTGGTAACGCCCAATAATTTAGCTGCTTCGGATATGTTATTGTCTGCGTAGGTCAGAGCTCGTTTGATGGCGATGGTTTCTGCCGCTTCTCGTACCGACTTTAGATTCAGCGGCATAGACTTGTCGCTATCGGTACCAATTTCCAGCTCTTCGGCGGTGACGAAATTGTTGTCGGATAAAATGACGGCACGTTTGATTTTGTTCTCCATCTCACGAATGTTGCCGGGCCAGTTATAAGCTTCAAGAGCACGAGCAGCGTCGTGGGAAAAATGCTTTTCCTTGGAATTGTTTTCGCGGCAATAGCGTTGTAACAGTACATTGGCTATCGTGATGATATCCCCCTCGCGCTCGCGCAGGGGAGGAATATCAACGACGATCTCACTGAGCCGGTAATATAAGTCGCCCCGGAAATTACCTTGTGCAATAAGATCGGGTAAATGGCGATGTGTTGCACATATGATGCGCACATCCACGGCAATTTCCTTTCTACCCCCTAACCGTTCTATCACGCGTTCCTGGATAAATCGCAGCAATTTTGCTTGTAAGGCAAAAGGTAGGTCGCCGATTTCGTCCAAAAAGAATGTGCCGCCTTGCGCATATTCGATTTTGCCTTTAGTTTGTGCTACCGCGCCGGTGAATGCACCTTTCTCGTAGCCGAATAATTCACTCTCTAACAATGTTTCTGGTATGGCTGCGCAGTTCACCGCTACAAAAGGTTGAGAGGCGCGTGCGCTTAAGCGATGCAAGGCTTTTGCCATTAGCTCCTTACCGGTGCCGCTTTCGCCGATTAGCAATACAGTCGCTTGAGTAGGTGCAATTTTTTCAATCATCCGCATGACCGCCTGCATTTGTGGGCTGGTGGCGATCACGCCCGTCAGGGGCTTTTGTTGCTGCAATATGTGATAGTCGCGCTCCAATGCGTCGAGTTGAAACGCTCTTTCTATGATTAGGCCCAAGACGTCCGGGTCTACCGGCTTTTGATAAAAGTCATAAGCGCCTAAGGCTACTGCATGAATAGCATTTGCGCGGTCATCATTGCCGGTTACCACGATTATCTTAGTGGCTGGCGCTAACGCGAGGATTTCCTTGAGAGTGGCTAGGCCTTCAGTGGCGTTGGTAGGGTCGGGTGGTAAACCGAGATCCAAGGTAACGACGCTTGGGGTATATCTTCTAAGTGCTGCTATTGCTTCATCTCTATTGCTTGCAATTACTACTTCGTATTGTTCGAAGGCCCATTTCAGTTGTTTTTGTAAGCCTAGGTCGTCCTCAATAATTAACAGTACTTTAGAAGTGATCATTATTTCCTTGATTTGCGGAAACTCGCTGAGCTAGTGGTAATTGAATGGTGAAAGCAGTGCCTTGGCCTGGATTGCTATCAACCCGGATATTTCCGGACTGCTTTAGAATGTAATCGCGGGCTTCGTAGGCGCCGATACCCATTCCGGCATTGCCTTTTGTCGTATCGAACGGCTTGAATAGGCGTTCAGCAATGAACTGGTGGTCCATGCCTATACCGTTATCGATAATTTTGATGACAGCATAGTCTTGGTTTTTTGTTAATTCAAGCTTAACCCATCCATCGCTTGTCGCTATGGCGTCTTGGGCGTTTTGAACCAAATTAGTCAAGATATTGGTAAGTTTGATTTTGTCGGCCGTCACGAAACACTCGCTGACTGTGGTTTCCATCTGCAATGGCGGAGTGCCGAGATGCTGTTGCGCGATGTTTTTAACCAATTCCACCAAATTAATGAAGGTATTGGCTGTGGTTGTGTTGGTCTCGCCTTGTTTTAACTGTTCGACTATATGGTGCATTTTTTTGACTACGTTATTTAGCGTGTCTATGGTGTCGTCGAAGAAGTCCGGGTTATGTTTATGTTTTTCCGCGTTTTTTACGATCAGGGAAATCTGGGCCACCAGATTTTTGAGGTCATGTACCAAATATGCTGAAAGGCGGTGATAAGTTTCAAATTGACGATTATTGGCGAGTTCTTCGCTTGTCCGGTTCAGCGCGAGAGCGTTGGCAAGTTGCATTCCCACAGTTTTTAAAAGATCGTGGTCTTCCCAGTCAAGTTTTCTTGGCGCGCGCGCCTGAGTTAACACGACAAAAGCTTCAAGTTTGTTTAGGTGAAATAGCGGCACTATAAGCCACACTTGGCTATCTTCGTAGCACCACGGCGATAGATCTATATCATCGTACACTTCTGGAGCATGAGCTAGTTCGAAAAAATCGATGACCCATTGCTTGTTAGCTAAATATTGAGGCAGGTCGCCTATGTTGTGGAGATATTCAATTTCTTGTGGAGTGAGTTTGAGGTTTTGTTCTGCGGCTAGAAAAAAATGGCCTTGATCGTTTTTTAACCACAAACCGCCCCCTGCGCTTTCTACTAAGTCCGTCAAAGTGGTTATGATGAATCCTTTCAGTTCCTCAAGCGACTCAAGTTTTGCCAGCGATTTGCTGATCTTGAGCCACTCTTCTCGGTAATCGTAGCTATAGTGAAAAAAGTGCTTACTAAAATACACCTTGGAGATCGCCCGTATTTTTCCGGATGTAAACGGGATAATCAGCAGGAGAATGGCGAGGAAAATAAACAGAGTTTGTGCAGCCTCACCCCATTCGGTATTTGCGCGTTTGATATAAAAACCGGCAAACGACATGAGGATTAAATAGATGCCGCAACCTAGCAGGATCGTTGAGTAAAAAATAGTTTTGCGAGGTGTTGTCAGTTCTGTACTTTGGCTGTTAAGCTTTAGTCGGGTCAATGTGACTGCTAAAAGTGGTGTCATGAGTGCGTTAATTACACCTCGTGACTGCCAGAGCTCGAAGTCTAAGCTGCTGAATAGCAGTGATTTGCTGTAAACGAGCAAATCGAACGCGAATAGCGAGCCAAGGCTTATACACAGAAATTTGAGATTCCACCTTTGCTTCAGGGGGGTGCTGCGGTAAAGCTGCTCAACCAGGATGAGGCCAAATACAGCGGATACAACGTGCGATGCGAAACGAGGATCGACGTTCAGATGTTCTCGGATTAGGGTTAGGTAGCCAGGGAAGATCTCAATACCTAAAACCAGCACGATAGTTAGGGTAGCGACCACACTAACATTCGACTTAAATATTTGCTTGTGATCGTTGTATATCTGTTTGGATAGCAGTGCTCCAAGCTGCAAAAACCAAGATGCATTGCGGAGAGTTTCGTACGGCAGCGTGTCAGCGAAGAAGAAATGGCTGTTTTTTGTGGCGATTATCACGCTTGTGCACCATGCTAAAGAGCACAAAACTGCTATTATGAAAGGCAGATGCCAGTTTTTCCTAAAGCAAGCGTATAAAAGTAAAAAACCATAAGCGATTGCTGCGCTCAAGTAGCTGTAATAAATGTAGCTTTGCATTTAGTGTCGATTTTAAGTGTTTTTTATACTACGTTAATTATTATACGACCTTATAAGCAGTAGGTAGGATCATTACTTTGCAAATTCAGGCGGACATGAAAGAATTATTTAGTGACGTACTAACTAATGCGCAATTCTCCGACGGTTCCGGCTGGAAACGATATCGCCTAAGTGCGGGGCAGACTATCGTTAAAAAAGGCCAGCAAGGAAACACATTATTTCTCATAGAAGAAGGTGTTGTTAGAGTGTTAGGTGGTGCAGAGCTGGATGGGAATCGGCGCATAAGTCCCGGCCTCTGTGATTTAGAGGCTGGGGCAGTATTTGGAGATGTCTGTTTGTACGAGCCCAGAGAGAGAACGGCCTCTGTTGTTTCATTGACTGATGTGTGTTTACTTGAAGTTCGTAGTGACATGTTGAGCGTTTACTTGGACGATCATCCGGTGCAGGGTTATTTATTTTTGAAAGGCTTGTTTCAAGCTATGTCTAATCGTTTGGGATTAGCAAATGATCGAATAGCGCATTTACTGGCATGGGGAATTAAAGCACATGACATCGATAAATATTTGTAGTTGGATGATGCTCGTGAAAATGAGAGGGCAAGATGGATGTGGGGCCTAAGTTATCACTGGCAGAAAGTTTTAGCCGTTACTTCAAGGTGGGTCTCGCTGAAAGTGACGCTCAAAAGGAATTTGTTTTTCAAGTAAGATATCGTGTTTATTGTGAAGAGTTTAAATATGAGCCTGTTGAACGTTTTGCTAATCGCCTTGAAGTAGACGAATACGATCAATATTCCCGCCACTGTTTGATTACGCATTTGCAAACTGGTATCCCGGCTGGTTGTGTAAGAATGGTTCCTGCTATCGGAGAACGACACAATAATCCATTGCCGTTAGAAAAATACTGTGGAGCTAGTTTAGATAGCAAGCTTATAGATAATTTAAAGCTTCAGAGAAATACAGTATGCGAAATATCCAGATTAGCTGTGGATGGGGCGTTTCGTAGACGTACTGGAGAGACTCTAACGCGTTTCGGTGAAATTAACGGCTTACAGTTTTCGCCTCAAGAGCAGAGGACTTTTTCGTCAATAGCAGTTGCTTGTTTTTTTGCTGCCACAGTCCTGACAGAGGTTGATGGGCGTACAAATGTGTTTGCAATGATGGAGCCGTTCTTGCCGCGTTTGATGCATCGGTCAGGTATAGATTTTCAACGAGTTGGTAAGGATATTGACTATCATGGAATACGTGCGCCTTATTTCATTACTACTCAGGCTGTTTTGGGAAATATGCATCCCGATTTGTTAGAGTTATATTCCTGGATAAAAGAAAATATTGTTAGTTAATATGACGGGATCGAATGTAATTATATATTTCTCGGCGATTAATAGGTAGCCAGATAAAATATCGAGGTTTTGGTAATAGGATGAAAAAAATAATCAGTTCCGTAGTGCTCGCATGCTCATTTTTATTGCAAACAGCGGCATGTTCCTCTCCGGAGGAGGCTGCTCAGAGTCATTTGCAAAAAGGTAAGGAGTTTTTTGAAAAAGGGGAGTTTGATAAGTCCTTGCTGGAGTTGAAGACGTCTAGCCAAAGCAGCGATAAGTTTGGTGAGACCTATTTCTATATGGCCTTATTGGACGAAAAAAATAATAATTTCAAGTCTATGCGGCAAAACCTAATTAGGGCCTTAGAATTAGAGCCAAGTTTGACTTCCGCAAAAATAAAACTGGGTAAGCTCGATATCGTTTTCGGAGATTTGGAGAAAGCATTGGAGCAAGCTGAGTCAGTTTTGGCAAGTGATTCAAGCAATACTGATGCAAAATTGATCAAGGCATCAGTTTATATTAAGCAGTTGAAAAAAGATCAAGCAGCGGAAATAGTTGATTTTGTTTTGAAGGACAGCCCGGATAATGTTGAGGCGTTGTCGTTGCAGGCGGCTTTACTTGCTGAAAAAAATGAAATAGATCAAGCCTTGGGATTGGTAAATAGAGCGTTGGAAAAACAGCCTAAAAACCTTCCTTTGCGTTTATTTAAAATTAAACTCGATGCAGGGCTGAATAATATAGATAGTGTGATAAAGGGGTATGAGGAGCTTATTCAGTTATACCCGGATGCTAGTAACTTTAAATTGAGTTTGGCTTCCATTTACTCGATGACTGATAAGCTTGAGGAGGCGGAGAGGCTATTAAGGGAAATGGTTGAAAAATCAAATGATAAAAGCGAACCTGAAATCGTTTTGATCGAATTCCTAAATGCTCGTGCTAAAGATCGGGTTATTCCAGAGTACAAGGCTATGCTTAACCGTCATCAAGGGCAACCTAAGGTGTTGTTAGAGCTATCGAAATGGATGGTTGCGTCAGGGTATGCTGAGACTGGTAAAGAAGGATTGGAACAAGTTGTTCAGCTAGAGAAGAATAACGAAGCAGGCTTGTCAGCTAAAGTCATTCTTGCGGAAATTGCGCTAACGGAAAAGCAGTTTAGTGCTGTAGAAAGCTCGTTGAGAGATGTTCTTAGTGTTAATTCAGAATTGATTCAGGCAAATTTGCTTAAAGGTCGCTTTTTGCTGGCTCAAAATAAAACGGATGAAGCCATTGAGTTTCTGAATAAGCTTATATGGAACAAAACTAATGTAGACGATGTTTATTCCTTGTTAGGTGATGCCTATTTGATAAAACAAGATCGGAAACAGGCTGAGAAAAGTTTTAAGCAGGCCTTAGAAGTTAATCCAGCCAATTTGACGGCCTTTTCTCGAGTATATAGTAACTACATACAGGCTGGGCAAAATGAAAATGCTAGACAATATCTTGAAAAGGCGTTATCGATAAAACAAAACGATGTTTTACTGCTTACCAGTAAGGCTGAGTTGGATATTTTGGAGAAAAAGTGGGATGGCGCCCAAGAGGCTATTCAGCGGCTAGCACTTTTTTCTAAAGATAAGGCGATGCCTATATATCTTCAAGCCAATATTTTGCAGGGTAAAGGTAAGTATTCTGAATCAATTAGCTTGTATGACAGATTGATACAACAGTATCCTAATCATCTAAATTCATTGATTAATTTAGTTAGATCTTACGAGGCTCTTGGGCAAAGAGATAAGGCTGTTGCTTATTTAGAAAAGCATCATTTGAAGTATCCTGATCAATTAAATGCAGTCGGTGCTTTGAGTGATATATATATTGCAAATAATGATTTTGTAAAAACCAAAAAGCTGCTGACGGATCAGATTAAACACACTCCAAAGGCAGTATCTATTTATCTCGCTCTAGCAAGGGTTGAGGCCATGATGAATAAAAATATTTCTTCAGCTAAAGATGTGTATTTGCGAGGATTGGAAGTCAATCCAGATGATCCTCAATTAGCTATGGCTCTGGCTGCTTTGTATGAGCAATTAAACGAAAAGGAAAATGCAATCAGGGCGTATAAATCAGTGCTCGATAAAAATCCTGACAATAAATTAGCTATTAACAATTTAGCATCATTATTGGTGGAGTCAAACAGTCGCGACGAGATTGGTCAAGGTATGGAGTTAGCAAAAGTATTTAAAGATTCCGAGAATTCCTATTTTCAAGATACATATGCTTGGGCATTAATTAAAGCTGGTAGTAATGAGGAGGGACTTAAGTTATTACAGTCCTTGATTCTAAAAGAGCCTAAACTGCCTGAGTTTAGATATCACTTAGGAGTTGCACACATGAATGCGGGTAATAAAGCGACTGCAATAAGTGAGCTTAAACAAGCTATTAGTATGTCTGAAAAGCAAAAACGAAGTTTTTCTGGTAAAGATAACGCAAAAAAAATCCTTGAAGAAGTAGAGAATTGAGCAGGTAATTGGGGTAACTACTTAGATTATGAATATGCCGATATTTAAAAAAAAGTTGTTGTACTGTTTGATAGAGTTTGTCCTTGTTTCTAGTATTGTTGGTTGTTCCCAACCTCTGCTTGAGGATGTGCAACAGGCTGCTGATTATACTTATCAGATAGGGCCCGGTGATAGTGTCAACATTTTTGTTTGGGGTAACCCTGAGTTATCTACTTCAGCACCCGTTCGTCCGGATGGAAAGATAACCGTTCCTCTAGTAGAAGAATTGTTGGCCAGTGGTAAAACGCCATTTGAACTTGCTCGGGACATTGAGAAGGTGCTTTCGACCTATATCAAGAGTCCGCAGGTGGTTGTTATGGTAAGCGGATTCAAAGGGATTAGCACTCAGCAAATCAGGGTTATTGGGAGAATTGGTGGTGGAGCCGGTGGCGGTGGTGGTGGAGCCGGTGGTGGTGGCGTAGGACGTTACCAGGGTAAATCCATTCCATACGAGAGGGGGATGACGTTATTGGATGTTATTATTCAAATTGGTCTGAACCAATATGCTGATGGCAATAGAGCCAGTGTTATCAGGGACGTGAATGGAGAATTGAAGCCTTTTGGAGTAAGGATTGACGACCTGATTGATGATACAGATTTGTCAGCTAATGTCTTGATGATGCCTGGGGACATTTTAATTATTCCCGATGCGTATTTTTAGGTAGTTTGACTTTTTCTGTAGGTAGTATCCCCATTAATTTTAGATTGAAAACAACGGCTAGTTAATATGCAGCAAGATCTTTCCGAAGTTTATTTTTATTTGAAAGGTACTTTAAAGTACAAGCGCCTCGCCATCGTTTTCGCTTTGGTTGTCTGTTCAGCTGCTTGGGCGTACATTTTTATGATGCCCGATAAATTTGAATCTAAAGCCAAAGTTCATATTGATTCAGCCACAGTGATTAGACCTCTCATGAGAGGGATGGTTATAGAGCCTGATATATCTGCGCTGATCAGAATAATTCAGCAGCTAATGTTTACGAGACCTAATCTGGAAAAAATTGTTGCGCTATCTCAACTAAGTAGATCGCAGGATAGCTCAGGATCTGCTACGGAATTGATTGAGAAACTCAAGAAAGACATAACAATTGCCGGAGGCAGAGGAGATATATTCGATATTGCGTATACTTCCCAAGATCCTGAAGTTGCGAAGAGTGTGGTCCAGGCTGTTCTTACCGTGTTTTCAGAACAAACTGAGGGGAAGGCATTGGCTGACGCAAGTGATGCGCAACGTTTCATCGAACAGCAGATACGAGAATACGAGATTAGGCTGCAAGATGCTGAAAAAGCAAAAGAAGAATTCAAGCGCGCAAACATAGATTTACTCAACGGCTCAGATCAATTTCAGAGTTTGCAGAAAATGAAGGAACAGTATTTAGATGCCAACACGGCTCTAGATCAAGCTATTTCTCGACGAAATGTATTAGCGGAGCAGGTTGCTGAGATCCAAGAGTCTGAAGAAGACTGGGGGCTACCTACATCCACTCAGGAAGTATCTGCAGATAATGCAAGGATAGAATCGCTGAAAGATAAGCGCACTGAATTGTTGCTGAAATATACCGAGCGCCATCCAGAAATAATTGAAATTGATAAGTTGATTGAGACGCTGAAAACTCAAGAGAATCAAACTAAGGCGAGTCAGACACAAGCAAGCGGAGATATACAGGAAGGTCTTTCCGAAAGTATTGGGGCAGAGAAAATGGCGAATCCCTACGTTCAGGCGTTAAAAATGGGTTTTGACAATGCTCAGGCTGAAGTTGCTTCTAGTCAAACTTTAGTTGAATCAATTCGAAACAGGATAGCAAAACTTGAAGAAGGCTTGAATGAAAGATTGACCATAGAAACGGAAATGAAAAATCTTAACCGGGACTATGAAACGATAAGCGGTAAGTACGCTGAGTTACTTGATCGGCGTGAACAGGCTCACATTACCGAACGCGTTGACGACCAGACATCTCGTTTGAAATTCAAAATTGCTGATCCCCCTAGTAAGCCCAACAAACCTAGTTCCCCTAATAGAAAATTATTTTACTCTTTCGCACTTTTGGTTGGGGTGATTTTAGGATTCGGTGTCGCGTTTTTGGTTTATTTTATACGACCAGTGTTCATGTCAACAAGACAAGTAAGGATTGTGACCGGGCTACCATCCTTAGGTAGTGTGTCTCTTACCTCACAGGGCATAAGTCAGACTAATAATATTGACTGGTTACTTATTTCGACTTTTGCAATACTGCTAAGTGGCTATATCGGTATCATGATATTTGAGATACTAAAGTAAAGTGGTATTAAACAGGTAAGCATATGAGCATTATAGAGAATGCGCTGAAAAAGGCAGGGAGCCAAGGGTTAGTTGTGGAAAATAATAGTCAAGAGTCGGCTATCACAAGTAAACCTGATCTGGGTGTCAGCGAAAGCAATTTAGAATCGGTTGGGTTGCGAGAATCTTCCCGCGCATTTTCGCCCGAGCAACAAGTTGTTGTTGATTGGGTTGGTTTGGCTGAAAATGGTTTTATAGATAATAATAATGCAAAGTCTCAGCTAGCTGAAGAGTTTAGGGTTATTAAGAGACCTTTGGTAAACAATATACAGGGCGCGGAAAATAATGGTATTAATCGTTCTAATTTAATTCTTATTTGCAGCAGTTTGCCTGGGGAAGGTAAAACATTCGTTTCAATTAACTTGGCTTTGAGCATCGCTAACGAAAGAGATAAAAAAGTTTTGCTTATAGATGCCGATGTAGAAAAGCCAAGTATATCAAAACAATTGGGGATTAATAGCCCTCGTGGCTTAATAGAGTATCTAGAAGATGATAAAGTCACTTTTTCGGATATTTTACTAAAAACAGATCTTCCAAATCTTAGTTTAATTACGGCGGGTAAAAGACATAAATACTCGACAGAGTTGTTATCAAGTCAACGGATGTATTTGTTTGCGGAAGAAGTGAGTCGGCGATACAAAGATCGAATTGTTATTTTTGATTCGCCTCCGTTGTTAGTTGCTACTCAGGCCCAAATACTTGCAGAACTTGTAGGTCAAGTAGTGCTGGTGATCGCGGCGGAAGTAACCCCTCAGAGCGTGGTTAATGAGTCGGTTGCGAAGCTTAGTAATTGCGATGTTGTTATGACCCTTCTGAACAAAACAAGAAAAGAGATAGATATATACGGTCACAATTATAGTTATGGGAAATATGGACATTTGTGACAGTAATCGTCTTTCCGGTTTATCTCTAGCCACTTTGCTTTCTGGTTTAAGTGTAGGCATGGTTTTACATTCTAGCGCTGCGAAAGCGCTTGATTGGAGATTTAGTCCAAGTTTATCGGCGAGTGAAATATTTTCTGATAATTTGGCGCTTTCTGAAAATAACAAAAAAAGTGGCTTTGTAACTGAGATTAGTCCTGGAGTTTCGTTGTATGGAGATTCTCCTTGGAGTAATTTCAATTTAAATTATCGTATGCAAGGTCTCTATAATGCGGGTGGTAGAGATGCTATAGATATAAATCATCAGCTTAATATGAATTCTTTGTATCAAGCCGTTCGTAACACTCTTTTTCTGGAAACTGCAAGTTCAATTAGTCAACAAAATATTAGTAATTCGTTTGTTACGACCGATAATATTTCTGGGAACGGTGGTCGGACTGAAGTAAAGACATTTAGTGTTTCACCCTATTGGACACCTCGTTTTGGCCAGTTTGCAACGGGTTTAGCTAAAGTCGGTTATAGTAAATCTTCCTTTGAGAATTTGAATGGGTCTTCAGTCACACCGCAGTTGTCTAGTTTAGTGTCTGATTCAGATACTATTACGCGTCAGGCTAGATTGTCCAGCGGCAGTTACTTTAATAGAGTTAACTGGGGATTGAACTATTCGTCCCAAGAGCAAAGTAGGGCTGCCGGACAAGATGTTCGATTTGAACAATACCAAGGTAATGCCCGATATTATATCAATAATAAATTCAACCTTTTTGGACAGGTAGGGTTTGAAAATAACGATTTTCAAACCTCGACGAACAGCATAAGTAATGGTTTTTTTTATACGGTTGGCGGGCAATGGACGCCAAGCAAGTGGTATTCACTTGAGGTTGGTATCGGTAATAACAAGCATGCTACATTGCAATTTAATCCATCGGAAAATCTTAGTTCGACCATTACGTATCGTAATAAAGATGTTGGGTTAAACACTGGCGATTCTTGGGATGCAAATTTTAACTATCGAGCTAAGCAGCTGACTATTGGATTTAATTATTCCCAAGAGACAACGACGCTGCAACAATTGTTCGCCGAGCAGGGTTTTTTCCTTCGGGATGCTTCGGGCAGTTTAACTCAGGTGGTAAATACTCAAGATTTAGTTTCACGGGGAATTCTAACCCCTGGTCCGACTGATCCTGTTACCGGACGATCGTCGTTGATTCCAGGGCCCAATTTTAACAATACCCAGCTAGTTTTGAATCCGTTTGATTTGGTAAATGACGTGATTATTAGAAAGCGTGGAAACCTTTCTTTTTCCTACCAAACCGGTAAGAGCAGTTATACCGCTTCGGTATTTAATGAACGTAGAACATACGAAGCTCGTTCAGGAGAGGACATGTCATACGGCGTTACGGGCAGTTGGCAATGGCAGTTTACTCCGAGAATGGACCTTTATCTACGTCCTTCTTGGCAACATACGGATGGCGAATTGTCCAGTAATTCTCGATATGATGTCGCTTTGGGTGTAAGTAGGGGCGTTCCAATTAATCTGGGACGGCCTTTATTAATGGATACCAGGCTCGAGTTTCGACATATCAATCAAATATCTAATTCCTCTCAATTTGATGGTTATGTTGAGAACCGGGCGACAGCTAATTTTAACGTACGATTCTAAACAGAAAATACATGTACGACGGATTTTATAATCTCACCCAAAAGCCTTTTCAGCTTAGCGCTGATCCAGATTTTTTTTTCCAAAGCTCTGTACATAAACGTGCTTTAGCTTATATGCATTACGGCTTGACGCAGGGTGAGGGCTTTGTTCTCGTTATAGGCTCGCCTGGCACGGGTAAAACTATGCTGGTAAAGAGTTTGATAAAAAATTTGAACAAAGAGAAGTTGTTAATTGGGGTGATGATGACTTCTCAAGTGGGTCCCGAAGACACCTTGAGGATGGCGGCATCGACATTTGGTTTTTCATTTTCTCTGACGGATAAGGCCAGTTTATTATCTGGGTTTGAAAAGTTTATCGCTGAAAAAGCCAGAGAAGGAAGGCGATTGCTTTTAATCGTCGATGAAGCTCAGAATTTGCCAAAACAATCCTTGGAAGAATTGCGTATGCTTACCAATTTGGATGTTAATGGCAATCCTGTTTTTCAGGTGTTTTTGATTGGGCAACCCGAATTGAAACGCACCATTTACTCTGCGGATATGGAGCAGCTAAAGCAGCGCATTGTCTCTACATTTCAGCTTGATCCGTTGGATTTGGAAGAGACCAAAGAATATATACTTTTTAGGTTGCAAACTGCTGGTTGGTCTGGGACTCCTGAGTTTACGCCAAGTGTTTTTGAGGCTATTCACGAGTTTAGTGGAGGTATTCCTAGACGCATTAATTCCTTGTGTGACCGTCTGCTGTTGTTCGGTTATTTGGAAGAGTTGAAGCTGTTGGACGAACAGGCAGTAACTAAAGTTATCGTCGAGGTTAAGGAAGAAATGTTGCTCGAGGTTGCTGACGAGGAGTATGAGAGTTCCATGCCTCCGTTACATCGTTTCAGTGGTGCTGATTCAGAGTCTCTCGAGCATCGGATTGCCAGACTCGAAGATCTTGTCACCAATCTTAGAAACAGTCTGAATAAAGAAAAAGCGCTGCTTAGAAAAGCTATTTTGCTGCAATTGGATATGGATGCAGTTTACAGCGATACAACAACCTCCCTGGATTAACAAAAATGTTCCCTAAAGTCTTGGTTTGCGTGGTTGGCGCGCGACCTAATTTCATGAAAATGGCGCCAATTATTAGGCAGTTACAAGCAGTTAGGCATTTGGTGACACCTTATTTGGTGCATACCGGTCAGCATTACGACCAAGCCATGAAAGATACTTTTTTCCAACAGCTCGGTATTCCTGAACCTGACAAAGATTTGGGTGTTGGATCCGGCAGTCATGCAATGCAGACTGCAAATGTCATGTTGCGGTTTGAGCCGGTTTTGGATGAGGTTAAGCCTTTTGCCGTGTTGGTAGTGGGTGATGTCAATTCAACCATCGCCTGCGGGTTGGTCGCAGTTAAAAAAAATATTCCATTGATCCATGTTGAAGCCGGTTTGAGAAGTTATGATCGGCAAATGCCGGAAGAGATTAACCGGATTTTGACAGACCAAATCTCAGACCTGCTATTCACCACGGAACGTGCGGCGGCGGACAATTTGATTAAGGAAGGTATTGCCGAACAGCGGATATGCTTTACCGGTAATGTGATGATCGACACGCTTCTGGCTAACTGCCAACAAGCCTCTTCTTTGGCGGAAACATTGCTGCGATACGGTTCTAAGCAGGTTGTTTCGGAAAAAGCTTATGCCTTGTTAACGCTACACAGGCCTTCTAATGTTGACGACCCCGAAACACTGGCGCGCTTGGTTCGGGTGGTAGGGGATATCAGTGAAAAACTCCCGGTGATATTTCCGGTCCACCCACGTACACAGCAAAAAATTGTGGAAGCGGGTTTGCTGCAAATATTGCCGCAACAGAGGGTGATTATGTTGCCTCCGGTGGCATATTTGGAAATGCTCGGTTTGATGCAATCCGCCCAATTGGTTTTGACTGACTCCGGTGGTTTACAGGAAGAAACCACCGCATTGGGTGTACCTTGTGTGACTTTGCGGGAAAATACCGAAAGGCCGATCACGATCACCGAGGGTACTAATACTATTGTGGGAACTGATCGGGCTAAAATCATGCAATGCGTTGATGATATTTTGCTCACTGGTGGTAAAAGTGGCCGAGTCCCGGAATATTGGGATGGTAAAGCCGCTGGTCGCATCGTCGATGAAATTGTGCGTCGTTATGAGTTGGCAGGGTAAGGCTATATGAATTTGCCTGTACGGGTTAATGCCATGACGGTCGATGTCGAGGATTATTTTCAGGTCTCGGCTTTTGAGGCGAATATTCAGCGTAGTCAGTGGGATGCTCTGCCGCACCGGGTAGAACAGAATACCCAGAGGATTTTGGATTTATTTGCGCAACATCAGGTAAAAGCCACTTTTTTTACCTTGGGCTGGGTAGCCGAACGTTATCCGCAGCTGGTTCGGCGGATTGTCGATGAAGGGCACGAACTCGCTTCGCACGGTTATCAACATACCCGCGTAACCGAACAAACACCGGAACAGTTCCGGGAAGATCTTAGAATTAGCCGGCAGATTCTCGAAGACATCGGCGGTGAGCCAATTGTGGGTTATCGCGCCGCTAGCTATTCGATAGGCGCTAAGAATCTCTGGGCGCTTCAGGTATTGGAAGACGAGGGCTTTCAGTACAGTTCCAGTATATATCCTGTAAAACACGATTTATACGGTATGCCGAGCGCTCCCCGCTTCGCCTACAGGCCGGATAACGCACCCAAACTTTTAGAAATACCGATTACTACTTTGAAAATCCTGGATCGTAATGTCCCCTGCGGTGGCGGTGGATTTTTTCGATTGTATCCCTATCAGTTTTCGAAGTGGGCTTACAGCCACCTCAATAAACACGAAAATCAGTCTGGAATTTTTTATTTTCACCCTTGGGAAATAGATCCTGAACAGCCGCGGCAACATGATCTATCGTTTAAAACTCGTTTCAGACATTATTTGAATCTGGGTCGAATGCAAAATCGCCTTAACAGTTTACTGTCCGATTTTGCTTGGGACACCATGCAGAATGTGTTTCTAAGCAAACAAACAGACAAATCATCATAGTTAGTCATGATCAAATTACTTGAGCCAGCCCAAAGAGAGCGTTGGGATCACTATGTCATGGCTGCGGCCGATGGCAGCTTTTTTCATTTATCAGCTTGGCAGCAGGTAATTAAACAAGCCTTCGGCCACGATACTTACTATTTCTACGCAGAACAAGGTGGCGAAATCACCGGTATTTTGCCTTTGACCCATGTCAATAGCTTGTTATTTGGCAATTCTTTGGTGTCAAACGCGTTTTGTGTTTATGGCGGAATTGTCGCGAGCAATGATGAAGCCTTCGCAGCGTTGCAAACCAAAGCCCAAGAACTGGCCAGGGAATTGGGCGTGGATAGTCTGGAAATGAGAAATCGGCAACAGAAGCATCCTGATTGGCCGCATAAAGAACTCTATGTCACGTTTAGAAAAGAACTCGATCCAGACGTTGAAAAAAATCTAAATGCAATCCCACGCAAGCAGCGGGCTATGGTGCGGGCTGGCATCAAAGCCGGTCTTACAAGTGTCATAGACGACAATGTCGAACGTCTATACCGCGCCTATTCTGAAAGTGTCAGGAACCTGGGCACCCCGGTATTTCCGAAAAAATATTTTCAAATTTTGCAGGATGTATTCGGCGAGCGTTGCGAGGTGCTAACGATAGAGCACGAAAGTCAGCTGGTCGCCAGTGTGATGAGTTTTTATTTTAAGGACGAGGTTTTGCCTTATTACGGCGGCGGCACCGACGCGGCCCGTGATTTGAAAGGCAACGATTTCATGTATTGGGAAGTGATGCGGCGTGCGGTGGAAAAGGGATGCCGGGTTTTCGATTACGGTCGCAGTAAAGTTGGCACAGGCTCTTATCGCTTTAAAAAGCACTGGGGTTTCGAACCGGAACCTCTCTATTACGAGGTTGATTTGGTTAAAGCGAAACAAATACCCGAAATCAATCCGCTCAATCCTAAATACCGCTTGTTTATTGCGGCTTGGAAGCGCTTGCCTTTGCCGGTTAGTCAGCTGGTCGGCCCTTGGCTTGCCAAGGACTTAGGCTAATGGAAAAGCCTAAATTACTTTACTTAGTCCATCGTATTCCTTATCCACCTAATAAGGGCGATAAAATTCGTTCTTTTCATTTTTTGCTCGCTTTGGCGGTCGAATACCGGATATTCCTCGGTACCTTTATCGATGACCCTGATGATAAGCAACATATCGACGCCTTAAAGTCTTTCTGTGCAGATACTCGCTGTATCGAATTAAATCCGAAGATAGGTAAAATTAAAAGTTTGATAGGCTTGCTGAATGGAGAAGCCTTGAGTTTGCCGTATTACCGTAACCGCGAATTGCAGGAATGGGTAGATAAGACTATCCACGAACAGGGTGTCGAGCGGGTAATGATCTTTTCGTCGCCAATGGCGCAATATGTTGAGAAATATACAAACTTGCACTGGGTGGCCGATTTTGTCGATGTCGATTCCGACAAGTGGCGGCAATATGCGCTTAGTAAGCATTGGCCCGCAAGTTGGATCTATCGGCGAGAAGCCGAGAAATTGTTGACTTATGAGCGCCGTATCGCCGGTAGGGCCGATGCGACAATATTCGTATCCGAACAAGAAGCAGGTTTGTTCAAAACGTTGGCGCCTGAATCGGCAAGCAAAATTGGTTTTGTAAACAACGGAGTGGATACGGATAGGTTCGATCCGGATTTGTCATGGCAAATGCCCTTCCCGGCCAAGCAGCGGGCTGTAGTTTTCACGGGAGCGATGGATTATTGGGCCAATGTTGATGCGGTCAAATGGTTTGCCGAGCAGGTGTTCCCTATTATTAAAAACCGCCTGCCTGACGTATATTTTTACATAGTGGGTTCCAAGCCTGCCAAAGAAGTGTTGCAACTGGCGGATAAAGATCCCGCCGTAGTTGTGACCGGTCGGGTTGACGATGTCAGGCCCTATGTTGCTTACGCGGACGTTGTCGTTGCGCCTTTACGGATCGCCAGAGGCATTCAAAACAAAGTCCTGGAAGCCATGGCGATGGCCAAGCCGATAGTGGCTACCTCGGCGGCTATGGAAGGCATTCCGGGCGGGGCGAATTTGGAAGTGGCGATAGCCGACGCTCCGGAAGACTTTGCCAACCAAGTTTTACGGTTTTTGGAGCAGCCGGTCGAATCCGCTAACGTCAATCGCCGCTATGTAGAAAGCGATTTCAGTTGGGAGCAAAACGGCCAACGCTTGTGCCGATTGTTAGAGGGCGAGTCTGCTTAAATGTCCAGACAGTTGCCGCCCTTAATCGTGCACATCATTTATCGGCTTGGCATTGGCGGGCTGGAGAACGGTCTGGTCAATATCATTAACAATTTGCCGGAAAACAATTACCGGCACGCCATTATCTGTTTGGCGGATAGCACCGAATTTAGCCAACGTATTAAGCGGCAAGATGTGCTTGTCCATGAGTTGCATAAGCGACCAGGGCAGGATTGGGCATCGTTTTATACAGTCTATCGCTTGTTGAAACAATGGCAACCCGCTATCGTGCATACCCGTAATTTAGCGGCAATCGAATATCAGGCTTGCGCGTTGTTAGCCGGCGTGCCTTACCGGGTGCATGGCGAGCATGGTTGGGATGTTTTCGATCCGGACGGCACTAATATCAAGTATCAATGGCTGCGGCGCATATTGGGTTCAATCATTGATCGCTTCATTCCCTTATCGCAGCATTTACAGGATTATCTGCTGAATCGAGTGGGCATTTCTTCAGATAAAATCACGCGCATCTGTAACGGCGTCGATACCAAAACGTTTTATCCTCGTTCCGGAATTAGACAAATACCGGACGGTTGCTCGCTGAATTTGGATCAAAAGTTGGTGATTGGTACAGTTGGACGCATGCACGGCGTGAAAGATCAATTGACGCTGGTTAGGGCATTTATCGATGCCTGTGAAAACTTTCCGGAATTTGCCCAAATTGCCCGTTTGATTTTGATTGGCGACGGGCCTTTGCGAGCAGAAGCGATTGAATTGTTAAATACCGCCAGCCTGATCGATAAAGCCTGGTTACCCGGCGAGCGTGACGACATTCCCCAAATTTTGCGCAGCCTTGATATTTTCGTATTGCCTTCAAAGGCGGAAGGTATTTCCAATACTATATTGG
>Ga0123390_1047728_pt1 | contig 19338 bp, 17 predicted proteins | sample T3HHNO3metaT_FD_89918 | JGI IMG/M metagenome (GOLD analysis project Ga0123390, IMG submission 89918) | Methane-oxidizing artificial microbial communities from Washington, USA to study methane cycling - T3-HHNO3 metaT (Metagenome... | ecosystem: Engineered > Modeled > Simulated communities... | reverse complement strand
TTTTTTTTCATACAAGAACTCCAGTTAAAAAGTTGGTAAGCGCAACTACCACGATTGATTACGCTAGAGAATCGTAGCACAGCGCTCTTGGGAACTACACTTGATTACGCGGGCCTGCTGGTGTTTGTTGACCAAATACAACAGTCTCGAATAACCAAAACCTCATCCCCTGGCCTGCAAGGGAGCTGCCTCAACCCTTACAGATCTTGGTAGCGCCACCACTGGCCGTCTTCCAACAGCCAAGTCTCACTCAGGTGGGTTGCAATGGTACCCAAATTCATGCCCACCAGAGCAGGTGCGGCACTGATTTTGATGCGCACCGTGCATTTTTCTGGCTCGCAAGTGACATTGATGGGCTCTGCACCCTGCAAGGATGCGCCCTCACCGAACTGCGCGCGAAACTGCTCGGCAGTATGCAGCTTGCGGTAGGCGGGTGTGGACAGCGAATAGGCCTTGGCGTAATCACCGGCAATGCGCGCCTTCCAGTATTCGGTGGCGCGCTTCTCCACCACCTTCTCTGGCGGAGCCGCCAAAGTAGCGCAACCAGCCAACGCCATGGCAGCCACTGTGGCCAGCGCGGGCATCCAGAGAGGTTGGCGCTGGCGAATCCACGAAAGAGTCTTCATCTTGATGGTTTCCTTCTATTAACAATCTACGTTTGATTGATTACTAACACTAACTACCACGCGAGTTACTGCGGACTGACGGACTGCACTGACGGAGCAGGGCGCGCCTTGGCGCCATCGCGCATTTCAATGATGTTCAGCCCTCGCAGGCGATCACGTAAGTCTTCACTCACTTCGCGTATTTCGGGGTCGGTGCGGACCACCCGGGGGCTCAAAACCACCAACAGCTCGGTTCGCTTACCGGTGTTGGTCGTGTTACTGAACAAGTTGCCCAGAAGCGGCACATCCTTGAGCAAAGGAACGCCACTTTTCCCCGCGGAGCGATTGTCTTTGATCAACCCCCCCAAAACAATGGTGTCGCCACTGCGCACGGCCACCTTGCTGCTGATTTGCCGCTGCAGGAAGATCGGCTGATTGTTGGCGCCCGTCAAAGTAGATTGATCGGTCATGCTCTGGTCGATCTGCATGGTCACCAAGTTGCCCGCATTCACCGATGGAGTGACAGCCAGATTGACGCCGGTATCGCGGTACTGGACGGTGCTCGTCGAGACGTTGCTGTTGTTGAGGAAATCAGTGGTGCTTGTCAGCACAGGTACCTGGTCGCCCACCGCCATCATCGCGGTGTGATTGTCCAGTACCATCAACGATGGGTTGGACACCACTTTGAGCAGATCTTGGCTGGCCAGCGCATTCAGGATCACCCGGACCTTGCTGGCCGAATTGATCAACGAGTAAGTGAATCCCGCACCGGCGATGACATTGAGGCTACCGCTGTTGTTTGGGTTTTTGTCATTGGTGGACAGCTGCCCCACCCCGGTGTTGCCCCCCCCGGTTCCGCCGCTGAAGGCCCATTGCAGACCATATTGCAGCGTGTCATTCAACGTGACTTCGATGATCGACGCGTCGATGAGCACCTGGGTGGGCGGCTGGTCCAGCCGCTTCAGGGTGGATTCGATCTTCTGGAACTCGGCGCGCGTGCTCCACACCAGGATGGAGTTGTTGAGCTCGTCCGCCATGACGCGAACCCCGCCCACATTGGCTGCCACCATGCCCTGGGATGTGGTGTTTGCTGTTTGGCTATTGCGGTTCTGGAAGGAGTTGGTATTACCAAAGGCGCTAGAGCCACTCATGGTCGAGCCGGTGCGGTTCGTCGTGGCGTAGCCGGTATTGCCGGAGTTGCCCCAGGCGCTATTGCCGAATGCAGAGCCTGTGCCGCCAAAGGGCGATTGCACTTGTGACGCACCCGCCGCCCCACCCAGACCCGGAGCTACGCCGCTGTTGGCTGTGGCCGTGTTGGTCTGGCTGGAACCAAAGATGCCGGACAGCACACTGGCCAGATGCTTGGCATTGCCATTCTGGACACGGTAGATGAACAATTGCGCTTCGGCACCGTTGTCGCTGGGTTGGTCGAGCTTTTCGATCCATCTGCGCGCCTCTTCCAGGTAAGCAGCGCGAGGTGTCACCACCAAGATGCTATTGAGCCGCTCCACCGGCATGACTCGCAGGGCTCCAAACAGCGGGTTGCCCTCGCCCAGCATGGCAGCCGCTGCGGACGCGCCCGAAGCCACAGATGCTGCGCCTGCCGTGGTTGCCAGGGAGGAACCGCTGGGAGCGCCCGCCGGCGCCTGGGCCGAACCACTGACCAGCCGCAAGGCCGCCTCGACCTCCTTGATGGTGGCGTACTTCAGCGGAAAGAGCCCCACGGACATGCCTTTGAGCAGGTCCACATCAAACGTATTGACGAGATCCAGCCAACCCTCCGCCTGACTGCGGGTGCCGGCAAGCACCAGCAGATTGCGCACATTGTCCACACGAACGATGGCGTCGGCGGGTGCCAGCGGCCGGAGAATAGTAGCCATCTCCCCCGCACCAATGAAGCGCAGCGGAACTACGATGGCTCCATACCCTGGAGGCAGGGGTGCGCCGCTACCGCTCGCGAACTGGCGTACGGCGCTACCGATGCTCTTGAGTGCATCGGCTTTGCCGACGTGGTACGTGCCCCGTACGTCCCGCACCATGGCAAGCCCATTGGCCTGCAATGCGCTTTCCAGCAAAAATACAGCCTGGTCTGGCTGGATGGGGGTGCGCGTGGACAGGGTGACAGTTCCGGCAAGCGGCGGGTGAAGCACGTAAGGAATTTTGAGGATGTCCCCCAAAATCGTTCGAGCCACCTCGGCAACGGGCGCTTCTTCAAAATTGAACGAGAGCGGAGCCCCTTCAATAGGTGAAACCGGCCGCGCGGGCGCCAACACCTGATCGTTGCCCTGAATGTAACGGGGTTGCGCAGTGTTGGGCGACGGACTGGCAGAGGAAGGAGCAACCTCCGCACCGGGCGCGTCTGGCGCAGCGACCGCGCCTCGCGGAGCGGTAGGGGCCTGGGTGCGCGCAGCAGGCGGCTGGGCACCCTCTACAGAAGCGGGCTGCACATCCTGAGCTAGTGCCGCCTGAGCAGCCGCAAGGGCAATGGCGGTCAGTACAAATCGGGTGGAAGTCATAGAGTTACACAAGCCCTTGTGGGGTGAAGTTGGACACGGCGCGGGGCGAGCAGTTTGTGTTATTGCGGTGCGCTACCGCCAAAGACGGGCACCAGCGGGCGCCCGGTTGGACGCGCCGTCGGTTGCGGAACAGGCGTACCGTTGTTAGCGGGTGATGGCGGCAAATTCTGCGCCGTAGCCGGCCGAGGAGCGACCGGCGGGGCAGCCGTGCCCGCACTGGGGGGCAAACCGGTGTACGTGGTCAATGCTGCACGCGGCAGCTGGAGCACTCGACTCTGCCCGCCCTGCGTAAAGGTAACACTGCGGTCTTGAATGGCCGAAAGCGCCCAGCCTTCGACCACCTCGCGCAACCTGACGCGCCTGTGCTTGCCCGCAATCTGGATGATGGCACCTCCATCGCCATCCCCCATAAAGAGCCCTGAGAGCTGCGCAGTGCTGAGATTGTCAGTTGGCGCTTTTTCCTCCGGCGGCGGGGGCGGAGGCGGAGGACGCCGCGTGGGCGAGAAAACAGGCCGATCCAGCATGGCAATGAACTGGGAGGTATCGGTCGGCACCGCACGCGGCAGCGCCGGTACCATTGATGGATAGTTCGCTGTCTGCGGGGCCGGCGCTTGCCAGCGAATGTTGCGCAGGTGCCCCGATGAATCAATCCAAAGCCTCGCCAACACCAATGCCAATGCGGCATTGACGAACAACAGAACATGCAGCGAGTATTTCTTCATGGCCGCTCTCTCAGCACGCTCAGAGTGAATTGCGCCGACAGGCGCGGAGGCAATTTGGGGTTGATGTTTGCCAGCCCTCCCAATACCTGTACATCCAATTCATTGATCACAATGACCGGCTGCTGAGCACCAAGCACTGCCAACGCGCTTTGCAAACCCAGCAATTCACCCTCTGCACGCAGGACGAGTGGAATACGGTCAAAACCTTTCTCTTCCTTCGGAGGGAGAACCTGGCTGGTAATGACCTGCAGCCCTGCGGATGAAAACAGGTCACGCACCTTTTGCTGAGCCTGGTTGCCTGTTTGGGTTCCGTCCAAAGCTGCAGGGTACACGTACTGCGCGCGCAACTCGGTTGCTCTTTGGCGTGCGGCTTCGAGTTCGCCCCGTTGCGATTCAAGCCCCAGCAGCCGCGCATACCGGGGTTCAATCTGCGCAAGACGCTCCTTACCCCAGGCGTGTTTGGTCCGCACATACACCGCTCCGCCAATGACGGGGAGCAGTACAAAGGCCAGCAGCAGCACGACAAGTGCCGTTCGGCGTACTGCGAGCGTGTTCATGGAGCTCCTTTGCGCTCGGGTTTTGCCGAGGAAGACTTTGCAGGCACTTGGGGAGGACTTCCGCCAAACACGGGAACAAGAGCGCCCGGGGCGGCGGGCGGAGCGGTAGCCGTCGACGCACTTGCAGCGGCGCTTGGTGCGGAGGCAGGCTTAGCCACCGGGGTAGACGGAGCATTCACAACTCCTGCAGGAGCTGCGGATGTAACGGTTGAAGCAGGCATTGATGCCGTCATGGCCGCAGGTTGAGGTACCAAGGCAACCCCAAACTCTTGCGGGTCAAGCGAAAACTCGATGACGAAGTTTTCCTTGGAGTTCGCGCCCGCAACACGCGTAGTGGGGGTAGGTGCACGAACATCGCGAATACCTGGTTGCTCGCCAAGGATCTGCATGAGTGCAGAGGCATTGGCAGTCAAGCCCGTGATCGTGACCTTCGGCCCCTTGAGCGTGAACCCCTGGAGAGCCGTGTCGTCGGGCAGCACTTTAGTAAGCCGATCAAGCACTCTCATCGGCTCCACACGGCCTGCAAGCAGCTCAGACAATACGTTGAGCTTTTCTACCGACTGCATGAGCACTTCGCGCTCCTTCACCAAAGCAGGCGTGCGGTGCACGACGTCGTCATAAGCACCCACAGCCTCGATAGCACGCGCCCGCAACTGCAAAGTAGGAGTTACAAAAATGGCCGCCATCAAGATCAGCGCAGAGGCCAAAAGACCGTAACGGGCCCATCGCCCTCGCGCGCCCGAAGCAAGCCGAGCTCCTTCGCCGTAACCATTGAAGATGATGGGAGCCCCTGCAGCCAGGTCTACCCAGACCTCTGGAGTCTTGCCCCCCAAGCGCTTAGTTTGCGCCTCAAGATACTGCGCAATCTGCTTACGGGACGCCAATGCGAGATCCAGAAAGTTCGCCCCACCCGCTGCACCAGGCCGGGTACGATAGCCCCACACAAGGTCCTGCTCAATGAAGGGACTGACCGTACGCACCTGAAGTGCGGCTGCACTTGCGGTGTCAACCTCTCCCATGGCAGGGATTGTCAAGGTGCGGCGCAACAGCAATTCATCGGGCAACTCCACTGCTACGAATGGAGCCTGGATGCCCTTGCCGCTCACGCCGCGACGCGAGCCCCCCCTCCACAGCGACTCACCTCCATCTTGCTGGAGCAGAACCACAGAAGCATCCGGAGTGAGCCACGAAAACGGCGGTGAGCCCTGCATGTCCGACCACGCCTGTCGGACGCTACGCCCCAAGGCGCTCAGGTCAAGCCCCAGAAAACGGGCGTCGGTTTGAATGGTTGGCATTTAGTAGATGAATCGGGGGGCTTACGATTTACGGGGCTCAAGGCGTACAGCAGTCCGGAAGGTGTGCCAAGGCGCGCCATTAGGTGTGCGGGCATTGAGGTCAACGCTGCGCGAGACGCGCACGTACCCCCCATCGGCCAAGGGCACGCGAGCCTGGACTCGAACGCGGCGGGATACAGATGCATCCAGCAGACTACCATCTAATGCCGTGGTGTCGACGCCGGTTTGGCCCGCATCTCGGGCCATTGCAATCTGCGCAGCAGCTGCTGTGTTGCCGCCAGCCAGAACCGCAAGCACCTCGACGGGTGCCGCCAGTGGGTTCACACGCCCCGAACCCTGCAAGTCTGCGGTCAAAACGCCTTCCAGTTTAGCATAGAGGTCGTAGTCAACACCGGGTACTCGCAGTAGGTCCTCTTCTGCCTCAAAGCGCTGGGGGCCGCCTCTGGGGTCTCGGCGCATGCGCGTCTGGACTATGGCCTGGGCTGTTGCCTGCGCTGCTTCAGCAGGGAGCCCGCCAGCTACAGACAGGAGTCGCTCCAGCAGCGGCAACCCCGCCATATTGATATCGATGAGCCCGTTCAGAGGCATCGACTGTACCTGCATGGTGACGTTACGGTATGCAATCTCGGTCAAGGTAGCCTTCGTCAGGGGCTGATTGTTTGCAACGAGCGCCTGCAAGGCCATCTGAATGGCACCGTCACCCAGTGCTTGCGCCTCCACTTGCTGCCGAGCTTGCACGATGGCTCGGCTTTCTGTTCGGACGGTACGCATGGTCCCCGTCGCAATAATGCTCAAGGCCGCAACGATCCACAGCACCGCCAACAATGCCATGCCACGCTGGCTACGCACAGGCAGATTCACGCTATCTCGAGCCATGTTCAGGTACCTCCAAACACAGGCCCGCTCGTCCTAGGATCGCTACCCGGCAAAACCCTCAACGGCACGACAATTTCTGGCCAGGGACCAGAATTCGTCCGCACTGAAATCGAGACCCGATCCGGCAATCGGTCGGTTATCGTCCATGGGGCAGACCAATCAGGAGGCTCGACGGCGGCATCCTCGTACTGAAACGTCAGCCCCGTCACCCCGGCAAGAAGCGGCGTACTCTCTCCCGAGGCCCAATCAGGCAGCACAGCTGCACCCTCCCAAGGCATGTACTGCAACAATAGGATCCCGGCATCTGTTAACTCGAGTCGGAAGTGGTACCGGCCACCAGCTCCATAGCGGGCGGGCATGACGCCAACCCAACTCATGGACGACACCGAGCCACTGAAAAAATAAGGACTTGCGCCATTAGCCACAGGGGTGCCGATCTTTTGGGCAGAAACTCGTCCTAATATCGAACGCAGAAAACCACTGACGGTGCGCAAATCATCCACGCGCTGCAGGCGAACATCCACCCGCTCCTCCGTTTGTGATGCCGTGCGCAAGGCAGACGCCATAGCCACCATCACGAGCGAAAGCAACGTCATGACGACCAAGAGCTCCACCAAAGTAAAGCCTCGCTCTTCGGATCGACGAGTTATAAAACTCTGCATCACGGGCGGACCTGTACTGGGGGCTTGCGCTCAGGACGCAAAGTAGTGAGATCAAAACTGCGCGGACGCCGGTCCTCTGACCAGGTAATTGAGATACTCACCTCATGCAGCGCCGGAATGTTGGGGCCCGACAGCCCAGTGGCATAAGGTACGGACTGGATCTGCCAAAGGTAACCGGCCGATTCGCCCGATTGTTGCCACCCGCCCTCGGGCACGGTATCGCGCAACGACAACAGTGATTGGGCAAGGACGACTGCACGCTGGTAGCGTTCTATGTCCCCAGCACTGCGAACACTGCCACCCATAACTCGGTAGAGCAAGCCCAGCGACATGGCCATGATGGCAAACGCGACCAACAATTCGAGCAACGTGAGACCACGTTGCCTCTTGGATGCCCTCATGGCAGCAATGCTTCCTGCGTGGCTCTTCCGGATAACCAGTCCACACGCAAGCGCGTTCCAGAGCCAGGAGAGCGCAGGATTTCTATGCTGCCGCCAGTGGCACCACCGGACGGAAGAAACCGGATAGACACCAGCCCCTGAGGGCCAATCTCGCGGTCTGCCACGACTGCACGCAACTGCAGCGGCTCAGGCAAAGCCTTGACTTCCATACCTTCGACGCCATAGCGGCGTCGAGCCAAGTCTGCCGTGAAGCGGACCTCACGGCCCTCACTGACAGCCGTGGCGCGGGCCGAGCGCAACTGATTGAACATAGAGCGTACGGCATCACGGTACTGCGATGCCTCTCGCATGCGCTCATAGGCCACAGGCACCAACCCGATGACGAGTGCCATGATGCCAAACACTACAAGCAACTCAACCAGCGTAAAGCCGCGTTCACGCCGCACGGTGAATCCAACCGAGGAGATGCACTCAGGGCGTGTTGCGAATGTCGGCGTTCTCACCCTCACCGCCGGATGCCCCATCGGCCCCCAACGAGAGAATTTCTATGCCGCCATTCGGGCCAGGGTTTGCGTATTTGTAAGGACGCCCCCAAGGATCGGAGGGAACCCCCCCCTTGAGGTAAGGGCCGGACCAACCATTGACAGATCCAGGACGCTTGACCAGAGCATCCAAGCCTTCTTCAGTGGTTGGATAGCGCCCCACATCGAGCTTGAAAAGCTCCAGCGATTTGTCCAGATCAGCGATCTGCACGCCCGCTGTCTTGGACTTGGCCCCACCCAGTTGCCCCAGAACACGGGGCCCCACCAGGCCTGCCAGCAGCGTCAGGATTGCCAGCACCACCAGCAACTCAATCAGCGTGAAGCCTCGCGAACGCCGGGCCGCAAACACGGTGCCGCGAGCGCGGCCAACACTTGTACTCACCATGAGAGAGGAATCCTTGGACAAACAAAAATTATATGGCGAGGTCATTGATGGACAGAATTCCGAGCAAGATGGAAACAATAATGGCCGCGATCAGCACGCCAAGCACCAGAATGAGCACTGGCTCGACGAGCGTCAACAGGCGTTTGATGCCAGTTTCGACCTCCCGGTTCAATATATTCGACAGTTCCAGCATCATGGGTCCAATGCGCCCCGTCTCCTCACCCACACGAATGAGGTTGATGGCCAACGGCGCAAAAATGCCAGTGGCCGTGATGGCCTGCACGACTTTCCCCCCCTCTTTGACGATAGGCGCCACTCGCCCAAGCGCTTGCTGAAGCACAGTGTTGCCCACGGTTTCTGTGGCGATGTGAAGCGCCGTTAGCATTGGTACGCCGTTACCGAGCAGCGTCCCAAGGGAACGAGAGAACAGAGTCAGTTGGTATTTGAGTGCAAGGGGCCCCATGAGTGGCAAGCGCAAAACCAACGTTTGCCACCAACGGCGACCTGCAGGTGACTTGAGCCAGCGTAGTGCCACTACCCCCACACCCGCAAACACGAGTCCCATCACCAGACCATACTGGGTAAACGCATGCCCCAACCCCATCACGAGACGCGTAGGCACCGGCAGCGCATCGCCCATATCAGTGAACAACTTCTCAAACTGAGGTACCACGAAACCAAGCATGGCGATCAGCGACAGTACAGCCACTCCCAGCAGGATGGCTGGATAAATAGTCGCCGAAATAACACTCTCCCTCAATGCGCGCTGACGTTCCATATGCTCAACCAGGCGATCGAGCACTGCAGACATCTGGCCACTGGCTTCGCCAGACCGGATCATGTTGATATAAAAATCGCCAAACAGGTCTCTGTGGGCCGCCAATGCACGACTGAGCGGCGTACCGCCTTTGACTGCGTCAAGAATGCCCTGCACCAGAGTGGCGACACTGGGCTTGTGACTCATATCGATGAGCACTCGCAAAGCGTTGTCGAGCGCCAATCCCGCGCGCAGCATGATGGCCAATTCAGATGTAAGAGCCAAAACATCTGGCGAAGTAACAGGCCCCCTGGCCTGGCGTCCCTTGGGGCGCGCAAAGCCTCCATAGGAATGGGCCTGACCGGAGGCATCAGACAGAGACGCCGCTGCACTGGCATCACCGATATGCAGTGGCGTCATGCCTTGATCGCGCAATTGCTTGAGCACCTGGGCAGGAGCGGACGCGGTCAGGCGCCCTTCTTCGACTTTGCCCGCACTGTTGGCGGCTCGCCATGCGAACTCAGGCATCAGACTGGTCCTGCGTCACCCGAGCCAACTCATCGAGTGTGGTGTAGCCTGCAGCAACCTTTCGCAGGCCATCCTCATACAGGCTGAGCATGCCACTTTGGGCTGCAATCGAGTTGAGTACATTGGCATCACGCCCTTCGATGATGGCTCGACGCATGGGTTCATCGATCAGGAGCAGCTCATGAATGCCCGTGCGCCCCCGGTACCCCGATTGACGACACTGCTCACAGCCAACCGCCCTGTACACAAGTTTTCCAGGGGCGCAAAAGCGCGACAACCCGGTACTCTCGCGCACCTCAGCGCCCGGCTCGTACGCCTCTTTGCAATGCTCGCAAAGTGTGCGGACCAGGCGCTGGGCCAAAACACCGTTGACAGCGGAGGTGATTAGATAGGGCTCTACACCCATATCTTGCATACGAATCACCGCACCAGCGGCGGTGTTGGTGTGCAGCGTGGACAGCACCAAATGGCCCGTCAGGGCGGACTGCACGGCAATTTGCGCTGTTTCCCCGTCACGCATTTCACCGATCATGATGATGTCCGGATCCTGACGGAGTATGGAGCGCAGCGCATTTGCAAATGTCAAATTGATCTGCGAGTGGACCTGGATCTGGTTGATGCCTTCGAGCTGGTACTCCACCGGATCTTCGACGGTAATGATTTTCTGCTCACTGGCGTCAATTTTGGCCAAGGCTGCATACAGGGTGGTGGTCTTGCCTGAGCCGGTAGGGCCAGTGACCAGCAAAATGCCGTGTGGGCGAGCCAGCAAATGGTTGAAGCGCGCCAACGTGTCTTTCTCGAAACCCATCTTTTCGAGTTCCAGCCGCACACTGGCCCGGTCAAGGACCCGCATAACCACACTTTCGCCGTGAACCGTCGGGACGGTAGACACGCGCAAATCCAGTTCACGGCCCTTCACACGTGTCTTGATACGGCCATCCTGCGGCAAACGGCGCTCGGCAATGTCAAGGTGCGCCAGGAGTTTGACGCGCGAATTGACAGCTGCAGACAGGCGTGGGGGTACCAGTTCACCGGGGTGGATCACACCGTCAACGCGATAGCGAACATGCAAACCATCATCGAATGGCTCCAAGTGAATATCAGAGGCACGCAAGTCAATCACGCGACCGATAATGGTATTGACCAAGCGGATGACAGGGGCCTCGCTGGCGAGATCCTTGAGATGCTCGACAAAGTCACCACCATCCAGTCCGTCGCCAAAGCCGTCGTCAGCATCCTCGGGTTCTTCAACCGGTTCGACAAGCGCTCTTTCAATATCGCTTTCGAGAGCGAGGTGAGGCCGAATCGCAAGGCCTGTAGCAAGGTGGAGCGCCTTGACCACAAACGCGTCTTGCGGCACAGACATGGCGACGTGCAAGACACCATCCTCCAGGCGCAGCGGATAAATGGCATGGGCCTGAAGAAACTCAGGCAGCAACCCTTCAACCTCCGGCATGAGGTCAGGAAAACCTTCCGCCTGCACCAATGGAACACCCAGCTGCACGGACAAGACGCCGGCCACATCACCATCGGAAACCAGTCCCAGCCTAACCAGCACACGTCCGAGCATGCCGCCCATTTCCTGCTGGGCAGATAGCGCGCGCTCCAGGTCACGCGACGAGAGTTTCCCGGCCTGAACGAGAAGTTCGCCAATCCGGGGGCGCGAGTCGATGACCTCGCCGGCCGGCTCGACCAAAAGTGTATTTGTCGTCATGAAAAATGTTGATATAGCCCCCCGACACGAGGCCAAAACGATGGGCGTGCAAGAGCCCCCATCCGACAGAGGCGTTGGCAGGAGTGTAGCTGCGGCCAAGTCCAGCACCCACCCCTGCAGAATGCATTTCCGAGCCACGATGGGCAGTGGAAGCACAGATCCGGCGCAAGCGCTACAAATTAGATAGCTTTGCACCATGAAACACTGACGCAAAGCCCACTTTCACCCGACCGTTGCGCAATCACTTAAGAAGTGCACAAGTGCCAGTGCTTTACATTCGTCGGCACTTGGTAATCCGATCCAGGCATGCAAATATGAGTCCTTTAAATCCAGCCAGTCGCACGACGGCGCTTTCCACCATCCTCGCTGCGTGCTGCGTGCTCGTTGCAGGCGCTGCAGGAGTACACCTGCTGTACAACCACACGAAAAACAACTTGCACAGCAAAGCGCCAATGCTGCTCGCACCCATGATTGGCGCCATCGATACGTGCATTGCTGCGCCTACAGACACCACCCAGGAGCCCCACACGGGGGATCTAGCACGCAGTTGCATGGGCCCACGAGGCTCGGCAGCGGCATTGGTGGAATCAACGCTTTCCACGCTGCGCCCCTCGTCCAGCGCACAGAACGCGTATCCACTGGGTTACACACTGCCAGTACCTTTGCTACAACTGTTTCGCAAGGACATCCATGGCGGTTGGGAAATTGATAGCCCCATGGTTAATCGCTTGGTGCGAACGATCCGTGATACCGACCGGCCTTTGATCCTGTACCTGTTTTCGACACACTTCTCTACAAACGCCTCACTGGAAAAGGCGCTGGCTCAGGATGCTGGCAACCTTGCGCAAACACGTGACGGCCCCCTCGTACAAAGCAGTTACTACGGTGCGCCTATCCATAACTGGACTTTTGCAACCCCTCACACGGAGCTGACCAAGCGCCGCGTTCAAGCTGCACGCGCAATGTTGGATTCGGTGTGTCGATTACCCGCACACGACATCGCCAAAATTCGTGGAGTCACTCTTCTAGGCGAACTGCATCACCTGTTTCCTGATTTTGAAAGTGGCATGGGATTCACCCCCCCCTACCGCGTTACCGATTACAGCCCGCAATCCATTGCTGCGTTTCGCACATTCCTGCGCGACGAGTTTCAAAGCGTTGGAAAGCTCAACCGAGCGGTGGGGGCCGATTACGCCTCTTTTGACGAAGTAATACCTCCTTCCAAAGACATTCGCGTTGAACCACTGCAGCGATACACCGAGCACATCGATTCTTTTGCGCAAGGAACCCTGCCCATTTCCGGATGGGCCTATGTCTCGCGCACCGAAGGATCGGGACCGGCTTGGGTGCATGTGTTTCGCAACGGCGTGTTCGTGGGCAAAACGCCGGTGGACAAGGGGCGACAGGATGTACTGAAAGCAAAGCCAGAGTTTGGCAACGCCGACACCGGCTGGCGACTGGACATGGATTTCCGACGCCTGCCTGCCGGCATACATCGCATCGACGTATTCCTGGAGCAGACCCCGGGACGCCTCACACCTCTCGGCACGCGGCGCATTGCCATCATGGACAGGGCGCAAACACCTCCCAAGCAGCTACCTCAACAACCACTTCCACCCAGTACGACCGCCATACCGTCACCCCCTGCGAGCATCGACATGCCTGTTGATGAATCCTCTTACTACTACAACCCCTTGGTACCGTTGTGGCACCAGTTCAGAGGACAGCAGGTGGTGGACTACCTTCGGTTCTTTAACGATGTAGTTCATGAGTCATGTCTTAGTAACGTACCTCACTACACACACCAGATCGTTCCTTTCGCGAATCCTAGTTGGGATGCTCACAAGTTCGCCATTGATGCGTCGCTGCGCGAGCAACAAGGAATACGCCTCGGGGTAAGCCTGTACGGAGATGCGAGTTACGGGCAGGCGTTTGGACAGTGGTACAAGGCCACGGGACACCGGGGTTACGGAGTCACGGAATTTCACCCACTCAAGGCCATGAATACGCCGACGCTTCAGCGCACACTGGACCAGCATGCTGCCAGGGGGGCTGAATTCTTGTCTTTTTTCATGGAGCCCCGCTGGGAGGGCAAGCTTGTGGCACGAGGCCACAACATCTTTTCGTTCGACCCAGACAACCCCCAGTTCGGATCTGACGCACTCTACGAGTCAATGCGGCAGGCACTGAGCCAAGGTACTACCAATCCACCGCGCCAATAGAGATTTGGTACCCAGCGTCAGGGGAATACCTCGGCATGAGACAGCTTGACCCCTTGAGCGTCTTTGACGGACAGGCGCGGCTCTGCGGTCAACCGCCAATCGATGGCCAGAACTGGATCGTTCCAGGCTATGCACCTCTCGTGTGCGGGCGCATAGTAGTCCGTGGTCTTGTACAGAAATTCGGCCGTTTCGCTGAGCACGACAAAACCGTGTGCAAATCCTGGAGGGACCCACAGCTGATGATGATTGTCCGCACTGAGTTCAGCCCCCACCCATTGACCGAAGGTGGGTGAACTGCGGCGGATATCAACAGCCACATCAAAGACCGAACCGCTGACTACACGGACCAACTTCCCTTGAGGCTGCTGGATCTGGTAGTGCAACCCCCGCAGCACCCCTTGGGCGCTGCGGCTGTGGTTGTCTTGGACGAACTGGTGGGATGTGCCTGTCGCCTCGTTGAAAACCCGTTGATTGAAGCTCTCATAGAAGAACCCCCTCGCGTCTCCAAATACCTGGGGCTCTATCAGTACAACATCAGGAATAGCCAACCGTGTAGCTTGCATGAACAGCGCCTATCAATAAATCTTGTCTTTGAGCAGGCGCATCAAGTACTGACCATACCCACTTTTGACCAGCGGCTGAGATAGCCGCTCTAACTGCGCACTATCAATCCATTGTGAACGCCAGGCGATTTCTTCGGGGCACGCAATCTTCAGCCCCTGGCGGTGTTCCAGCGTGGCGATGAACTGGCCCGCCTCCAGGAGACTTTCATGCGTACCTGTATCGAGCCACGCATAACCCCGCCCCATGATCTCTACGCTCAACTGCCCTTGCTCCAGATACAGACGGTTCAAATCAGTGATCTCCAGCTCTCCACGCGGCGAGGGCTGAAGTTTCTTGGCCATCTCAACCACCTGGTCGTCGTAAAAGTACAGGCCTGTGACCGCATAGCTGCTCTTGGGTTGTGCTGGTTTTTCCTCCAGAGAAAGCACTTTGCCCCGGGAATCGAACTCAGCCACGCCATAGCGCTCAGGGTCCTGCACATGGTAGGCAAAAACACTGGCCCCCACTTCTCGCTGCCGGGCGTTGTTCAGCAGCTCGTGGAAGTCGTGCCCGTAGAAGATGTTGTCACCGAGCACCAGCGCACTAGGAGCTCCACTCAAAAAGGCTTCGCCGATCAGGAAAGCCTGCGCCAGGCCGTCTGGACTTGGCTGCACTGCGTACTGCAAGTTCAATCCCCACTGGCTGCCGTCACCCAACAGTTGCTCAAAACGGGGCGTGTCTTGCGGTGTACTGATGATGAGGATGTCCCGAATGCCCGCGAGCATGAGCGTGCTCAGGGGGTAGTAGATCATCGGCTTGTCGTACACCGGCAGGAGCTGCTTGCTGATAGCCAGGGTGGCCGGATGCAGCCGAGTGCCGGAGCCTCCAGCCAGGATGATGCCTTTGCGTCGCGTCATGTAGAGAGTACCGATCAGAGAACTTCAGCCAGCATGCGCGCCACGCCCGCTTGCCAGTGCGGCATCTGCAGGCCGAAGGTGGTCTGCAGCTTGCCGGTATGAAGGCGCGAGTTGTGCGGGCGCACGGCAGGAGTGGGGAATGCGCTCGTCGGGACGGGCGCAACTTCATTTGCTTCTATTTTGATAGCAGGCTGCGCTTGCTGCGCCTTCGCAATCACGAATTTTGCGTACTCGTTCCAGTTTGTTTCACCGGCTGCGACACAGTGGTACAGGCCTGCGTCCTGCGGGCGTTGCTGCAGGTGACGCAGCGCATGCGCCGTCACGTCGGCCAGCAGGTCAGCCCCCGTGGGCGCGCCCCACTGGTCGTCGATCACGGTAAGGCGATCGCGCTCCTGCGCCAGGCGCAGCATGGTCTTGGCGAAGTTGCCGCCGCGCGCCGCATAGACCCAGCTGGTGCGCAGAATGAGGTGCTTGGGGCACGCCTGCGCGATGAGCTGCTCGCCCTCGAGCTTGGTGCGGCCGTACACGCTCAAGGGAGCAGGCGTGTCGGTCTCGACCCAGGGGCGGCTGCCGCTGCCGTCAAAGACGTAGTCGGTGCTGTAGTGCACCAGCCATGCGCCGAGCTTCGCCGCCTCCAGCGCGATGGCGCCGGGAGTGGTGGCATTCAGCGTGCGGGCGAAGTCGGCTTCGCTCTCGGCCTTGTCCACCGCCGTGTGGGCCGCGGCATTAACGATGACATCGGGGCGCAGGGCGCGCACCGTCTCGGCCACACCCGTCGGGTTCGCAAAGTCGCCGCAGTGGTCCGCGCTGTCGTGGTCCAGCGCCGTGATCGTGCCCAGCACCGACAGGCTGCGCTGCAGCTCCCAGCCTACCTGACCGCCCTTGCCAAAAAGCAAAATGTTCATGCAGTACCGTCCGTGACGGCTGCAGTGGCGGCCTCCTGCGCATACTGGGTCTGCACCCAGGCGCGGTAAGCCCCCGTCTGCACGCTGGCCACCCAGTCAGCATGGTCCAGATACCACTGCACAGTCTTGCGGATGCCGGTATCGAAGGTCTCGGCGGGCTTCCAGCCCAGATCCCGCTCGATCTTGCGCGCATCGATGGCATAACGGCGGTCATGACCAGGACGGTCCTTCACGTAGGTGATCTGTGTGCGGTAGCTCTGGCCGTCAGCGCGGGGGCGCAGCTCGTCGAGCAGGCCGCACACCATGTTCACGATCTCGATGTTGGGCTTCTCGTTCCAGCCGCCCACGTTGTAGGTCTCGCCAGGGGCACCGGCTTCCAGCACGCGGCGGATGGCGCTGCAGTGGTCCTTCACGTAGAGCCAGTCGCGTACCTGCATGCCGTCCCCGTAAACCGGCAGGTTCTTGCCGGCCAGGGCGTTCACGATCATCAGCGGGATCAGCTTCTCGGGGAAGTGGTAGGGCCCGTAGTTGTTGCTGCAGTTGGTGGTGAGGACCGGCAGGCCGTAGGTGTGGTGCCATGCGCGCACCAGATGGTCGCTTGCGGCTTTGCTGGCGCTGTAGGGACTGTTGGGCTCGAAGCCACGTGTCTCGGTGAAGGCCGGGTCAGTGGGTGCGAGCGAGCCGTACACCTCGTCGGTGGATACGTGCAGCAACCGGAAGGCGGCACGTTCGCCCTCGGGTAGCACAGTCCAGTAAGCGCGCACGGCTTCGAGCAGGCGGAATGAGCCGACGATGTTGGTCTGGATGAAATCCTCGGGGCCGTGGATGGAACGGTCCACATGGGATTCGGCGGCGAAGTTCACCACCGCGCGCGGCTTGTTCTCAGCCATCAGTCGGGCGACCAATGCAGAGTCACCAATGTCCCCTTGCACAAAGATATGGCGCGCATCACCTTGCACACTTTCCAAATTGTGCAGATTGCCCGCATAAGTGAGCTTGTCGAGGTTAACAACGGGCTCACTGGAGGCAGCGAGCCAGTCAAGGACAAAGTTGGCGCCGATGAAACCCGCGCCGCCAGTTACCAGAATCATAGGGGGGCTGTGTGTGATGCCCGTTGGGCAAAGCCTGTGATTATCCCTGCCCGCCTGACCTCTGGGTAACAGATTTCAACACGGGCCCCTTGGAGGAAGGCGGCGCAGCTTCAGAAGTGGATGCCACGCATCATTTGCTGCAGCGCTACCGCCTCGGCGGACAACTGCGGTTTGGCATCCTTGGCGCCCTTGGCGGCGGTGGAATCCGGGAACATACGGAAGCTCGTGTTCATGGTGATCTGCGCCACGCGCGGCACCAGCGCGTGCAGCAGTTGGCCGGTGATGCCCAGGCGCGTGGCGATACGCACCGGCTTGAAGATGCAGGCCTGGGCGATCATGTCCGCTGCCTCTTCAGGACTCAGCGTGGGTACGTTGTTGTAGATCTTGGTGGGCGCGATCATCGGCGTGCGCACCAGGGGCATGTTGATGGTTGTGAAGGTGATGCCCTGGTCCGCGAACTCGCTGGAGGCACAACGCGTCCAGGCATCCAGTGCTGCCTTGCTGGCCACATAGGCCGAAAAGCGGGGTGCGTTGGTGAGCACGCCAATGGAGCTGATGTTGACCACATGGCCCTTGCGCTTTTCGACCATGCCAGGCAAGAAGCCCATGGTCACGCGCAGGCAGCCGAAGTAGTTCAGCTGCATGGTGCGCTCGTAATCGTGGAAGCGGTCGTAGCTCGACTCGATGGCGCGGCGGATGGAGCGGCCCGCGTTATTGATCAGGAAATCCACACCGCCATGCTTGTCGATGAGCAGCTGCACAAAGCGATCGCAGTCGGTCATGTCGGCGATGTCGGCCGAGTACGCGATGAAGCTGTAGCCTTTCGCCTTTGCCTCGGCACAGGCCTCGTCCAGCTTGTCCTGGTCGCGCCCGCAAATGATGGTGGTGGCACCCGCCTCGGCAAACTTGTGCGCCGCCGCCAGCCCGATGCCAGACGATCCACCGGTGATCAGCACCACCTTGCCCGCTACCGTGCCCTTGAGGGTGCGGTCGATGAAAAGCTCGGGATCCAGATTGCGCTCCCAGTAGTCCCACAGGCGCCAGGCGTAGTCCTTGAGGTTGGGGCAGGTCACCCCCGAACCCTTGAGAGCTGCCATGGTCTCGCGGCAGTCGAAGCGGGTGGGGTAGTTCACGAAGGTCAGCATGTCCTCCGGCAAGCCCAGGTCTTTCATGACAGCATTGCGCACGCGGCGCACGGGCGCCAGCGCCATCAGACTCTTCTTCACACTCTTGGGAATGAAGCCCAGCAGCGCTGCGTTGACGAACAGATTCATGCGCGGCGCATGGGCGGCGCGGCTGAAGATGTCGAGCACATCGCCTACACGGTAACCCACTGGGTCCACCAGGTGATAACACTTCTTGGTGATGTCTTTTTGGTGGCTGATGACGTTCAGTGCGTTCACCACAAAGTCCACCGGCACGATGTTCACGCGCCCTCCTTCCAGGCCCACCGTGGGCATCCAGGGCGGCAGCAGCTGGCGCAGGCGCTGGATGAGCTTGAAGAAGTAGTAGGGGCCGTCGATCTTGTCCATCTCGCCGGTCTGGCTGTCACCCACCACCATGGCCGGGCGGTACACCGTCCAGGGCACCTTGCAGTCTTGGCGCACGATCTTTTCGCTCTCGTGTTTGGTCTGGAAGTACGGGTGGTCCAGGCCCTCGGCTTCCTCGAACATGTCTTCGCGGAACACGCCTTCGTACAGACCTGCGGCCGCGATGGAGGAGACATGGTGGAAGTGCCCGGCATCAATCGCCTTGGCCAGGTCCACCGTGTTGCGCGTTCCCTCGATGTTCACGGCCACCTGGGTTTCTTCGTCAGCAGAGAGGTCATACACCGCGGCCAGGTGGTAGAAGTAGTCGATCTGGCCCTTGAGCTTCTTCACGTCGTCTGCCGAGACGCCCAGCTTCTTGGCGGTGAGGTCGCCAAACACGGGGATGGCGCGTGCAGGGCCTACGCCCCAGAAGCTGCGCAGGTCGGCCACCTTGTCCGCACTTTCCTTGCGGATCAGGAAATGCACCACCGCCCCCTTGCGCTCCAGCAGCTTCTTGACCAGCCGCTTGCCAATGAACCCTGTTGCCCCCGTCACGAAATACTGCATGGAT